>Ga0208814_1000648_pt1 | contig 19309 bp, 20 predicted proteins | sample MalvirAntarct_55_FD_184253 | JGI IMG/M metagenome (GOLD analysis project Ga0208814, IMG submission 184253) | Marine viral communities from the Global Malaspina Expedition - Malaspina viral metaG Antarct_55 (SPAdes) (version 2) | ecosystem: Environmental > Aquatic > Marine > Oceanic | place...
GCTAAAGATGTAGAGTATTTATGTCAAATTAGAGAAAAGCAATTACCTATTATAGAAAGCTACCAGCTTGAAAATGTAGTACAACTTGAAAATGACGCTGTATTAGGATTTGCAGATATAGAGTATAATGGTTTAGATATAAATAAAGATAAATGGACAGGTTTAGCTGATATATATGAAAAAGAAGCAATTAAATTAAATGCAGACTTAGATTCTTTAGTTTTAACTGATGAAAGGTTAAAACGATTTGTTCCTAATTATATACAAGGAAACTTGTTTATAGAGAAAGGAGAAATTAGAAAGATAGGCATAAAATGGACATCACCTAAACAAGTGTTAGATGTGTTTAAAACTCTAGTGCCTGAGTTAGAAAATGTTAATGGTAAGGAAATGTATAAGTATAGACGTAAGTTTACGCTTATAGATAAATATGTCAAGTACAAAGAAAAGATGAAAATTGCTACAAGTTATGGAACAGCGTTCTTTAAGTTTGTAGCAGCTGATGATAAAATACATACAAGTTTTCATCAAATCTTAGATACAGGACGTGTGAGTAGTTCTAAGCCTAACATGCAGCAAATACCTGCAGATAATGCATTTAGAAATTGTTTTACAGCCCCAGACGATTGGTGTTTTGTTTCAAGTGATTACAGCTCTCAAGAGTTAAACGTAATTGCATTTGGTAGCAAAGATCCCGTGTGGATTAAAGCATTAGAAGAAGGTAAAGATCTTCACAGTGTGTGTGCTGATTTAGTTTATGGTCAAGAATGGAAAGATGCAGCTGATGTAGGTTGTTCTTATTATGCTTATGCAAACTTAGGTGGAGGTACAGAACGTGCACATCTTAAGTGTAACTGTAAAGAGCATAAGAAACTACGTACTAACGTAAAGACTATTAACTTTGGCTTAGCATATGGTATGGGCCCTAACAAGCTTGCTGATACATTAGATATATCTGTAGATGAAGCTGGTCTTTTAATTGAAAAGTACTTTGAAGCGTTTCCTGCAATTGGAGGATTCTTAAATAAACTAGCATCATTTGGTAAAAAGTTTGGATACATTAAAACGTTCCCACCTTACAACAGAAGAAGATGGTTTACTACTTGGTATCCTAACATTTGGAATAGCAAGGCTGATAAAAGAGAACTTGGAAGTATTGAAAGAGCAAGTAAAAACACACCTATTCAAGGCGCATCAGCTGATATGACTAAACTTGCATTACATTTAATTAGAGAGCATATTAAAAAAACTAAAGCTCCTGTAAAAATGGTAATGACTGTGCATGATCAAATAGATACTATATGTCATATAGATTATGCAGAGAAATGGGTTATAGACATGACAAGTCTTATGGAAAAGGCAGCATTAGCTGTAGTTACAAATGGCCTACTTAAGGCAGATACAAACATCAGTAAATCATGGGAGAAATAGTATTAACACCTTTTGATATAATATTTAAAGCTATACGCAAAGAAATGCGAATAAGTAAGTCTGAAATTATTAGTAGAGACAGAGAAAGAAACATATCTGAAGCAAGGCAAATGTTTTGCCATTTAGCTCGTATGCACACTGAAGAGACTACTATAACAATAGGCAATGTTATAAAAAGAGACCATTCAACTGTTGTTTATAGCAATATAAACATGAGAGGCCTTTGTAAAGGTTCAAAAAGATTAAGTATAGTTAGAAATTATATAGAAAAAGATCTTAGAGAAAATTTACATAAAGTCGTAAAAATAGAAACCTGCAAACACTGTAAACAACCTATACATGAAGAAAGGATACCATGATTATACACCTTTAGTGACAACAGAAAAGGTAGTAGATAAGAAACAAATAGTTAAAAACCCAAAACAGATTAAATACATTAAAAATGGGTCAGGACATAGTTTTCCAATCACTAATGAAAAAGGACATGTAACTGCAAGCACAGACATACTTATGTTTGGTAATAAAATAAATGCTTGGTCACATACTAGGACATTAAAGGTTAATGTAAATATGGATACAAAGAGTTACATTAAATTTAGCGGACATTTATCTTAAAAACTACTGTCTAATCTGCCCTAGGGTGAAGTGGACCTTGGCGTGCAAGTCGTAGGTAGTATTATAGAACGTAAACTAGCGTAATGAAAAAAAAGATGGAAACTAGAACTATGTTTGAATTACAATTTGGATTTACATCTGAGGATCAAACAAAAGTGTATACTTATGAGAGAGACAGGTACGGAGCAAAAGAAAAGAAACGCTTACGAGTAGAAGCAGACTGGAAAGAAATTAGAGAAGCTGAAAAGAAACTGCTTTCTATACCTTCTAAAGATAGATTACATAATCAATGGTGGGACATGACTAAATCTAAGTTCTGGCAAGAGGTTGCTCAATGCGATGTAACTTACTTTGGAATAACTACAAAGTTTAAGAGATTACCTAAAAATGAATGGAGGCAATAACTAAAAAAAACTAAAATGATACAAAACGTAATAATTTTAATCGTGACTATATTGTGCGTAATTGTATTGATAGAGTCATTTAGTAATCGAGATAAATGATGCAACATGTTTCATTAATCATTAAAGCAATTAAAAATGCGTGGAATAATATCAAGGGTGCTCCGAGCATCAATCAAAAAAGGTACGACCTTAAACGTGGTCAAAAGATACCTAAAAATAAAACATAAAATCACTACAACCGTAGATGTATTAGCCCATAGATTAACAAACCTAAAAAAATAAACAAATGAGCACTTCAACACAAGGATTATTACAAGAAAATTTAAAACTGTTAACTAATATAGTAGTAGATCAAACTACTACATTAAACTCTTTAATTAAAGCTTGCGAAACTTTAAACGAAAGAATTACAAAGCTTGAAATATCAAACGCTATTAAAGATACTGTAAATACTGTAAATAATGAGTAAAGATTGGTGGGATGATTTACCATGGCATCCTGCAAACCAAGAAGATCAAAACTCACATAATGAATTTAGCTCTGATGATTTTGATAATCTTACAGGCGTCGAAATAGAAGGGATAGACACTAAAGACCATCCTGATTATTCCGACGCTTTTGTATCTAGAGCTACCTGGTTTGACAGAGATCTTACAGACGATGAATTAGAAATTGTTAATGACGATTCTGATTTTGTATACGAACATACTATAAAACACGTAGAACTTTTAAATGATTAATTATGAATCAAAAATCTATAGAGTCTTATGAAAAGCTCTTCGAAAACAATGATATAACTCAAAGACAATTGCAAGTACTACAAGTACTTAGGCAAGATCTTGGGTTTGGAACTAACCGTATGATTGCTAAAGCATTGGGTTGGGATATTAACCGTGTAACTGGTAGAGTTACAGAGTTACGAGAAAAAGGACTAGTAATATATGCTGGTAATTATTTAGATAAAGAAACTAACAGAACCGTAAATTTATGGAAGCCATCGTAATGCATGAAATTAAAGATAGGGAGCAAAAGAAAGCTTTAAATTCTTGGGCCAAAGGTGGGTACTGCGGTAGTATTATCGCTGGTACTGGTTTTGGTAAATCTAGATGTGGTGTACTTGCAGTATGCCACATTGTAGATAAGATAAAAGCAAGACTAATAGCATTTGAGCCACGAGCTCTTATACTTGTACCAACAGTGCAACTACAAGATCAGTTTAAAGAAGAGTTTGAGAAGTGGGATAAAACAAAATATCTAGACTATGTAGAGGTTATGTGTTATCAAAGCGCTTACAAACTTGTAGATGAAAACTTTGATATTGTTATATGTGATGAGGTGCACCTTGGTTTATCTCCTAAGTATCGTAAATTCTTTGAGAATAATACGTATGATTCGTTATTATGTATGACAGCTACATTGCCTGAAGAAGAAGAATACAAAATAAAATTACAGGAAATAGCAACTGTAAATTATAGTATTACACTTGATAAATGTGTATCTTTAGGTCTTGTTTCTCCATATGAGATTCATTGTGTTCCTGTAAATCTTACGGATAGTGAACAAGCTGATTACAAGAAGGTTAACAACAAGTTTATCTACTGGAAATATCAGCTAGGGAACTTTGACGCTTTTAATGAAGCTAAAAGAGTTCTTGCAGATAAGTCAGCTTCAGGAGAAAAAAAACAAGCAGCTGCTCAGTTTTACAGTTGCATCAGAGGACGTAAAAAGATAGTTGATTTTGCGCACAATAAAATAGACGGTCTTCAAAAGATTATAAGTAACAATCCTGGAGAAAAGATTATTGTGTTTGGAGGAGCTAATGCTTTTACTAACGAGTTAGCAGAAGCTAATGATGATGTAGCAACTGTGTACCATAGTGGTAAAACTAAGAAACAACGACAACAAGCTTTAGATGACTTTAAAGATGGTACTAAACCTGTACTATGTAGTACCAAAGCTCTTAATCAAGGATTTGATGTCCCTGATGCGAGTGTAGGAGTTATCTGCGGCTTGACTAGTAAATCTTTATCAATGGTTCAACGTGTTGGTAGGCTTATTAGATTTCAAGAAGATAAAATAGGTAGAATTTTTATCTTATATGTAGAAAATAGCCAAGAAGAGAAATGGCTAAATAATAGTATTAAAACTCTTAAAAATGTCGTTTGGCATTAACTAACCTTAATTATGCAAATTGAAATAGATATTGATCTCTTAGTTGAGAGTAAAATAAGTGCTGATGATTATCTAGCACTCTATGCTATTTACAGAAAAGGTTTTAAAATACTAGATGCACTAAATTTATCTCCTAATTGGGATAATTTACAAAAAGAAGGCTTTGTAAAGTTAGGTCAAACGGTAGAGCAACATGTTATTAGACAAAAGTTTATAGACCTGTTCTCTAGCGATTTTGACCAAATGTTTAACTCTTTGCTTTTAAGGTACCCCATGAAAGTTAGGACTCCAACAGGCTTGCGAGTTCTACATGCTTCTGACCCTAATGCTAGAGCTAATAAAAAAGCTAAAGATAGGTACAGAAGAATTGTAGGCAATAAAAAGTTTGTGCATGACCGTATTATAAACTTACTGGATACACAGCTTAGAGTAGAGCGTGAACGACTTCAATACTTGCAAAGTTTAGAAGTTTGGATTAATAATCATACTTGGGAAAAGTATGTAGACATAGAAGACAACAATGGAAAAGAAGACTCAGAACAGCGAATTACAAGAAAACTTTGATGTATTTAAATCTAGAGGATTTCAAAAGATAGATAAAGCTGTTAATCAGTCTATTGCTATTGTTAAAGAAGCTAAACTTGGTAACCGTGAGGTATTTCCAACATCTTGGCCTCGTCTTAATAGAAATCTTTTAGGTGGACTACAAAGAAGTAAGCTATATGTAATTGCAGGACGCCCAGGTGTGGGTAAATCAGCATTTAGTAATCAACTTATATTTGACGTACTAGATACTAACAAACATAAAAATCTTGTAGTATTGTATTGGACATTCGAGATGCCTGGCTACCAACAGGTTATGCGTTCAGCATCTAAAGATGTTAATAAAGAACTAGGCGCACTACTCTCTGTAGACAGCCCTTTGTCAGATGTGGATTTTAGAATCTACGCTGCTAAAGTGCAGAAATATGGAAAGTATCCTATATACTTTAACAACATTCCTAGAACAATGGATTACATACAAAATACCAACAGATCTTTACATGAAACCGATCCGGATAGAGTTGTAATAAACTTGTTTGACCACTCAAGACTGATACGAGGTAATGAAGAGACAGAGCTTAAAAAACTTAACACTATATCAAAAGGTTGTATGATGATGCAATCAGAGTTTGGTGTTATTAACATATTGCTGTCTCAACTTAACCGTAACATAGAGCAAGAACATCGTGCTAAAAATCAATACCAACCTCTTCTAACAGATTTGTTTGGTGGTGATTCTATTGGTCAAGATGCCCATGTTGTTATGATACTTAATCGTCCATACGATTTGTACAATATTACAGATACTTACTGCAATGAAAATCCTAAAGGACTTCTTGCTTGCCATTTAGAAAAGAATCGTGATGGTTTGTTAGGAATGATTGGGTATGAAGCAGAATTAAGCACATTTACTATTAAAGAAAGAAAATAAAATGGAATTACCAAAAACTAAAATAAAGGCGTCTAGAAAGTCGCCAAAGAATATGATAATATATGGTGCACCAAAGATTGGTAAAACTACTATATTATCAGAGCTTGATGATTGTTTAATTATTGACTTGGAAGATGGATCTGACATGGTTGACGCGCTAAAAGTAAAAGTGGGAAACCTGAAAGAACTTGCAGAAGCTGGTAAAGCAATTCATGAAGCAAAAAAGCCATATAAATACATAGCTATTGACACTATTTCTAAACTAGAAGAATGGTGTGAAGCTGATGCTAAAGTATTGTATATGCAAACTCCAATGGGTAAAAACTTTGATACAAAGAATCCTGGAGCTTCAGTCTTATCATTGCCTAACGGCGCTGGCTACTTATACTTAAGAATAGCCTATAAAAAATGGATGGACAGACTGAACACTCTAGCACCTCATGTGATCTTAGTTGGGCACCTAAAGGATAAAATGCTTGAAAAGAAAGGTAAAGAAGTGGCTGTGAAAGACCTCGACTTAACTGGTAAAATTAAGCAGATTACTTGCGCTAACGCTGATGCGGTAGGTTATTTATACAGAGAAAATGATAAAACTATGGTATCATTTGACTCTATGGATGACATTACTGCTGGTAGTAGGTGCGAGCACTTAAAAGGTAAGACCATGCCTTTAGACTGGTCAAAGATTTTTATTGATTAACCGCTTTAAATTTAAAAACATGATTGAAGCAAGAACACAGAGCGAGAACGCTACTCCAAAAGCGAATACACCAGAAATTATTACAACTTCTATGATTATAGAGGACTTAGAAAATGGAATTGACCGCAAAGGAATTCAAACTAAGTACAATCTAGAAGGATGGGAGTTAACAGAAATGTTTAAGCACCCGGTATTAAAAGGCAAGAAAGCTAAGAAGAAGCGTAGAATGTCTTTTAACTTTGTAGATGACACTACAGAAACTGTAGATCCTAATCAAACTAGTATTACTACAACTGAAAATACTACTGTTGTAGATGCTGGTGAGACTGTTTTAGGTTACACTGCTGAACAAATAGAAGAATTAAATTCAGACGAGTACTCTAAAGAAATGTCTCTTAATAAGGTGTATCACAACGAAGAAAAAGTAGAACAACCAAATAACCCTTTAAATTCATAACAGATGGCTATTAAAAGTAATTCAAGCGAACAAGAAGTATCAGGTGGAGGTATAAAATTATACTCAGGCCTTAGTAATTTTAATGTAATTGCTATAAATCCTAACATGGCAGAGTTACACACTCTTGGCATTAATGTAAAAACAGAACCTAACTACTATGTAGAATTTAGTGGTAAAGAGTATTTTAAATTGACATTCTGGGTAAAGAATGAAGACTTAACTACTCGTATGGAAATCTTAATGCAAAATGAGCACAGAGTTTCTCAGTCAGGTAAAAACCAATGGATGAATAATGTGGGCCAAGATACTTGGGCTGATGGCGTTCCTACTTATGACTGGTGGAAAAACCCTAACTCTTCTCGTAAAGCATATGTAGGAGAAGAAACATTGATTAACTTTGTAAAAGCATGGGCTAATGTTGCTTATGGTGATGAGGTTACATTTGATTCAATGGAAAAGATTGTACAAGGAGATGTAACAGAGCTTAAAGCTTTACTTGGTATGCTTTCTATCAATCAAGTTAGACTACTTGTAGGCGTTAAAGATGGTAAATACCAAAATGTTTATCTTAAAAACTTTGGTAGAGTTAAACCACAGAGAGACGACTTATTTGTTAAAGCACTTAACGATGAGTATAAATCCTTTAATGCAGAGTTTAATTCTGACTTAGTGTGGGGTACATTTACTCCTCAGCTAGCAGTTGTAACTGCAGATGATGATTCTGTTTCTGAAAACGATAGCTGGGTTTAATACTAAAAACTATGATAAAGAGCAGAAGAAGTGAGGATCATCTTCACACGGATGTATTACTTTCTAAAATTAGCGAGTATGATATATTCAAATACTACTGCCCAAATTTCATAGAACTTAGTAAGAAGTTTTGTAGTGATCTAAGGGAAGACCAAAAACCTGGTGTAAGTATTGTTTACTGGAAAGGTAAACTCTTATACAAGGATTTTGGTCATCCTGATCATACATTTGACTGCTTTAACTATGTTAAGTTTAAGTATTCTTGCAATTTTGTAGAAGCTTTGACTATAATTGACAATGATTTTAACCTTGGATTGGCTTCTAAAGTTAATAATACGACGTTTACAATGGGATTTGCAGGCAGAATAACGAATAAAAAACCTACAATTCAGAAGTTAACTCTTATTAAAAAGAAGTCTAGGCCTTGGTCTAAGTTAGATAAGTCATTTTGGGAAAGATATTTGATTACTAAAAAGACTTTACTTAAATTTGATGTATCACCTATTTCACATTATTGGATTAATGAAAATAGGTTTACTTGCAATGAAATAACCTATGCGTACAAAATTGGTAAAAAATACAAAATCTATGCTCCCAACGAGGAGTACAAATGGACTAGTAATACTACTAACAAACATGTTCAAGGTTACAAACAACTTCCAAGTACAGGAAATTTGCTTATTCTTACTTCCGCTCTTAAGGATGTAATGTGTTTGTATGAAATGGGTATACCAGCTATAGCGCTGCAAAGCGAGATGATTATGCCTGATGAAAAACTTATAACACACCTTAAGTCTAGGTTTAAAGAAATTGCCATATTCTACGATAATGACTTTACTAATCCAAACAACCCTGGTCAAACCATGGCGAATAAGATTAAGAAAAAGTATTATTTTACAAACATATTTGTTCCAGATGAATATTGCTGTAAAGATTTGTCAGATTATATAGCTAAGTTTAATTCTTTTGGAGGCATGCAAGCCTTAATAGAATTGACCTCAAATATAAAGACATGGCAACACGAAGAACCAAAGGAAACAAGAAAGTTAGAAACGCAACTGCAACAGAATACAAAGGATTAAAGTTTAGATCAAAATTAGAACTATTTACATATAAAAAACTTGAAGACGCAGGTATTACTGCACTGTATGAGAAAAGAAGGTTTGAACTTTTAGAGGGTTTTTACTTTCCTCATACATGTGTAGAACCTAATACTCATAAAGAATATGTAGATAATACCACTAAAGTTAGAAGTATAACATATACTCCTGATTTTGTAGACCCGCAAGGTCAGTGGATTATAGAAGTAAAAGGATTTGCTAACGATGTTTTTCCTGTTAAATGGAAGATGTTTAAACAGCATATCGTGCAGAATGGGTTAGAGTATAAACTCTTTTTACCTAAGAATCAAAAACAGGTGCTTGAAACTATAGAACTTATCAAAGCACTATAACTTAAATTACATTATGGAATCACCGTTTAAATCCTGGGCAGCAGAGCTGTCTAAAGGGGATTTGATTGGTGTGTGTTACAATAACTGGTTTGACGTCGTACTTTTCGATAGTTTTAGACATAACAATCGTATGCATTTTTATCACTTATGCTGGTCTAGTACTACTGAAAAAACGGTAGAATGGAAACTTAAACACATACAACAATCAAAACCCACCAAATCTTATATAAATACAGATGCGGAAAGCAGAGTATTTCCTATTAGTAAGGAAATGCTAACAAAAAATCAAAAAAGAATATATAACGCCTTAAAAGAAACACTATATGGCTATTAAAACAATTGACAAAGAAATAATAGGAGGTAAAGGCCTTGCAAAGAAGATTAACAAAGGCGCTGAAAAGATGGTCTTTGATATTCTTCAATCAACGCAGTACTCTACACCTATACCTTCTACAGTTCGTGAGCTTACAACTAATGCTTGTGACTCTCAACGTGAGAAAGAAATTGCTATAGAAATCCTTACAGGAGAGTCTCAGCAAAATGATTACTACATTACCCGTAACGGTGAGCAGTATGAAGACAGTAACTTTGATGCTAGTTACTACGATATAAAGCATTTAAACACAGAAAAAACCCAAATTTACATTAGTTATGAAAAACATCCTGGCGTTGGATATTGCGATAAATTCAGCGTTTTGGATCATGGTGTAGGTATTGGCGGTCGTAGATTAGAAGGAGTTTTAGAGTTGGGCTACTCAACTAAGCGTAACACATCAGAGAATTTTGGTGCGTTTGGCTTAGGTGCTAAAGTGCCTTTGTCTACGGGCGTCGATTTCTACACTATTGAAAGTGTATACAACGGTAAAAAGATTACTGCTAATTGCTACAACTACAAAACAGACTTTACTACTTCTAAGTTTAATCTTAAAACTAATACTATTAATCCTAGTTTTACTTTGTCTGACGGTAGCGTAGTTTATTGTGAACCTTCAGAAGATAAAAACTATACTAAGATTTCGTTTGGTGTTAAACGCCACAACAGATCTAAGTTTGTGGATTCTGTAGAAGAACAGTTATTGTATCTTGATAACGTTAAGTTTGATATTATTGATGTAAGTGAAGATGGGCCTATTCATACTATGGAAAAGCATTTTAAAGCTAACGTGCTTTACAATTCTGAAAATCTTATTGTATCTGATACTTACGTATTTAACAAACCGCATATTGTAGTTGTTAAAAATAGTAAAGCTACTACTGGTATTAATTATGGTTTTATTGATTTTCGTGAACTAGAGATGGAAACATTGTGGGGCCCAATTGCTTTTAAATGTCCTGCTCGTCAAGTTATGAGAGATCCTGAAACAGGTAAAGACATAGTACTTCAGGAGGGTGTAGATGTTACACCATCTCGTGAGAAAGTAATATGGAATGACGCGACTAAGGCTTATGTTCAAGGTGTTATTAAGAAAGCTGCTGTAGAAGCTACTAAGATGGTACAAGACGAGTTGAAAGATACTGATCTTATTTCTTGGTTGCTTTCTTGTAGAGATATTCTTAGCAGACAGACTAGTGGTACCGCTTTAGGTAGAATTGCTAACATTATTGATAAGCAAAATCTTAATCCTAAGTTTTTACCTTCTACTAACATTAAATTTACTACGCCTAGTGTTTTGTTTAAAAGTATGTCTGCTAAAAAGATTACTAAACAACATGACTACAAACTAGGTAAAAATAATATTGTTAGAGAAAATCTTGAAGGATGGAGCACTCTTACTTCTAGTAATTTGTACATTAAGAAAGCTGAGCAGTTTAACAAATACAAAGATTTTTATTTGATAGAACAGTCTACCAAGTCTAATTCTGTATCTGCTATTATAGTTATAAATGAGCCCGAAGAATCTGATTTGCCTAAAGCACTGCGTCTTATGCCTCCTGGAATTGAGAAAGCAAAAGCTCTTAACCTGTGGAACAAAGAATTAGCTAGACGTAAATCTGTTTTTAGTTACTTAGAATCATCATCTAACGTTAAATCTTATGACGATATAGAGGTCAGTGATGACTGGATTCAAAACTACAAAAAAGAGGCTACAGCACTTGAACAAGTTGCAACATTTGAGAACATAACTCCAGAAGAACGTCGTAAGATAGAAGAACGTATGGTTGCATACACTCTTAGATTTGATGATAAACGTAGCGATAAAAAACATTATACTTGGGATAAGATCGAGCCTAGAGCTAAAGATCTTATGCACAGTCAAAAGACTATCTACTATGGTAGTACTGCTGATGAAGAAAAGTTTATGATTGCTGCAGATATTATTGCTTGCTATGCTCCTACGTTTAAAAAGGTTTATCCTGAAAATAACTGGAGCAATTGGAATGAAGTTCAATCTCAGCCTGTGTTTTACTATGAGCAAGCACCTGTGCGTGTATATACAACTTATGGCGAAGAGAAAGGCCACCCTGTAGAATGGGCTAGGTCTGATAAAGCAGATCAAGATTGGGATACGCCGCAGCTTATTAGAGTTAGAGAAACTTATATTAAACACATTGCAAAAGGTGCTAATTGTAAGCATATTGATGATTTCTTTTTGCAACTAAATTCAGATGGAGGATACACTATGGATTCACACTTAATTAAATGGTATACTGGTAAAAAGATCCAGGCCGTTAAAGAGATGCGACACCTGTCTGCACTTAAACATATTAACCCTGAGCTATTTGGTAAGTTTAAGGAATGTTATGAAGCTGCAGAAGCGGTAACTTACAACTCTAGAAATTGGATTGATATAAATGATAAAGATGATTCTACAGCTACAGAGATCAAGAAGAATGTAGAAAGGATTGCTAAGTTTCAAACTTTTTGTGAGGAAGTTACAGATCCTGATTTGATCGCTGCTAAAAGTAGAGAATTGTTTGTGCTAGATATGCCTAATGCAGGTGCATATGATACTAGACTTGTTGCTAACTGCCAAGAGTTGTTAGAATACAACGAAGAGGTATCGACTATGCTATCTACTATAGGGAAGTTTGATGTGCACCCTAAATCAGCTCCAGATCTTACTCCAGAGCTGCAAAAGGAGATTAGTGTTTATTTAGAAGCTAAAGACAGGCTTGAATGGTAACTAAAGTTACTAGAAAAGCTTTATTGATTAGACCTTCAGGCAGATCGACGGACTTTATAACTCCTTCGTTTGGTTATGGCTGCTTATATAACTGCTCATACTGTTATATGAAACGCCATAAGCCTAAAGGTTTAACAATAGCTACAAATACAGGAGATATACTTACTGAGGTAAACAATCATGCTTATTTTACACCTCAGCAAAAACCTAATCAAACTCATCCTATTTTTACTACCTATGATATTAGTTGCAACGAAGATTTTGCGTTGCATTCTAAGTTTCATGACTGGGAAAATATCTTTGAGTTTTTTAGAACTCACCCTATTGCAATGGGTAGTTTTGCTACTAAGTATGTTAACCCGGAGTTAATTAAGTTTAACCCTGAAGGTAAAATACGTATTAGATTTAGCTTAATGCCACAAAGCAGATCAGATATACATGAGCGTGGAACGTCTAAAATAATTGATAGAATTAAAGCTATTAATGCTTTTATAGATGCAGGTTACGATGTTCATGTAAACTTTAGCCCGGTTATTATATATGACGGCTGGCTAGAAGAGTACAAATATTTGTTTCAAATGCTAAACGATTATGTAGATTACAAAGAGCAAGTTTTAGCAGAGGTAATATTCTTAACACATAATGAGAATAAGCACAAAGCTAATTTAGAGAATCATCCTCACACAGAGGTAGATTTATGGAAGCCAGGTATACAAGAGCCTAAAATCTCTCAGTACGGAGGCAGAAACATAAGGTATAATAGACATCTTAAAAGTGCATTTATGAAAGGATTTCAGATAATGCATGATGAGATAATACCTTGGAATACAATAAGATACATGTTTTAAACTTGTATTATTCATTAAAAAGTAGTAAATTAGTAACCCAAATAAACAATTAAATTATGATTACACTAAACGTAATTGAAGACGTGATTTCAGGATCATACGGAGACAAAAATTTCTCTGTGACATACAGCAAAGAGCTGTACGCTGACATGTTAACCCTTAAAGATGGGGCAGATGATGTAGTAAGTATGGAAGAGTATAAGGAAATACTCTCTGATTTTGCTTTATTAGCTGTAGAGGACTACACAAAAACAATTGAGACAGAATGTGAATACATTCACGTGAACAAGGCTACAGGCCAGTTCTTTCTTAAGAGTAATGGTGTAGTTTCTAGCTATCCAATGCCTCAACCTCTTGTAGATAGAATCTTTGAGTCTATGGATAAAGAAGTGTCGTGGATTCCTCTTATAAAAATGTGGACTAGATGGTTGCGTAACCCTATTCTTAGAAAGAAAGGTATAGATTCAGATTTTTCTAATCGTTTCTTTAACTTTGTTAACCTACAATATGTGCATCCTAAACTAAAAGAAGAGTTAATGGAAGAGCAAGGTCTTAGTGAAGAGATTGCAAAACGTAGAGCTACTATGTATCAAATGAAGATTACCACAGAGGGACTTCTTAATGGTTACAAAGTATCTAAAGAAGTTATGCATAAGTTTGACAGAGAGACTGGCGAACAAGTTGACCGTTACAAACGCACATTTAATCCTGACACAGGAGAAATAGATGGTGGTGGATTACCGGAAACAGTAGAAGAAAGATTGTTTGAGCCTGCAATTATGGGCTCAGGCGGTGATGAATTTTATTGTGAAGGTATTAATGGGTATGATACCCCTCAGCATTTTATTAAAGTTGGTTGTAGACACAGACTTCCTAGTTGGAGCCATGTAAATACAAATGATAACCAGTCGTGTGTTAAAGGTTTACACTTCGGTGGTCTTAAATACATCTCTTTCTACAGTGGGGAGATTCACAACATTTTTGTAGACCCAATGCATGTTGGTGCTGTGCCTGACGATCAAGACGGTGCTATTAGATGCTTAGAATATTTTGTTCATTCTTCTTTATCAGGAGTTAACGGCTCAATTTACCATAGTTCTACTTATGCAGCTATGACTGATGAGCAGTGGGCAGACATGCGAAATGAAGCAGTAACAGAGTATTCAGAGTGTAAAGAATCTTGCGACAAAGATGTTGCAGAGCTTAACGCTATATAATAATTAAGGGGCCTTAGTGCCCCTATAATTTTTTCATTATGAAAGTAGCACTAATAGACGCAGACAGCCTTCTGTATTACGAAATGGGTAAAGATACCCTAGAAGAGGCGATTGAGGGGATAGATAATAGAATTAGAACAATTCTTAACGAAACAGGTGCTCATAAATACGCAGGATTTTTGACAATTGGTAAGTGTTTTAGGTACAATATAGCTAAGACTAAGCCTTATAAATACAATAGAAAGCTTAGTTCTAAACCACCTATATTTTATGCGCTTAAAGAATACTTACAACAAGCTCCGCATAACTTTACACATGTACCTAGACTTGAAGCTGATGATTGTGTGAGTATATACTCTACAGTTATAGCAGAAAATAAAAGTCAATCATATGTAATATGTAGTCCAGATAAAGATGTGCTTAAACAGGTGCCCGGAAGGCATTTTAATTTTCAAAAAATGGAATGGATAAATACTTCTAATGAAGATGCTAATAAGTTTTTGTGGATGCAAACTCTTATGGGAGATTCAACAGATGGTATACCCGGAATTCCAGGAATGGGCATTAAAACTTCAGAAAAGATAATAAGAGAAACAAAAACTGTTCAATATTATCAAGAAGTTTTAAGGATTTACATAGAAAAGTTTGGGATTAAAGATGGTATCTGCAAATTTACAGAAACATTTAATCTTGTATACATGCTTAGAACTCCTGAAGAGGTGCTTAAATATACAGGAGCTTCTTTACCAGAGCTAGTATTGTATAACTCTAATTCTGTATTTCATGAAAGTTAAACACAAAAATTTAATTACATCAATTAAAAATCCTAGAACTTTTGTTATTTCTGGAAATACTGATAAGATAAAGCCTATAATTATTTTAGGAGAAATAATATCTTTAGTTACAGATACTTTTTCTATAGATATAGGCCAAATCTTTCCAGTAAAGAAAAGAAACTACAAAGTAAATAGCATACAATCTAAAGTTGTAGGATCTACAATAACGTACGAAGTTTCTTCAGCGGCTTTAAATAAATCTTCTTTATTTGTATTTCCAATGCTTGGAGGTGAAAGAAGGCTATTTATGTTTGAAGAGCTATTTATTAATTGTTTTATAGGTACTGAAAAACATAAAGACCATATTGTTTTACTCTACAGATTTTGTGGAGATTCTACGTTTTTAAAATTTGAGCAAGCGCTTTCGCAGTTTAGCACATTTGTAGAATCGTATGATCCTTCCCCAGAATATGTAGTATTTGTTTTTAGAATACCTGAAAACCACATACAGAATTTTAAAAAATTTAAAGAAGGTAAATACTCTGAGCTAGATATAATATACAAAACTAAGATATTAGAATTTCATAACTTTAACTTACAAGGAGACTTAGCGCAAATACTTTTTAAATCAGAAAACAGAAGACTTAGACTAGAGGAGCAACTAAATGTTAAATTACCTGTTGCTGCAGAGTTACATAGCATAATAAATCTAGAGGAAGAAATCTTTAATCCATATGTTTATATTAATAAAAAAAGGGACTGACGTCCCCTTTTTATTGCTACTCTAAAGTTCCAAACCATTTGGCTGCTTCTTCTGGAGTTTGAGATTTTTGCAAACCTCTTATTACGGGGATTAAATCATTAAGTTTCTTTCTTATCTTCCTATCTCCTTTATTATATCTACCGCTTTTACGTTGATAGTATATTTTATTTTCATTTACAGGTATACCTACTAAATGAGGGAGTTCTCTAAACATTACTTGCTCTATTAAAGCTATTCCTTGTTCTACAGGACGAGCTGTAGCTGTTGGAGACTTAAGAATTCTAAATGCTTCTTTAGTTCCTACAAGAGGAGTCCATTGTAGCATTTCCATCTTATATCTTTTTGCTTGATACAACATAAAATTAGTAACATAAGTTTCTTCATCATCATCTATACTTGATAAAGCAGCTATTATTGCAAAAGATGCTACTAAACTAGATAATTCTACTAGAGTACGTTTAACATTACGTTTCTCCATTTCAGTCATAGTCCTGTAAGTAGTCATTGGAATTTGCTTCTTTTGGTATGACTCTGTTAGCATGTTATAGAAAGATATATACATACCCTGTGTAACTGCTCCAAGCTCTTCATCTACTTGTAATGTAGAACCTGTAAATCCTCCATGTCCGTATCTTCTACGAATACCAGGAATCATCCAGTTACGGAACAACATAGCTAACTTACCGTACCATCTTCTGTTAAGTAAAGATCTATCAAAATTACCTTTTGTTTGGTTAGTTCTTCTAGATAGCCCTTGTAAAAGATTTATAAAATCTGCTTTTTTAAAGTTTTTAACTTTAGGGTCTACAGACATTTTACCTTTTTTATCTACTATAAGCATGTCCCATAAATTTGCAGGACTGCCTTCTTCATTCATTATTACGTTACCGTCAGAATCTTTTAATTTCCCTTCTAAGTTTTTCATAAGGGCTAACATTCTTGTAGCAGACAGTTCATGTTCTGCACCTTGCTGTACAAACATTAAATTGTCTTTGCTAAGAGCTTTACGAGCTTTACCTCCAACAATCTTATTACCTTCAGTATCTGTAAACTCTGTCATGCCATCAAAGAATTCTAAAGCTTTCCCCATTTTGCTTTCAGGAGCAAACTTACCTATATCAGAAATAGCTGCACCATTTTTCCAGTACTCTGCTTTAGCCCATGCTAAATCTTTTGTAGTAGCAAACTCACCTGCAATTGCTTCATTTACCATAGACATGTTATCAAGTATTACTTGATTGGCCCCTTGCAAGAAGTTAAATGATAAAGTATTAAGAGCCATGTAAGAGTTTAACGTACCTGCTATTTTATTTGCAGAATAGTTTTTATTTCCAATATTAAAATCAGCTTTAAACTCGCTTTGTCCAAACATAATCATATCAATAAACTCATCAACATGTTTGTATGTATAAGAATCACCTGGCTCTTTTACTGGCATTTTTATGCCTATTTGTTTTGCAATATTGTTTACATATTCTACACCTGCAGCATCTACTTTTATAGTATCTCTGTTTTTTACAATATCTCTAAACAACATAACTTGTCCAACTATATCAGATTTAGCAACAAAGTTATGGGCCATATGTCTAAACCCGTATATACTACTAGCAATATCTCTAGATACGTTTTTAGCCCCTTCTAGTCCTGTGTAATATACAGGCACTGACTTTTTAAGTTCTCCACTCTTCTCATTATATAAACCAAATTGGGTATCTGTACTTTGTGTAGAAAACCCTTCTTTTAACATATCTTTTGTACTGCTAATAAGGCCTTGCTCTCTAGCACGATCAAACTCTTGCTTTCTAATACTAGGCATTATGTAAGAAAAGTCATCCCAAGTGTTTTTAGAAAACCGGTTTATCCCAACCATTTTTTGGCCAGCCTGGAATTCTTTTAACATGAAATCATAGTAGCGTTTCTTTTTAGGATCAGCTTGTATTGCTTCATATTTAGGATTAGAATACTCAGATTTCTTAGGTCTAATCCACTCTCCTCTAGGCACAGTTTTACCATTAACTGTTATTACATTAAAACTTAATTTTTTTGTAAGTTTTTGTAGCTTAACATCTTGCATTGATGCGGCTTCTGCTTTCCCTGCTTGCTGTGCTTCTATTTTTAATTTTTTAGCCTTAAATAATTGTTTATTTATTTCAGACATTTTATCTTTCCACCCGTCTATAGGCTCTGTATTTTTCTGCAGCCAAACATTTACTTCAGCGTCGTACTTTCTTTTGCTGTTACTGTTATTCCATTCTCTTTTTGCAGCAATAAGTTCTTGATCAGTTTTGTAATCTTTACGAGCAGGTTTATTATACTTTTTACCTAACTCAACATACATTTGTTTTTGATTCTCATTGTATTTATTTATAAGAAGAGGTTGAGTAAGACTTAAAGTTTTTATTGTACTTTTTTCTTTTGTTTCAAAATTAAATTGATCCATTTCTACCTCTTCCAGCAAGTCCTCGTTTAATGCCGCTACATCTGACTCGTCCATTCCTTCTGCAAACTTATCGTATTCTTGCTTAAGGTCATATTTAAATTCAAGAGTCATGTCATTCTTTCTAAACTCTGCAGCTTTTACAGACTTAGCAAACATTTGTATTAAAGGTTCACTAGAATACATAATAGGGTCAAACAAGTACGACGCAGCAGATTTATCTTTGTGTGCGTTACGCATTGCTCTAATAATGTCGTCTCTACCTAGTATTTGTTTATTTTTAAGAAGCTCTACATTTCTTTTTAACGCCGCTGTCTCAAACTGCTCTTGTGTAATATCTTTGTTATCTCTTCTTTTTTTAAGAGCTATATATTGCGAATCTCTTTTAAGTTCTTTAGAGTTAAATGCAAGACGTTTATGTTCTTGTACATTATCTATAAGCGCCTGTATCTTAGGATCTAGTTCTTTGTTATGAAAAGGTAACATTACATCTGCCATAATAGGCACAAGATCTTCCATGAATTGCTCTTCTAAAAAAGTTGCATCGTCTAGTATAGCTGCAGTACGTTCTTGTATTGTGTCAAATCTAGGAATGTCTGGTTGCAAAACTTTACCAGATTTTTGTTTTGCTTTTAAAAGGTTTCTTATATTTTTTATAGTATCAAAACTATCTAAAGTTTTTTTAAC
>Ga0208814_1000649_pt1 | contig 19297 bp, 23 predicted proteins | sample MalvirAntarct_55_FD_184253 | JGI IMG/M metagenome (GOLD analysis project Ga0208814, IMG submission 184253) | Marine viral communities from the Global Malaspina Expedition - Malaspina viral metaG Antarct_55 (SPAdes) (version 2) | ecosystem: Environmental > Aquatic > Marine > Oceanic | place...
CCGTCTGTGGGGGCGGGAGCTATTAACCCCCACAAATACATATATATTTTTATGTTTTATTTTATGTGTTTATAAATTATACTGTTTAACGCAAAGGCAATAACGCCTTTAAAAAAGGGAGCAAGACAATGAAGATAGAACTCAAGAGCTTTAAGCATGCAGAATTCGCATCACACGAAACGCATTGTTATGAAGCAACGGTATATGTAGATGGCAAACGCGCCTTCTATGCATCGAATGATGGGCGTGGTGGCGCTGATTTTTATGAGCCACTGCACTCGAAAAGAAAAGACCCGAAGGAGGCAAGGTCAGAGTTTGATGTGGTGATGGCAAAGATTGAAGCCCATTGCGCTACCCTCCCAAAATGGCGTAGTAAGTTTGCAATTGAAGACAACATGGACGTTGATATTGAAATCTTAATCGGGGACATCATTAATAAGAAGCTGACCTCTAAAGAGTTAAAGAAATCACTCAAGAACAAAGTACTTTTCGTCAATGAAAACGGAATTTATCAAACTACCTATGGAAACAAGCGGCCAGTAGATAAGAATCTGATTGATATGGTTAAGGATGAAAATCCCGATTGTATTGTTCTCAACAGCCTTGCATTTGATGAGGCGTTGGAAATCTACAGCGGGGAGCAAGCATGATGAGTACACATAAGAGATGGATCAAAGATTCAATCCACAACACGCGCCTCGCATCTGAGCAAGCTGCAGGCATAGAGATACGCTCACTGATTCACAACAAGAGCAGTTCAAATGACACGCATGATTTCAGTGCGCAGATATGTGTAGATGGCGTAAAGATTCTACGTGTAGAGAATGATGGCAAGGGTGGCGACAACTACTACCATCGGTCTAAGAAGAGAGTATCCATTGCGGATAAGGAATCCTCACAGAATCTTTACCTCAAGCTAATCGACATTGCGAAGCGATACTGTCAGTCAGAACGCTGGTATGACTACGAAGAGATACGATTGAAAGAGCAGACGATATATGGACAGGAAGAAGTTTACTTCTCTTACCTCGACATCCTTGTGGGCGCGTTGGTCAATGAGCAACTCACCATGAAGGATATGTCTAAGGCGATACGCAATCGGATACACATCATCGACACTGAGGCTAACGATAACGGTGGGTTTCTTTACAGCACTAACAAGCGACCCACTGACATTCATTTAGCCAACACAAAGAAAGTCCTCAAGGGTATAGGAAAACATTTTGATTACATCTTAATGAATGAGCTTGATGAGACTACTCAACTAAAACTATGGCTGACCATAGCCTAATCTAATCTTAAAAAAGGAATCACAATGTGGATACTTCCAAAGAACTATCAACTAACAGACCCCTCAACGTCATCAGCTTTTGTAGCGGATACGGTGGCATCGAAAGAGGACTTGACCTTGCTGGCACCGACCATCGAGTCCTCGCTTATGTGGAGATCGAAGCCTTCGCCATTGCGAACTTGGCAAACAAGATGGAATCGGGTGAGTTGGATGCCGCACCTATTTACACGGATCTTAAAACCTTCCCAGCACATCTCTTTCGAGGCTGCGTTGACCTCATCACTGGAGGCTATCCGTGCCAGCCGTTCAGTGCAGCGGGAAGGCGCAAGGGTAAAGAAGATCCCCGCCATCTCTGGCCCTACATCAGAGAACATATCAACGCAATTAGACCTACTCAATGCTTCTTTGAAAACGTCGAAGGACACATCTCGCTTGGACTCTCCTCAGTCCTCAGTGATCTGGAAGAAGATGGTTACAGCACAACGTGGTCAATATTCAGCGCGTCTGAAGTCGGCGCACCTCACCAACGCAAGCGAGTCTACATCTTGGCCGACACCATCGGCGCACGAACCGAGGTTGGGATATCAAGATCGATCAGATCCGACCAAGAAGGGATCTCAGGAAAGCCTGTTGACCGTGGTGGTGAACAACGCGGGTGGCAGAACGGAATGTCCTGGTCAATTGAACCCAACGTGGGTCGAGTGGTTGATGGGTGTGCCGACAGGGTTGACCGAATTAGGATGTTGGGAAACGGAGTAGTCCCGCAGACTGCAGCAAAAGCATGGAGAACTTTAAATGAAAGATAAAAAAGAAACACGGGGTGGATTGAGGTGGAACTCAGCCACCTTGCACCAATCACGCAAGCCATTGGATCACATATGCACATGGTGCAATGACTCCTTCACTAGCACGGGCAACAAAGAGAAAGGTGATCGGTATTGTTCTGCTCATCATCGGATCAACATGTTCTATCTAAAGCAAGCCATAGACAGCAAGAAAAGAGTGACCAAGAGAATGCGCAAGCGTCATACATTCAGGCCGGAGGTGTGGAGGGCGTAATGCCCTCATCTCCATCCTCTACCTCATCCTCCTCCTCCTCCCAACCCTCATCCTCGATGTCCTCGTACTCTGCCTCCTCTACCTCGCCATCCTCTTCGATTTCCTCCGCCTGGATTTCGATTGTTTCTGTCCTCACCAGCTCATGCTTTTCGATCAGGTTCCTTAGCCTTGCCTCGACTTCGCCTCGATCCATCTGATCGATGGTCCCTGTCTTGATCTCCTTCTTATCAACCATCAAGCCCGCAAGCTTGGCCCTTCCCATCTCAGCCTGCACAGCCGGGCCATACGCGCCATCCTCCAGGGCTGCATCCCTGATCATCTGCAGATCTCTTGATACCTTATCAAAAGTAATCCCATACTTGAGTTGTTTAGATTCTGTGAGCTCTGCGATTCTGTCCTGCACATGTCTGAACTGCACACCATGTAGCATGGTTGATGCGCTCACGCTTGGGGATTTATACCCGGCTCGTATGGCGCATTCCTTTTTGGTGAGGTCGTGATAGACAAACAACTGCACGAACTTCTCCTGCTTCGGCGACAATCTCTTTCGCCTGGACAGACCTCGCTTTGCGAATTGCTCAGGTTCTAACAACATGTTTTGGTTCTTCTTCTCACTCACCTACATTCTCCCAATCTGACAATCTTGTATTTAAAATCTGATCAACTGCTTTCTTTTTTTTTCTCCCCCCACCCTAAAGGAGTTGGTAGAGAATATGTATATATAGTTCTCTCCCTTTAGGGAGTGACCCTACTGACCCTATGACCCTACCTATTTTTAAAGGGCTGTAGAGCATGGGTCAGCGAAGGTGGGGCGGGTCAACGCTGACCCTACTGACCCTACCCCTAAACCCTTGATATCGTTCAACTTTATTTTCAAAACAGGGGGTATGGGTCAATTTGAAATCAGCCCCGACTGACCCTACCTTTTGCCTCGAAATCACTTTAACTTTGCCTTGTAAGTATTTTCCATAGTCTTCACCTCCACCTGTACTTGCCACCTGTACTTGCCACCTGTACTTGCCACTGCTTATGCTTGTTGTTACCATGATCTAGATCCTATCGACTCCGGTCAGTTGAATAGGCGACATCACACTCTGGCTGATGTTGCTTCTGACTAGGATCTTGCCTGGAGAGGGCGTGTTTTAATTCCTTTTTTCACCCCTCTCCGGGCGACTTTTATCTTCTTCAAAGCCCTTGCGGATGCCGCCGATACCGGCGAAAAGATTGGTGTGTTCTTCAGGTTCTTCAGGTTCATCATACTCCTCATGATCATACTCATCCTCTTTCTCGATGCCGTTTTCTATTAGCTCAACGATACGTTCAAGTGAGCTTGCAATACTTTCTGCCGCCTCAACTAACCGCGCTGTGATCTCCTCATCCAAGCTTTCACTAGACCCAGACATATTTCTTTCTCCCGCCATCATACTTAATTGCCAGCCCTTCATTGATCAGGGTTGCTGATATGTTGATGCCATCTAGGGTATACAAGTTGATCAACAAGCGCCCGTACTTGTCGAGCTTACCGCCGTCCAGGCTCTCGATGTACACCTCCTTACCACACAGCACCTTCATCCTCGCCTTACTCTCGAAGCCAAGCTCCTTCTCCCGGATCCTCTCGGGCTGTCGCTTTGTATTGATCCGCGACTCTGGTGTATCGATACCATGTGATCGGCACCGCTGCTTGGTCTTTGTGATGCCGAACCCCATAGGGATATCGATATCAATCGTGTCACCATCGATGACCCGGACCACCTTAGCCTTGTAGATGTACTGCTGCTTGATGTTTTTCTTATTGGTCAGCTTCATGTCACGGCCTCTCTATTCTGTTGTTACCTTTACCGTGATACCTTTCAGTTTCCGACACAAAAGCTTCGTTCTCTTCTGTTGTTGGATCATCCTTGAGGAATCTACCCCTAGCATCCCGCGCTTGCTTGACCTTTTGAACCTTTTGAGGAAGGTTTTCTACGACCTCTTGATTTTTTTCACGGCCCATCAGTCCAGCCATCCAGTTTTTAAATTGTGTCATCATACTCATCGTGCTTTTCTCCTTTGTAAAATAATCACGATAACTCATCGTCTATCTCCCATGGTTTTGCTGCGGTACTCTCCGCAAGGTAGTGCCACATCGCCTGACCCGGCAGACTGAATGTCAGCACCTTGTGGCCCAGGTTACTCTGCACATAGCTAACTGCCTTCTGACAGGCTTTCTGACCATTCGCCTTGTTGTGTCTACGCAGTTGAGCCTTGGCGATTAGTTCAAGCTCATTACGTTTGTAATACTTATCCACCTTCATGCCCTTGAGCACGATGCTGGCTATCTCAACCTCATCTTCTTCAGACAATTGCTTCACTGGCTTACGTCCCAGATCACTGACGGTCCAGACACCCAATTGAAAATCAAAGTAAGCCAGGTGCTCGTCGGGATCTTTCGCATTCCGCGCTTCATAGTAGAAGCTGACGTTGGGTTTTTCCCCTGCCAGCTTGACCCCACTGTCGAACCATCCTGCGAACACGCTACCTCCACGGGCTGACATAAAGCTTTTGTCATCGGCTCTATCCTTGCCTGTGTGGTGCGCCAAGATGACCGCAATATCATTCATCTCGATCAGCTTATCCACCCTGTCAAGCAGCTTACGGATCTCTGTGTTGCTGTTCTCTTCACCATCGAAGAAGTTAATGATCGGATCTATCATGATGATGTCTGGTTTGTGGTATTGAATCTCATCGTGGAACGCCTGGATATCCTGATCGGTCATCAGGTTCTTTCTTAGCCTGCCTGACACGATGAGATTCTCGTACCCCATGCGGATCAGATCCTCATCATCGCCAAACCTTCTGAAGTATGTCTCGATCCTACCCTTGAGGAATTCCTTGATGATCTCAGCCTGAAACCACATCACCTTCAATGGCTTGCTGAACGGTAACCCCATGAAGTCAGTGCCTGTGGTCGCCCCGGCGGCGAATGCCCCAAGGAAATTAGACTTACCAATCTTCGGCTTACCTAACAGGAGCACCCTGCTCTGCTTGAAGATGAATGCATCACCCCAGTACTGCTCGACGCTATCTTCTAAGGTGTCTTCCTGCCATTCTTTGTCGCCAAAAGAGACTAAGCCAAGCGGTCCTTTCTCTGGGGGAGCCTCGACCAGGACGGGATCCTCCTGATCCTGTATCTCTTTCAGGTCTTCACTGATCTGCGTCTGCCATTCACTGGTCTTCCACTCGTTCACCCCGGCGTGGAGGTCATCCGGGTTGCGTTTGATGTGACCTTGACAGATCGACATAACTGTAGTGGCTGTCTCGACAATATTCATGGGAGGTTCACAGGTCTGAGCCCAATCCTGAGCCTTGAGCTGGATCTCCCTCATGCCCCAGCCTTCCTTGATCCACTTGCCTACGAGTCGGGCAAGCTTATCGTTGCGTCCACCTTCCTTGACCGCATCATCATTAAGCTTATCGCGTAGTGATGGTTCAACCTCACCATCGCTGTTGTATAAAGAGATGGCATTGATGTCTTCTTCGGTCAGCCATGGGAGCTCATCGATTGAGGTCAGGCCCACCGATTGATTGCAATACATGGTGTACCCGGTGGAGGGGGCGATCATCGCATAGCCTCCGCCCCCCCTGGTATCTATCTTGTTGGCACCTGCTGCTGTCTTGACAGTGTGTTGGCCAATGCCATAGAAGTAGTGCGCTCCTCCTCTAGGGGTACGCTGAACGAGTGGGCTCTGCGTGATAGCGCCTTGCGATATCCAATCAACAGCCTCTTCTGAATCGGCATCGATGACCACGAAGGTGATGCCGGTGATGGCTGCCCAGTTTGCGTTAGGATATTCCTGATGCCAGCGTTGGATCTCCTCATCGCTTGGCTGGATCTTCTGATAGGTAGCCCAGCTTACCCTTGGTGTCTTTGCCCACTTACCCTTGAGTGCAAGCTCATCATCAAACGGATGACGTTTGCGGAAGTAGGCGGGGACAATCTCTGATGGACTGCCGCACGGGATGATATGCAGACCGTGCTCCCAACAATCGTGGAGCCAATCTGTTTTTTGTTCATGCGTTATTTCCTGACCGTTAAATTCAGCCTGAAAAATATGCATGTCACCCTGTCCTGTGGACCCTTCGACTGTGTTCACTTTCTCTTGTCCCTTTTACTTTAATACCCAGCGTTGTAGCCGCATTGCGGATGGCATTCATCTGACTGAAAGTTGAATCCTCTGTCTCATCGATGACGAAACTATCTTCAACCTCCATTTCCTTCAGCACTTTTTGCCATTTACCTGGCCGGGATCGAAAGCTTTTCTGAATCGGGACATTCTTCTCGATCAGATAGTCATCAACCTTTACCTTGTCGTTCATTCTTCTTCTTCCTCTTGGCCACAATCGAGACAAGCACCATCCTTATAGCGGCACTCATCACACGGCTCTATCTCGTCATTCATCATGTCCCACTGGACCTCTATCATTTCTTCAAGCCTAGTCATTGCTACTCCTCTTTGCGCAAAAGTACTTTTGAACTATACGAAATGGTGATTGTTTATGCAACATATTAAGCCATTAAATAAATCTATATATTTTGTTGACAAGGTTTTTGAATGAGCGTAGATTCAGTTGTGTAGAGAGGAGAAAAGAAATGACATATGCAGAAGCTGTAGAAGCTTTATACCGTTTAAAAGAAGATAAATCCTTTATAGAAAGAGAGATAAAGAAATTAACCAGGGTAGTTCTGGACTCTCAAGAAGCGCAGGCATCAGTCCTGTTGCTATCCAATCAGGGTGGTGAGCGCACCGATCAAGGTGTGACTTACGAAGTCAAGCGTAGTTATGAGTGGGATCAAGATCAGATTGAGGCAGCTTTATTGCTGTTAAAAGATGAGAATTATCTGCCGTTCTTGACCAGCCTTTGGAAAATTAACATGAGCAAGTACAAGGATTGGGCTACGCTCAATCCCATCAATGCTCAGATCTTTTCAAGCGCCTTAGCAACCAAGCTGGGCAAACCTACCGTCAAGAAAATTGATCTTGATAAATTCAACTCAAAAGAGGAAAGCTAATGTCTGCGATATTGGACAGTGTAAGAAACACCTCTGCTCGTTCTGATGAATCATCATATCCGCCATTGCGGATAAACATTCAGGGAGTAGATGGGATTGGTAAAAGTAGTTTCGGCGCTAACGCTGACGATCCAATCTTTATTCAGGCAGAGGATGGCCTGAAGTTTATAGATACCCAAGCGTTTGATCTATGCGAGAAATGGAATGATGTGTTTGGGCATTTACAAATGTTAGCAAACGAGGCGCACTCTTTTCGTACCCTGGTCTTTGACACCACAGATGCTGCAAGCATTTTGGCCGAGGCCTATGTGTGCGAGAAGGAAGGGTGGCCATCCATTGAAACGCCGGGGTACGGCAAAGGTTACACCGCAGTGGCAGAGCAATGGATCAAGTTGCTTAGTGCATTCGACTATCTTGTTAACCAAAAACACATGAACGTCATCTTGTTATCACACGTTCAGGTCAAGCCTTTCAACGATCCGATCAATGAGAGTTATGATCGTTGGGAGATGAGGTGTCACAAGAAAGTTAATCACCTGATTAAAGATTGGGTGGACTTCAATCTGTTTGCCAACCACGACGTTACCGTAACCCAAGATGGCGCGAAGAGCCGTGCAATAAGCTACGGTAATCGAGCACTTCACACGAAATTCTCTGCGGGATTTGATGCTAAATCCAGGCTTGAGTTACCACCTAAACTTAAATTTGAGTGGGGTGCATTCATCAATGCATATAAGAATGCGCTGAATCCAGCGAAACCAACTGTAGTTAAAGGAGCTAAGTAACATGGGTATATTAGATGGCGGGTTAAGTTTTGACGGCGTTGATGAGTCTTCGACAGGTGATTACTCACCCGTACCGGATGGCCAGTACAGCATCGAGGCTGTTAAGTTTGAATCAAAAACATACGGCAGCGGAAACGAAGGAGTTGATATCCAGTTCTCGATCATGGGGCCAACTCACCAGAACAGAAAGGTTTTTGAAACCTTTGTGCTGACAGGCAAAAACCCCCAAGTGGCTTTGGGTAGGATGAAGGCTTTCATGCGAAGTGCTGGCATTGATGTGGACACTGTGCCTCTCAACCAGCAGACGTTGAGTCAGGCTATGAACACACCAGTTCAGGCAAACATCTACACACAGGCAGGAACGAACGGCTACCCTGCTAAGAATCAAATTAAATCTTTCTTAGCGCCTCAAGCCCAGGCTCAAGCACCACAGGCTCAGGCTCCTCAAGCTCAGGCACAAGCACCTGCGCCTCAGGCGAATCAACCTACCGGGCAGCAGGTAAACTGGCAAGACTAATCTGCTAAGAAAATCCACAGGGTGCGGTGGAATCCTGAACCAACGCCAAAAAGATTCTTGGCAGAGAAGGTCTTTCTCTTTGGCGATACACCACTCAAAGGAGGTGATGCGCTATGTATCTTAGCGATTTGTTCCAAACGGAAAAATATCTAAACCACCCGATGGTTGACGGCGAGAGCGACTATTTGCCTCCTGGCGAAAGAGGCGCAGCTTTAGGAACTATCAAGGGTGACGGGAATCAGCGAAGGTTAGCTTACGACAATGACCTCAGGGCTACTATCAAGAAGCTTTCTGTTGACATCATGGAACACGGGGGGCAGATGTACCTCGATAAGAAGATAGGTTATTACCGCTTGGAATTCAAAGATAAAACTGTAGTGAAGTTTTCTGTGGGAACGTGGAATGGCTACTCTTTATCCATGAAAGCAAATCTGTTTAAAAACGCACTTAGAAAGATCATAGTTCGTATCGAGAATGAAAGGAGTTGGAATGATAGTAGTTAGAGGAAGTGACGGTATCTACTGTGCTTTTTGCAAGGCGAATGGCAGTCCATGCATTGCCTATGATGCCGACCGACAACAAGCCATAGAGTTTTGTCTTAACCTTGTAAAGGAGAGTAACAATGAATGAAAAATTAACTGCGTTTCATGATCAGTTACAAGATCTCATAGAAGAATATGCAACAGAAGAGTTGTCTCATGGAACCTTAATCCAAGAGCTTATGTCTTTATCAGTCAGCAACGCCTACATCTTTGCTAAAGATACAGATCAAGTTGATTGGACCATCAGGTATATCAAAAAAGAAGCGTTGAAGAAGCGTAAAGAAATGGAAGATGAACTCATTTATGGAGGAGAATTACACTAACTATGGAACTCAGAAACTATCAGAAAAAAGCTTTAGCAAAAGCTCACTGCTGGTTTAAAGAAGAAACAACTTACCCCCTCATTGTCCTACCGACAGGGGCGGGTAAGACCATCGTCTTTACCACGCTAATCAAAGATCTCTACCTTGCAAACCCAAGCAAAAGGTTTCTCATACTGGCTCACAGACAAGAGCTCATTAGCCAAGCGGTGGACAAGCTGCTTAACGTGTGGCCTGATGCCCCGGTAGGGATACTTGCCGCCAGCCTCAAGCAGTTCAATCACACAGCGCCCATTGTTGTCGCCAGCAGAGATACCCTGGCCTCAAAGAAACGCTTGGAGAAATCCTACCCCTTCGACTACATCATCATCGATGAGGCACATCACGTTGCCCCTCAGATGAGTACCCGATACCGAAAGATCATTGATCACTTTGAAGAGATCGGTTGCCCCAAGATCCTAGGCGTAACCGCTACACCGTACCGGATGGGACAAGGCTACATCTATGGTATGGACGATCACTTCTTCGGAGGTGTGGCCTACAAGGCGACCATTCCCGACTTGATCAAGCAGGGTTACCTGTCCAGGCTGTCATCGTTCAAAGTAAATAACGATGCCGTCATCGATGCGTCCAAGGCTAGGGTTAAGTTCAAGGGTGGGGACTACAGAGAGTCGGACCTTGAAGCATTGGCTATCGTAGATGAAACCATCTATGCAATCATCAACGATTGGATAGAGAAGGCATACTTAAAAGGCAGGAAGAGCACGGTGTTCTTCTGTGTCAGCGTCCTTCATGCCAACAAGATGGCGCTCTACTTGAAAGATCACGGGATTAAGGCAGCGTGTGTCACGGCTGAGACTCCCATGGATGAGCGCGAAGATATCCTTAATAGCTTTGAGCAAGGCACGATCAATGCGCTATGTAATGTTGCGGTCCTGACTGAGGGCTGGGATGCGCCCCGGACTGATTGCATTGCATTGCTTAGGCCCACCAAGTCGCTTGGTCTGTATGTGCAGATCTGCGGCAGGGGTATGCGTCCTTGGGAAGACAAGAAAGACTGCCTGCTTCTGGACTACGGTGGCAACATGGGTCGCCATGGCTGCATCGATGTCGCTAGACCTGAGCGCAACAAGAAAGATGAAGAGCTCATCGACGAGCTAAAGATCTGGATATGTGATGAGTGTCTGTCGGTCAATGACATGGAGGACAAGACCTGCAGAGAATGCGGTTTAGTTAAGCCACTGCCTGAGCCCGAAGAAATAAATCCTTTAAAGGAGGAGAAAGAGGCATCTGAAACAACCATCGCTGGTGAAGGCCAAGTCCTGTCGGACGAGATGGGTGAGGCTGAGATCATTGAAAGACAAGAGGTGGTGGAGTTTGTTCGCGCTGAGAAAGCTGTCTCAAAGAATGGTAACGATTACCTGAAGATAATGTTTAAGACTGAAGAAAATTACTGGCCTAGATCTACCGCACTCATGATGACCATGCGAGGTAAGCCAAGAGAGGTTGCTGAAAAGAAATGGCGCATTATGTCGAGAGGTTTTGAGCTTCCTTACAGCATTGATTCGGCAGTCCACATGGTAAACAGCGGAGCACTGCTTGAAATAAAGAAAGTTAACCTAAGAAAAGAAGGGAGGTACTGGAATGTCATCGGCGTTACTTTTTGAAGAGATGGATAAGCGGATAGCGGAAGACAACGATAGGTTCAGGGGTCACCTTGGCATGAGCGGGATCGGTGATACTGATGAGCGAAAGATCTGGATGAACTTCCGCTGGTGTTTGCCCTCATCATTTGATGGAAGGATGCTTAGACTGTTTGATCTGGGCAATCACATCGAGGATCAACTGGTTTACTTTATAAAAAAGACCAAGGTGTTTGATGTCTCTGCTGTAGATTCAGATGGCAATCAGTATCGAGCGTCCTACCTGGGCGGTCACTTTGGCGGCAGTTGTGATGGCTTTGTGAAGCGAGTGTTTGAGGATGACCTTGAAGAGATGCTTGTGTTTGAGGCTAAGTCAGCTAACGATAAGAGGTTCAGGGAGCTTGTTAAGCTTGGCGATTACCAGGGATGGTCACAGGCTTACCAGTGGCAGTTACATTGTTACATGGGTTGCTTCGGGTTAGACAAGGCGCTGGCAGTTGTGCTCAATAAGAACAACAGTCAGATCTATTCAGAGATCATCGACTTCAATCCATCCATATGGGAACAGGCTCAGGAGAAAGCGAAAAGAATCATCTCCTCAGATAGGCCACCATCCGGGTTAAGCGAGACTGATTGGCGACTGAAGAATGAAACGCCACAGTACCGGGATTCTTACTTGGGCCATCGTTTGCCGCCATCAGTTAACTGCAGGAACTGTCACTCCTGTAAGCCAGATATGGAAAGCGACAACGCTGCATGGCACTGCAGTAGATTCAATAAAGACCTGACCCTCGATGAGCAGAAGCAGGGATGCCGGGACCATCTATGGAATCCCAGCCTGGTCAAGGCAGATCTTATCTCAGAGGAATGCAGTGATGATGTCATGGCCTACCGCTCAGGCATCTTTACTTTCTACAATGTCACTGCAGATAAGCTAGGGGATAAGCACTTCAGTAGTCCTGAGATGCGTGAGTTGTCAAAGATAGACTATAACTTCTCCGACATCTCTGACCTGGAGAAATTGAGAACTTTCTTTGACGGGGAGTTCGATGATCTGAAGAAAGTACAGGTCATGGATGAGGATAATATTCCGTTCTAGGTAATTCTCTTGGATCTTTGATAATCTGGATAACGAGCCCTGGATACAGGGCTTCGACCAGCTTCTTCTTCAGTGAAAATACTGCCGTTATAATACCCTTGGTGTCCTCTACAACGACATCTTCCCCGCACCTATACCTGAAGTCGGATATGTATTTGCACACCCTCTTGCCCTCTACAACGCACTCATAGGGTATCTGTACTTCAAGCTCAGAGATGTACCCCTGATCCTGCATTCCCTTGAGGATTTTGTATCGAGCCCCCTCGAGTTTGGAGTCGAATGTAATACCATCGTACTCAACCTTCTTGGCATAGTACTTGCTCTTGCGCTTACGCTGCGGGATCAATTAGATTCCTAGTAGCTTGTTTAACTCTATCTGCCTCAGCGCAGATATACCGGCAGAGTTTGACTGAGGTGTAGACAAAGATCTAGTCCCCTCCCTGGCGCTGGGAAATGCCCGTAAGTCTGGGGGTGGAGTGCGTGGAACTTGTGGTACTTCTGGCGGCAGTGCTGGCAAAGATCGACCTTTATACTTGCCATAAAGATTTCTCATACGTTGCTGATCAATAATGTTTCTTATCTTATTTCGCTCTGTGCCAAAATCTTTTTGATTAATATAAAGATTTGGATTTGGTAGAGAAGGAACAAAATTACCTCGCACTAAACTCTGCCATCGAGGGACTCTATTGTCTGATAATATTTTATTTATTTCTTGTTGGGATAACCCTAAAGTTTTTGCATCTTGCATGGCAACTCTTAACTCTTCTGCCAACTTCATCTGTTGTTCTATTTTCTTTTCGTAGTTGTAAACAAATTCTTCTGAGCTTCTGTACTCTTGAGTCCTGCCTAATTTTCTAAGAGTTCGACCAGCATCGCTGTTTATTTTGTTTGCCAGATCAATTGCCTTGTAGCGCAAAGATTTTTTCATGTCTACTTTAACTGTCTTAACCCCAGACATGGCTTCAAACATTTCACCATATAAATCTAACTGTTTCTTTTTTGAAACCTTGTACCTAGGATCAACTAAACCACTAGCTTGGAACGCCGCCATTGGGAGGTCTTTAATGTTAAGCGCTCTTGATAATCCGTAAAAGTCTCTTGCACTAGCAGGCTCACCACCGGGCGTTATCTTTCCTAATTGCCATGGTGGCACATCCGCATTAATTTCTGCAGGAGAAATCGTTGGAATTAACCCATTGAAAACGTGGGAAAACCCAAAGAAAGCTCTGTCTACCCAAGGAGCCGTGTCTCCTGGACCTATCTCATACCCGGTGCTAGTCTTTCCGTTGATACTCTCTAGCAATCTTTGGCTTAACATCGACTGACCCATGAATGGCTTGAAGAATTCATCGTAAACTCCACCATCTCCAAGCGTTGCATTGTATGCAATCGTTTGAAGATCTTTCTCTTCTCTTACGCCATTGTCCCATGCATTTTGAACCGCAAGAAATGGAGTAATTAAATACTCATATGGCATTGTGTAAGATAAGTTTATAGCTTCTTTCACTACTCCGTTTTCATCAGTCCCAACAGTAACTAACGAGGCATTTTTATCCCAAGGATTTGCTCCCGATCTTCGATAAGCATCAAGCTGCTCTTCATTAGAACCTGTCATCATATGCCCAAGCGCCGTTATACCAGATGGTATACCCACTGTAGTTGCAGAGAATCCTAAAAGCCTTTCCATTCCTCTAGCTCTCATCAAAGCATTCTCACTTGAAAGCTCTGTGATTGATCTACCTAATATATTAAGGCTTGTCCTTATTATTTCTGCAGGGTAAGCAATAAAGTTTCCTAAAGGAGTTTTTCTTAATAGCCTTATCGCTTCAGGAACTCGCTCATAGTTAGGAACAACATCTCTCGTTATAAATGCAGCCTCTTCATCTACAAAATCATTAAATTTTTTCTTTGAAAGCTGGGTGACATCTAATCTATTTGGGTCTAATCCAGCTTCAACTGCTATTTTTCTTTGCGCTGGAGTGCTGGCCTTCATTATGAAAGGCTTACCTTTAATATCAGAAGCAGCAATCATAGATTGAATCTTCTGGCTTTCTGTCTTGAAGTTAAAGATTCTCCAGACATCATCACCACCTTGGTAAAGCTTGGTCATGATGTTGTTCTGGTATCCTTGAAGAGCTTTGCTTCCGAATACTTTTCCTGTAAGTCCAGACGCTGAAGCAGCCTCATCAATCAGACTGTTTAATTCTCCTAGTTGTGCTTGCTGACCTACTACGCCAAGCCTGCTGTACTTTTCAAACATAGCTTTCCCGGTAGCATCTTTACCAAACTCATTCTTTATAGATGCAGATACAAGGGAAAAAGATTCAGCCATTGTCTGGCCATTAGGTACGTTACCATTAGCTAATGCAAAGCCCATGGCGCTAGTCACGTTTCTTACTTGGCCAACCGGGTTGTATGCAGTTTTACCTAGCTGGCTTAATCCTTTAAGCCCTAAGAAAAAAGACCACCCCGTTTGTAAAACACCTGTTGGTTGCCAAGAGTCTTTTTCTAAAGCGTTAAGATATTCATTCTTAACAAACTTTCCCCTTAACTTTCCATAGAACGGAGAGTCAGCTAACTTTGTATACTCTCCGCTACCAGCAGATCCTTCAGGAAGAGCATCGAGGAATACTTTTCCAGCGGGTCGTGCATTGTTGTACTCATCTAGGTAATCAATGAAGTTACCTTTGCTTATGATGCCTGCTTGCCTACCTAATGTTTCTTTTAACTTTACTGATACATCCGCTTTTCTTACATCTAAAGACCTAGATGTTTTTTCTGGAGAGATATAATCTCTGCCGCTGTACTCTCCTAGATATTCTCTAATCGCTTTGCTGTTTAAAGTTCTGCCCTTTAAGATTCCATCATTCATTTTTAAAAGGACTGAATCTTCAATAAGATCCTTTGGATTCAGAGAAGAGTTAAGGAACCCTGGCTTTTCTATAAGTTGGTTAAGCTGTCCTCTCGCTTCATCTGTTGAGATATTTTTACCATTTTTCTTGTTGGCTCTTATGACAGATTCAATAGCTTTTTCTTCTAACTGTATTGACGGCTTATAGTCTCTTTCCAAGAAAGCCCGGTACTGTCTTGTGCCATACAGGCCAAGCTGTCCACCGATTGTATCCATGGCTCCCTTTGGCAGGAGATCGGGATGCATCTGTATTGCTTCACTGTAGTTGTCTATGGTTTCTCTTGCTCTTTTTGCAGATCTAAACAAACTAAAATCAGACTTTATTGCGTCAACATTAGAGTTAATGTTTAAGTTCTTTGCCGTCAACCCGTATGCTTTGTCTGCTTCGACAAGAGTTTCAAAAGCTTTTATTTGATCTGAGTTTAAACTGTCTCTAACTTTTCCATAATTTTTTGCATTAGGATCAAGCAACTCTCCTGAAGGAAAGACAGCTTTGTCCCAAGCGTCCATAATGTTTTTAGATGTAATGCCGTTGGCATCTCCTTTTCTAAAAACAAACTCAAGACTTTCTTGCGCGTCATCTAGCGCAATCTTATTTGCCTGAATCAAAGATGCGAACTCAAGAGATCTTGCATCTCTAATTTCAGCCATCTCTTTATCTGGGAGCATACCCCTGTACCGGAAAGCACCAGCAACCCTGTCTAGACCAGGCTTGTTTTTAAGAATTTGATCAACGCCTTTACCTATAAACGCTCCAGTTTCCCTTGCTGCTGTAAATCCTCCACGAATAACATCGCCTACTATAGGCAAAGCAGCAGTCTTTGAGATCAAGGGGAGCCCTATCTGCGCGGTCTTAGCAAAAGCAAATGGAACACCTAAAGCAAGAGCCGCTCCCTCAAGAGCAACCTTTCCTTTGTTTTCTAAGGCTGCGTAAGCTTTTTCTTGGCCATCAAGATACTGAAGATCTTTTGTTTTTGTTGGCCCACCGGGGAGATAAGCATCTCCAAAAGTTTCCATGTCAGGAGATGCAACAGTGAACTCAGCAGCAGCTAAAGGTATTAGACCAGCACCTTTCCTAATTCCCTTTGTTGCTTTTAATATTGCACCACCTGGCACACCAAACTGGACTAAAGCTTTAGGTAACTCTGCAGCAAACCCAAGACCCTCGATGTTAGGGGCATACATTTCCTGAACAGCTTGTGCTCTGGCAACCATATCTTCGCCAGCTTCTTCTTCTCCGGCTAACTGCAGGCCATATCCTATAGTAGAAGCAATCTCTGTTGGTATAGAGACAAGGCCATTGAGAGCGCCTCTACCAACCTTGCCGCCAAAGCTTACATCTTCCTGCAATAACTCAGTGGCTGGATTATTCTTATCAGAATTAAGATAATTAAACTGAGCTTGTTCTGCTTTAATAGCTAGGTTTCTTTCTTTGACTCTTCTAGCAATTTCATTAGGATCGTCATTAAGCTCATATGGCAAATAACTACCATCTGTTAGCTTCTCATAAGGCATTAGGCTTTAAGCTCTCTAATATATTTTGCTGCTTCACTTAGACTTAATTGGTTAACAGTATCTTTGTTAATTAAATCAGGAGCGGTCGTAGAAAATAAAGTCATTAAAGATTTTTTACTTTGCATGTCAGCTCTGACATATAGTAATAATTCGTTTGCCTCAGTTGCCTTTAATTCTCTACCAAGTTCAGCTTCTGCAGAAGATTTTAATGTAAAGAATTCTCTTTCTAGATCAGTTCCGACTTGATCAATAGCCGCTTGATCTCTAGCCATCTCAGATTGACTCTTGTCATACGCCATGGCTGCTTCAGTACCTGCAGTAAACGCATTGACCGGGACAATACCTTTTGTTGGCTTCATCATTTGGCCAGCAATATAAAGAGCTTTCTGAGGATCGTCAAAAGTCAAACTTTGTCTTGCCTTTGAAAATAATTTCTTTAAAGGATTGCCTTCATCGGGGGGCGGTTCATCGCCTGTTGTATTGCCTTCCAATGCTGCCGCTAAATCTTCTTGCGCTTTTGCCAACTGAGCTTTTAATGCTGCAATTTCTGTGTCTGGTGCGCCTGCAGCTACTGCAGTATTTAATTCTTCTTCAGCATTATCGGCAGCAAATTGATACGCTACAACAGCACCACCGATAACAGCACCGGCTCCATATCTCGCAGCCTTTCCGAGTCGGCCTCCGCCTTTAGTTGCTCCACCTCCCTCAACTGTTTCGCCTTCTGAGCCCTTAGGCTTTTTGCCATCAGGCTTTTCGTTGAGCTTTGGCTTCCCGCCGCCAGATCTTGGTCCTGGCAAATCTTGTTCTCTCCAAGGGGCTTTCTTTGCCAAAGCCTGTCGCTTCTTATACGCCTCAACTACTTTTCCAAAAGTAGAATCTATAAATTTACCTTTACTCAACCGCATGATGCCGCCGTTGGCTTTACCTTCGGCTTCAATCTCTTCAATATACCGACCAAGCTCATCATCGAACTTCATGTCGTTAAGGTAATCGGTCAGAGCACCTGGTCCTTCATACCCGGCATCTATCAAGTCTTCTCTGGTAACAGCCGCTAAATCTTTGTCGCCCCTTCTGAAGGTTGGAGACTTAAACTTATCGCTTCTTGCTTCTGCAATGGTTTTTGCTACATTAGCAATGCCGCCTTCTGCCTCTGCCTCTGCCTCTTCAATCATTGGATCCAATGCAACTCTTTCATTTTCTAGCGCAGCAATTCCGGCAGGCTCTTCTACCACCATTGGCAACTCTTCTGCCTGCGCTGGAGAAATAAAGTTTACTTTGTCTAAAGCTCCTTCTCCAAGCTCACCTAGAACTCTGGTAGTTTCATACTGCCCCACTCTTGTTGGAGCAATTCTGTTTTGAACAAAACCTGCAGCATCTGGATCTCGTTTAAAATTGTCTTTCCAATTAGCCCCTAGCTCTCTTGCTCTTTCTTCAAGCCTTCCAGAACGACCTGTTCCTTGTATATTTTTTAACTCATCGTCACCTAATTTTTTCTGTAAGCCAGCAACTCTTTGTAAAACTCTTTTTATTTTTACTCCCGTATATCCTAGCTTTGCTAATCCAACACCAATAAGACCCGGAGGTGCAGCTAACATCCCAACAGCAGAAGCAGCTATCGCAAGATCAACAGGATCTTCTGGGTCAACAATAAGAACATCAGTTATATCCCTAAGATTCATTCCAGAACCTGCTTCTGTTTTATCTAGGCTAAAGAAGTTTCCTTCTCCGTACAGATCATCTACATTAATTCCTTCATCATACATTCTTCCTGCTTCACTAGGAGTTGGCATGTCAGGCAATTGATCATAAAGATATTTGGCATCATCAACATACGCCCCCAAACCACTTGAAATCGCTTTGGCCCAAGTATCATTAGGATCTCCACCATTAGACATATTGATTGGTGCAACACCAGCCATGATGCCACCGCCAGCACGTTGCTGTGGGTTCTGGAACATAGGTCTTCTATAAATGTTATTCATTTAATCATCCTTCCCCAGGCTGTTAAGACCTATGTATGCGCCAATCGCTTTCATGAATGAGCTAGGATCTTGATAAGCGCCGTACTGCCCCATACCCGTACCGTATCCAGATTGATACTGAGGAAGGTATGGGCTAAGTCCACCAAGCACTTGTTGTCCTCTCTGAAGTCTCATGTAAGGCTCATCAGCCATCTGAGTTGCTGCATCATATTGATAGCCAAGCGCCCTGTCTTGAATGCCTCTTCCTTGACCGCCAAGTTGATTCATCGTGCCTATCTGGTTAGAAAGCATATCGAATCCTTGCTGACCCAGCCCAGCAATACCTTGAGCAGCACCGGCTCTTCCCGCCTGCATAGAATTAAAGCCAGACATGGAGTTAGCCATGGCATCATTGTAGCCCTTGTAGGCTAGGTCTGACCCAACCTGAGCTTGTCTATCGCCAACGCCTCTTCTTATCTCAGCTTCCTGTACCGCGCCTCTTGACCCGCCAAACGCGCCTGCCGTAACTTGATCTGCTCTAGCGTCCCTTCTTGCCGTATCACCTTGTCTTTGTATTGCCTGCATCTGAGGGTCAATAACAGCG
>Ga0208814_1000650_pt1 | contig 19292 bp, 23 predicted proteins | sample MalvirAntarct_55_FD_184253 | JGI IMG/M metagenome (GOLD analysis project Ga0208814, IMG submission 184253) | Marine viral communities from the Global Malaspina Expedition - Malaspina viral metaG Antarct_55 (SPAdes) (version 2) | ecosystem: Environmental > Aquatic > Marine > Oceanic | place...
ATCATGTCAGATACTTTTTGTGGAGCAGACTGCCAGATTTTACCAATATGGTTTTCTGTAGTTAATCCTTTCCAACTAGTTGCACCTGTCATTTGTAATGGTGAAATTTTCATTTTTTTTTTTTTTAGTTGTTTTTACTCTTTACCGTACTCCCAGTGCGCTAATGCAGCACCGATATTATTTGTAGTTGCGCCTGTACCCAATCCTACGGGTGTTCCAGCAGATCTAGCCGTAGATCCTAATTTTGCATCTAATTTAGCTGCAATGTCAGATTGTTTTGACTTGGTGAACTTACTGAAATCCTTTAAACCATTCGTTAGTGCGTACAGCGTATGCAACTTTATTTTAAACCCTTCATCAGTTTCGTACTCTCTCATTAAAGTATTCATAGGAGACTCTCCCCTTTTTGCCACGTTTTCTGTCATGGACTTGAATACTTTACTTCGAACAGTCGCGTTCACTTTCATTCCAGGAATAACATCAGTGGCTTCGTTGACTTTAGATTTTAAAGCTGCAAGATTTGCAGTGGCGTCCTTAATATCGGCTTCCTTCTTAGCTCTACTGGTTTCAATCTCTGCATTCAGCTTAGCACTTTCACTGGCAACTAGGGCGTTTTTAGCTTCTATGCCTGCTTGTGCAGAGTATTCTCCTTCCATATCTCTAGCTGCAAATTTAGATGCTTTTTCTACACTTAATCCGTCTGCTACGTATGATCTTTTAATTAATTCTTCTGTAAGAGCTTTACTACCAGTAATACGCTCATCTGTAAGAGCTTGGTATTGGTCTAATTCCGCCTTTCGGTCTTGGAATATAGCCTGGGGTAAACCTGACTCCATTGCATCTAAGTACTGACGTTGATCCTCATTTAGTGAATCTTCGTACATACTTGCTTTGGCGTGTTTTGCCATAGCTGCAATTAACTCCGTTGAGTTTGAGATTTCTGAAAAATCCTCGTCTTCTAAGTTACCTAAAGCCCCCTCTTCACGCAAAGCCGAAGCTAGGGAAGTAAACTTATCTGGAGAAGAGAAATTGGCTGTGCTATCAGAGGGAGCTTTATTATTTCCTTTTGCCTTTTCTTTATCTTCACCACCTTCAACAGCGTCACCGCTATCCTCGAGCACATCTAAATCTATTGCGTTTGATTCTTCTCCATCATCCGCATCACTATCTTTACTATCTACTTCTACTGCAATGTCTTCTGTAATAGCTACTTCTTCTGTTTTAATATCAGTAGCATCAGTTACTGAGTCTGCGTTAGCAATCTCATCTAAGTCAATTCCATCAAATTCCATATTTCTTCCCTTTAAATTTATATTTATTTCCCTGGTACAAATTTAGTGTATTTATTTTAATTACGTACCATCATTTTACAAGGTAGCTTTTAATTTTTACCCTTTTCTATAGCTAAAACTCACAGGGACTATTTACTTTTGAATTTATTGTGACTTTTTGTTTGAGCTTCGTGTACTTTATTGTGACGTTCTACCTCTGCCTGTACTCTATTTTTTAATTTGTACTCTTTGTCCGTAGTGGCAGTTTCTCTTCTGATTTCAGCAAGCTTAACCATAGAGTCATCCACATGAGTATCTTTAAATGAATCAGAGTCATTGTTGTCCTGACGCATTCTTTCTATTACAATGTCGTTATCTAATTTAGATTTAGTTATATTATCTTCTCTTGACCAGCCCTCTCGTACAAAGTCCTTCTTTAATTCTTCTTGCTTGGCTTGGTGCTTTATCATTTCCTCTTGCATCTTTTGCTGTTGCTCTGCAGACTTAGCGTCTTTTTCTTCTTTAAGGCGTTCTACTTTTTCAAGTTTACGTCTAACTGAAGATTGGGACTCTGTTGAGAATATGTCCATCAGTTGTGTGTAATTAATCATACCATTCTGAATACCTGCGTGTGCTAGTTGCTTCATAGTACTCATTAGAGCATGTGAACCCCCTCCACTAGTAATAAGTAAACCAAACTCAGATTCTCTAAACTTATCAAGATCCATATCAATAAGAGTAGTAGACCCGTCATCAAGAACGTGCTGTACTTTTTTATTAGTCTTATCACTCCAAGCTGATCTAGCCGTATCTAATAGCAACTGTAAACATCTTAGTTTAGTTTCATCGTGTTCCATAAACCAGTACTCTGTAATATGCGAAGACTGTGATACTTCTCTCTCTACGTTACCAGAAGTAGAGCGATTAGAGATTTGACCTTGTCTTCCTTTAGATACACCGGCTATTTCACCCATCTCATCTTTGACAAAAGCCATCATATTCATATATAGCTGAATAGTGTTACCCATTTCCATATCAATAACTGAAGATCCTTTTTGCATTTGCCCTGCTAACTTACCTTGAGCGGAGCCTTTTACACCTTCCTTAAATGAATCTTTAACAGCAATACCCATGTTTTGAGCAAACCCTAGCCATTTGTCAATTTTCCAGTTACCCGGTACTTCTGCTAAATCTAGGGCCATTATCTTCCCGTAGTTTTTAGAAATAGACAAGTTAACATTGTACGCTAGTATATTATATAAATACTGGTATGGTTTCATTCTATCCATGAGGGACATACCTGAGTTACCGTTAGTGTTGTATACAGTACCTACAATACCTGGATGACATCGTGAAGGATTTTCTGCACTTCTAAATTGATTAACTCTAGGGCGCATTTTAATATAAATAGGCTCAGTTGTTCCACCTAATCCGTTAGTTCCACCAATCTCAGTCCCTTCCCAGCATTCGTTAATCCAGAGGATTTTTTCCTCTTCTCCAGCTGCCTTATCAATTTCGTATGTCTCATCCATAATATCAGATTGAGCATCACCGTGTTGATCGTAATACTTTACACGTTTAACTTTACGTAAAGACTTCCATATTACATGAGTAACAGTAATGTTACCTCCAGAATCTACTGCTGCAGTGTAATCTGCGTCACCTGTACCAGCTAAGGATTCTAAATCAAGGCCTTCTGCCGCCATAGGTACAGCATTACCTGTTTTCCCAATGTTAAGTCCAAACTTACCTGCTTCTGCGTCATCTGCGCTTTTAAGTCCACCTTCAATTCTAGCTATTTCATGTGGTTTAAGATCATCATGGAAAGCGTCTACAATTTGCCCTGGTGACATCTTACCTCGTATAGCAATAATATCGGAATCCTCAATGTAGTTAGATTCACCTGATCTTACCGTATGTACGTTAAGTACATTTAGTTTTTTTAAAACAGGCTCTTGAGCCACTATGTCAACTTGGTAAATTTCTTCTGAACTAATTAAAGCATCCTTAAACCCATTTGCAAATTTATAATCTAATCGTAAGTGTTTGTTTAAGTAGTTTAATATTTGAGTAGCACTGCGTTCTCTAAAATCCTGGAATTCAAATTCAGAGTATTGTTGGAAATCACCCAACGCCTTCTTCATTTCTTCTTCTGACTTATTCTCTGTTATGTGAGAAGTTAGCAACTGAGTAAATTCTTCTTTTAATTTATTTTCTTTATCACTTATAGCATCAGGGTTAATTACACGAACTGCGTAATCAAATTTACGATTAATAGATTCTCCATATAATAAGTCAATCTTAGGATTAGCTATAGGCATATTCTGTAACTTAGCAGGAGCAGTCATATTACCTGTTAATCCGGATGGATTACAGATTTTCTCTACATCTGCTGGATCTAATATATCTGAATATAAATTAAAGTTAATTACTTTATTTTTATAAGAAGCTCTCACTCCTTCATCTCGATTAAGTGCCAAGGCTATTGCTCCTTGTACGGAGTCTTTACGCCACTTTTTTGTTTTCTGAGCTAAAGTCTTCTTTTGAGAAGGAAATCTAGATGTTAAATTTGTCATATGTTATGTATTACAGTACCTTGCAAAGATACGCGATTATATTAATATTTCCTATTAGACTGCGTAATTTCTATTAAAGAAATCATCATCTTCTAGTAAAGTCTCTACTTTTGCTTGTTGTTTTTTAAATGCATATTTTAACTTATCCTCTCGAATAATCATAAGCATAATCATACCTGACACCCTATCAAAGTTACCGTCTTCACTGTAACTTATTAACTCCAATAGTAAGCCAGGGCTTTTTATTGTATGTAGATTTAGTATTTCTTGATTTTCTGCCCCATACGCAGGAGTCATTAGCCAATCTAGTATTAGTCGCAGCCCGTAAGCGTTGACCGGTGCAGATGCCGTTGTACCTTTTCGTTTATTTCCCACTTTAGATATTGAAATATCTGCCACATCCTTAAGAGACTCTGGTGTATCAGCTAACCAGTGTACTGAGTTCTTATTGTCATAGTGTGCGTATAGTCCTTTCTTATTCTGCTCATAGTTATGAGCACATCTATAAAAGATATTTAGTTTACGTGTAATCTCGTAAAATGCTTTTGTACCACGTCTACCTGTATACTCTGCTACTATACGATCTGTAAGAGAATCAAGAATCCAAGTGGATCCTAGTGACGAAGTATTAGACTCATCATCATCATAAGTATCCGTACCTTGTAGGTAACGGCTACTGTAAACATCTCCTTGTGCATCTTTTTTAGGCATTTCGTAAATCTCAATAGTACCAGGTCTATTTTTATTACTTGTAATAGGCCATGTACGCTCTAAGGTGGCAGAATCGCCTGCTACCCATTTAAGTTTACCTTTATCATCCCATACCAACTCCCCATGCCAATGTGAGTCTATATACTGTTTTGGATGCGTTACTATGTGTGCTAAATGTTCTTTAAGTTCTACTTGTGGGAACATTGCTCCTTTTGCATTTAAAAACATTTCAGAAGGGACCATAGGTCTATTCATCATCTCAAGCGCAAGGGCTGACACATCCTTTGATTTCTTTTTCTTAGCTCTAATTTTATTAAGAAAGCGAGTAGACTTAAATACATCCGTATTACCGTTCTCGTCTTTAAATTGGTTAAGGGCGTAAATGGCTGGTACAAACCAACCTAACTTGCCACTACCTTCCCATATATCTGGAAACGATGTAAAATCAAACCCCTCAGGGTCTCTGAATATAATTTCAGATTGCATAATTTTCTCAACGTTACCCCCTGTCCCTAAATATACTGTTGATCCAAATTTCCAAGATCCCTCTAACTGACAGGCTGTATTAGAACCGTGTACAGTAAGTACATTAGGTAAAAGTCCTACTTCCTCCACAACCATTACTCCAGGTCGTGTACCTGCTGCAGCCTCTGGGTTAGCTGTTGTATATAGTCCGTGTTTAATATTAGAACCAGTACCACAGTCATCTCTCCATATACCTCCAATTTTCTTAGAGTAACGGTGCTCCCAAGGCTTCTTCATGTTGTTAGGCGCAAGCGACCCTGCCATTATCTTCGAGAATGGTGCAGGCACTGCAGACCTAGTGCCCTCACCCCAACCCCCAGGTAAGCTATTAAGTCCTTCTTTAGTTTTGTTTAGTATATCTGCTGATTTAGATGATATCGCAGCTCCTACGAATATCTCAACTTTAAATGGATTTTCTCTAGACTCTTTTGTGTAAGCCTGTGCTCCATCAAAAAGTAATTCGGGGAGTATTACTCCGCCGCCTACCATAAAAGACTTACCAAATCCCCTAGACCCTAGCATAAATAAGTTTCTAGCTTCGTTTTCATATAGAGGCAACCCCAGTGGTTTTAAATGAAGTTGCTTTAAATAAGCCCTTGCATCTATATATTCTTTTAACTCCCCTTCACTATTGTAACAATCTTTTCCTATTTCTACAAACTCATCTTTGCCTGCAGATAAGACAGCCCTATCACAAGTGTAAACATCATCATCTGCAAATCCAGAAAACCCACGAGCCTCTAACCAGTTATAAAAAAACTCCCACTCTACGTCACGTAAAAATGGTCTCATAGCTTTTTTTGGGGCAGTCTTAGGGCCTGTAGGATCTTGGTGCATAATAGTACCAAAATTAACGTAAAAATAAAGGTTACCTGGCATAAATCGCCAACCTCCCTCTAAGTTACGTATTGCCTTAGGCAACGACTTGTCAACATCTACAGTAACGTCCGCTGCATCCTGAGACCAAAACCCTTCTATACAACGTTGCTTGTGTAGTTTCCACCACGCCAAGTAAGCACCTGATTTAGGGTGCAACGTAGGTATGCTACTTAGTAGGAAATTACTTCTATTTTTAATAGTAATAAAGTAATTTACTACGTCTTCTGTGAGTACACCTACATCTTCTTTTACTATAGTTCCTTCTATTTCTTCTTTTATCATTACAATGCTCCACTTTCTCCGGCACTTTCTGTAGCACCGCCTTTCATATCACCTGCGTTTTCCTCTGCTTCTAGAGATGCGGTTAATCCTCTGTATTCTACATTAAGCTTAGAGGTATTAATCATCATCACATCTAATTCCTTGGCTGTACCTTTTACAACGGCCTTACTACTTTCGCTGTAAGAATCTAACGTATAATTAGTTTGATCCAAGAAAATGTCACGTTGTTCTAATTTCTTTTGAAAATTAATAACCTGACGCTCTAAATGCGTCAAGGCTAAAAATTTATAATCCTTAATCAACTCAACTACATACGTGTGATCCCAGTCAAAGTCAGGTGCTTCTAAGAAGTCTTCTGAGATTATACGAATGCGATCTCCACGTTCAATTGATCTAAGCACGTTATCAGTGTGCGGATCTAATAACATAGCTATAGCCCACATAACCCTACTTGATTCTACTTTGCCTTTGGTTTTATCTTGCGCATAGTATTCTTTAAACGCAAGAAATGTAGTCATCATTGGATGCAGTGACCAGTAGTTCTCAGTAGGGTTCCAGGCTTTAACTAAACTATTCATATTAATGGTGTAATTCTTCTCTGACTACTACACAATCCGTAGTGCTAATAAGTATTGCTGCACCTATTGCATTACTGATAGTTGACTTGATTACTAATGTAGGGTCAATTATTTTGTTTGTAATTACGGATTCTTCGTGCATTTCTGCAGTTGTAATCCCTGAGTTAGAAAGGATAAGGGTCATTAAACTAGTTAAACTATTTTGCATAACCTCTACACTTGTTAACTTGTGTTTTTTATACCATTTTTTCTTAGGTATAGAAGCTAATAACCTTTTAGGCATTAGTCTGGCGTAAGTTAAACCCCCACCTGTTACATATCCATCTGCTAGTGCACTTCGTACTGCCCGGATAGTATCATCAAGCGAATCCTTTTTCTCATCAATTTCAGATTCACTAGTACCTCCTACATATAGAACAGCGGCACCTGAAGTAAAATAAGCCCGGCGTAATTTGTAATTAGTAGTATTCCCTTGCTTATCTTGATCAATTAATTCGTTGTAATAGTTAATTCTATCTTCAATTAACTTAGGATCACCGTGGCGGCCTACAATATTAGTTTCATTTGCAGTAATCTCAACAATATCAGCTTTACCTACAAATTTAGATTTAACATCTTCCATGTCATACCCTGCATCTTTAGAGATAAACTTAGCACCTGTAACTATAGCCAGGTCTTTTAGGGACTCCCTACGAGCTACAGCTACACCGGGACCTCTGATAATTGAAATAGGAGACTTATGCTCTCTTACGTGAAATGTAATTGCTTCTGCAGCTTCCCCTACTAAATCATTACAAATAATCAAAAGCGGTGAGCCTAACTCAGCCTGTATATTTACAACAACCTGCGCCTGAGCTAAAGTTGTAATATCTAAATCTGTTACTAGAACTTTACAGTTCTCGTGCTTAACTCTTGCAGCTTCTCCACTTACATTTGTAAGTATGTTACTACGCTCAAGTCTAATTCCCTCTGTAGCCTCTAAAGTTGTGTACTGACTTTGAGAAGGTACTACTGTAACAGATCCATCTTCACCTATTACCTGAAAAGCTTCTGTAACTAAATTAGCTAACTCCTCATTACCATTACAAGCTACCATTGCAATTGATTTAATTTGATCTACTCCTAACTCCGCACTCTCTACTTCAAGGTGACGTAGTAATACATCTTGTAAATCTAATAAATCTCTCTTTAGTTGCATAGGTTGGTAACCTTGCGATATCATTTCAAAGCACTGTTTAACTAACTCATTAGAAAGGATAGTTGTACTTGTAGTACCGTCACCTGCTAATATAGCTGTCTCATTTGCAGCTTGATTAATAATTTGTATAGCTACGTTACGTATAGGGTCAGTAGAAGCCATATAGCCTGCTACAGTAGCCCCATCTTTAGTAATACGTGGTACATTGTATTTCATTGTAATAGCTACGTTGCGCCCGTAAGGTCCAAAAGTAGTAGAGACCGCTTCCGCGATCTCTGCACTACCTTCAATTAATCCTTTGCGAACCGCTGAACCTGTTACATTTTCTGTTGTTCCTGATCCGATCATCTTACTATCCGTTTACTTTAACTGTAAATGCGTTCTCTGGTAAAACTAGGTACTTCCCACCTAGAATAACTTTTGAAAGTAACTTAGTAGTTTCACTTGATAGTGCTAAATCATCTTTAGAATAACGTGTACAAGTAGGACCTGCTTTAATAATCCTATGAGGTCTAGACCATGCCAATGTTACATACATAGATGTAAACTGTTCGTGATGCTTTTTAGGTAAGTCTTCTACAATTGTTTGTACCTCTTTAAAATGCTCTGCCTCAGGATTGATAATAATTACATCATTACCTGTTGGAGTAGGACACTCTGATACTGTGTAGTTCTCAAATCTAGATGCTAAATCATCTAATGCTGCTGTTAATTCTTTGTTTACATTCTCCATTACTTGTTTACTTTTTGCCCCTAGGCGGTTATACTATTAAAGGTGTCTTAAGTCCATTTGCTTAAGCTTATCCTTACCTGTAGTGCTTACTTCTCAATAACACTGCTAAGTTTTTATTTATTTGTAGCTTTAACTTTATTTTCTTTACGTGAGTGTAGCATTTTAATTTTCCACTCTTTTGCAACTAAAAGACCTAAGTTTGGAAAGCGAATATTTTTAAACGAACTAGGCACACCAGATATTCCGGACTTAGTGGCTTCACGAGCGCACTGGAATTGGGACTCCACTGCAGCCTGGACAACTGAGACTGGTATGTTTGATTCCTTAGCTACTTGTTCTAGTATCCTTTTTACTTTTCTTTGCATTCTTAGGTCTTTTAATTTGCATATCTTTTAATGCTACTCTCTTGGCTCTGTTTGCTTCTTCTAAATCAAATAGAGCAAACTCGATATCTTGCTCGTTTGTGTTTCTCATTGTGTTACTTTATTACAAAGTTAAAACAAATTTGAAGACTATCACTATTTAATTTTAATAAGTAAGTATCACTTATACTTCCGTTTTTTAAAATCCCAGTCTTCTTTAACTTAGCTAATACGTTTCTTAGTATTTGCTGGGTAATCCCTAATTCGTCACTGATCACTTTTCGTCCTGCAGTATTTAGCACAAGTGCTAGGCAGTCTTCTTTGTTAGGTACGGTTAGCGACTTCACTGCATACTGGTAAACTATCTCTGCATATATGTCAGCCTCTTTTGGCTGCAGCCCCTTAAGAAAGGGGCGTATAAGTGCAAAGTACATTTTAACGGCCTGTCTGTTTTGCTTTGTTGGTATATTAAATTCTTTCTTTTCCATGTTATTGTTTCTCTGTCTCTAGGTACAAAGTTACGTAATCTCTAGGGTTATTCCAAGTAATTTATGGGATTATTTTTAGTTATATTTACAGAGACGTATCATAGCCGGTACACTTATCAGAAGGAGTCTGAGTTAACACTACAGGTGTACTTGGCTATTATAAGTGTAGAATATTCTATACTTATACTTCCTTCCTACCCTCTCCTATACTTATGTTGCTTTTTATAAAAGCAGTTGCCTGATCCAAACGCCGAACTAGTGCGTAAGTATTACCCGTCTAAGAGAGGAGCACCGTAAAGGAATTACTATTGTTATGTGTGTGATGTGGTACAAAGGTACGCATTTAATTCTCATACTTCCAAGAAAAGTTAATATTTATTTGCAAAAGTCATTTGACGCGATCTAAGCGACTTAAAAACTCGGCGGCCACCCTTGGGGGTAAAACGAATCAAATCCGAAAATTTACCGCGCCAGGGCCTGCTGTGCCGAATCTAACACACAGAACAAAAAGCCGAAGGCTTTCGCCCTTATTACTACACATACCTTCGTACCTCAGGTATGCCCTAAACCCAAAAAACCCCAGGATTGCTCCTAGGGTTTCATTAGTTATTTATTTGTATTAAAATTTGGTATTGATAAATCCGGCAATTGCTTTACTGAACTCTTTATATCCTTTATTGTTAAGGTGTAGTCCATCACTTGAATAATCTGCTCGCAAGTAAGATAAGTTATCAGCTAGGCTTGTGTAGACTAGTTGTTTTTTAAGGTCTACATATTCCCAACCCTTATCTTCACATACACCTATTAGTAAGTCTATAATTTCAGGTATCCTAGTATTAAACCCGTTATTATATGTATCTCTGTAGGCTTCCGTACAAGGGAACACAAGGCTAAAAGCAAATGGTGTCCCTAGAGTTTCCAGTGACTCACCTAGAGTAATGTATTCACTTCTTATTGTACTATCCGAGTCAGGTCTATTATTTGCTCCAATAGATACTAAAGTAAAGTCAGGTGCTTTAGCAAGAGCTTCACTTAAGTTAGTAGGAGTACCATAGTCCCACATATTACGAATTCGTGCTCCACTTGTAGAGTAATTAAATACATTATCCGTACCTAATAGACTTGTCCACGGTTCTAAGTTCACAGGGTAGTTACCTACTTCCGTATACTTTAACATGGAGTCTCCTAGTAGTACTATCTCTGTAGCTTGAGAAACGACCTTAGCTTTACCCAGGCTCCATTTCTTATTACTTAATCTAGCTATTTTTTCCATAGTATGTCGCATATTAATTTACAATAGGTGCAACAAGACCAGTTTGCTGTGTGAAACCTGTTGGAGAACACGCGTCTGTAAATGCGCTATTTGCTAAGTTAGAAGAAACACTCCCTTGGAATGCTATAGTAGGTGTAGTTGCATTATGTTCAACACAAACTCCTGAAGTACCTTCTAAAATTGAATTTGTAATTCTAACTGATGCTCCACTGGCTACAACGTCAATAATATGATCTGCAGCAGTAGATTTAATTGTAGAATTAAGTATCACTAATTCTCCTGTACCACCAATAGTACAAGTTTTACCTTGCTCTACAATGCTATTTACAGCGTCTATTTTACCAGTACCGTCAATTACATAAGCTCTATCTAAAGATTTAAGGTTTCCTTTGTGGACAACGTTACCAGTTGTACAAATAATACCTCTATTATTAAGAGCATAGATATCACCTTCAATAGTCACTGTACCAAGGTTAGCTGTCCAACTAACTACAGCTGCCCCGTTACTTGCCATCAAGGTAGATACTTCATTATAAATATCCCCTCGTAATGTTATATTAGATGTAGCGTCCGATAAGTAAGATATAAATGCATGCTTGTACTGAGGTAAATTACCTCCAATACCACCGTCTCTTAATACTAACTTATTGTAAGAAATAATTAAAGTAGCATTCGAGTGAGTGAAGGCGTCTATAACACTGTAATCTCCATAAATTTCATTTATATTAATAGCTCCTCCTAGTCTTCCTCTTAAATAAATACCATACGCGTTTCCACCAAGACCTGTAAATTTATTACCCTTAACACTTACATTAGATAAATTTGTAGTACCTACTTTTAAAGTTAATCCTCTTCCGCCTGAACCTGTTTCCTCTATCTCATTGAATTCAATTTCGACATCAACTAAATCCACAGCAGAATTGAAATACAACATTTGAAAATTACCAATAAAATCAGCATTCCCTAGCCACTTAGTTCCGTCTTGATTTACAGTAGCTGTAATCCCACCTGCTACAAAAGTAACCCCTTCGTAAGAGTAGTAGTTTGCTCCTGACACTAGGTCAAATAACTCTGAGTAATTACCTGGCAATAATACAAATGAAGTTGCTCCTGCGGTTACCGCAGCTGCGTGAGTTGGAAAAGGATCATTTCCATCACCAATTACCCCACCTGTAGCTCCTGGCAGGATGAATGCTGTTTCTGGTATGAGCCAACCTCCAGTACTTTCTTCTGCTTCTTCTGCAGCAGGTGCAAAAGCATTCAATGCTTCTTGTACGTCTTTTAAGTTTGCTTGGTATGCGTAATCTTTATTCCCGTCAAACAATAGTAGGGATGTCCCTCCTGTTTTTAACTTCTTAATAGTAGGAATTGATTTTCTAAATATTTTCATAATTTTAATTTTATTACAAAGTTAAGGATTTTTTACACCCTAACCTAGAGGTATATACTAAAAAAGCAGCACCCCCTATTACTAAAGGAGCACTGCTCTTTTGTGCTATTGTGTGAGTAGTGTTATTTTTTGTTATCTCTTGCTTTATCTAAGAGGTCATCAGCCATCTTAATTAGTTGCCCACGTTTAGTTCTGGCTGGTATTTTTTCACCAGTCTTTTGTAGTACGTATGCAATTACATCTGCATTCTTCATTCCACCAATACCTTCATGGGGTAGTTCAATTTTATCCTCACTCTCTAGCATAGCTACTTCTTCGAAGTCTACAGCGTCCTCTACCTTTTCTTCTGCTTTAGGTATTGCGGGTGCTACTGTAGTTGCAGGTGTGATAGACCCACTTTTGTCCATAGTAAGTACATAATGCCACTCATTCTTATCTGAGTTTATATTAAGGTCTAAGCTAGTCTCTACTTCATACGAACCTAGTAATTCCTTTAAAGCTACTTTAGACGATAGTAATTTACCTCCTTCATTTAAGTACCCACTATTAAACACTCCTGCAAGAATAGCTACTCCACTATTACTTGGTCTAGGAAATGCCGACCCTTCTCTCTCATTGACAAATACAATTACATCTTCCTGTAATGCTGTCCACGTTCTCCCTTTGTTTACTTCCACCATTGTTTACTGTTATTTGTTATTAAACTATATTTACTTCCTCTTAAATTGCTATTGTAAGTATAACGCCACCAATCACTCCAGATATAAACCCGACTATTCCAATCTTACGGGTCCGCTTTAGTTTAGTTTTTAACTTAATGTTTGCTACCTCTACTGTTTCTAATACATCATGTGATTTTAGTAGTAGGATATCTAGTCGCGTGATAGTACTATCCTGTACCACGATGAACTCTTCTTGTGTTGTAATCACCGAATCCTGAGCTACAATTACTTCGGCTTGTTCTATTACTAAGTCATTGCATACTTCAACTACTTCTGTAATTACTACAGAGTCTGTAGGATCCGTTAGGTAATCTCTGTATACAGTTACGTACTTTACTTTTTTAGCAGCAACCTTCTCCTCTAGTTCCACTAGCTTGGCGTTTAAATACGTAATCTCCATTTGATACGCAGCTGAGTCAATCGAGTGCTCTGTCTTTACTAATACTCGCTGCGTCCTTAGCTCTACTACCTTACTTGCCGATTCTGTTTCCCTATTACACCCACGTATCACTAGTAGTGTGCATACTATCAGTATCAGTATTGCTAGGGCGAGTTCTATTCTTGTTGAATTTTTCATAGGCTTAACGGTTTATAATGGTAATTGGTGGTACAAAGATATATAATGTTTGCGATTATTCCTAGTAATTTAACTAATTATTGTTAAATATACTAGTACTATACGTAGGTTTACCTGAAAGGTAATGACCTAGCGGGTAGTAATGTATGTAAGCCGTTATACTTTTGGGGACCATCGTGGATTTTATTTTTTTATTTTTTATTTTTTTTTTTTGGTGAGGGGTTGTGAGAGAACTCTAATTAACTTTATCCCCACCCTTTCTTAAGTTTGGGGGTTTACCCCCGGTCTTTTCTAAGAATAGGCTAAAAGATTTGTCCACTAGACGGACACCATTAATAATTATACCCAAACATCACACATTATGTCATTTAAAGCTATTCAAAACGCACAAACAGGTGCCACAGAATACCAATTTACATCAGTAGTTCAATCTATTGGTTCAAAAGAATTGATTACATCTAAGGGTAAAGGATACCGCATTGCGTCTGTATCATTTACAAATCCTCAAGGGAAGCGTGAGGTTGCTACTGCATTCATCAATGCTGCGAATTTCGCACATGGTATGGAAGCTGGTCGCTCTTACCTTTCTACATTGTCATTTGACGATGCAGGAGAACCTACTATCCGTGTATCTCACTTGGAAGGTGCATCTCGCGCTAACAAGTCTATGTTCGCTGGTCTTTCTGCATTAGTTGCAGAGGCTGCTGAGGTAGAAGAAGCATAGTAGACATTCCCTACAATCCTTGATTGGGTTGTAGGGAACTTTAATACCGCATAACATAAGTTATGTGTCACTTTTAATTCATCATCACATGAAAAAGCAATTAGTTATCACAGCAGATGGTCTTCTTACAGATCACACAAACGTGTTCAACCCGAACATGTAACAACATTAATCCCTTCACCTAGTGTGGAGGGATTTACTTAACTTTAAAATCACTACCATGATACATAAAAACACTGCAAAAGAAGAGGTTAAATACTCATTACTATTTATAGTATTAGTTATTGTACCAATCTTCTGGGCTGCATTTGCGGCTGCATAAGATAAAGTCAACAAGGGGCTGTATATAATAGGCTACAAAGCTTATTGTATACAGTGGACTTGTATTTAATTAAAACTAGCCTAACATGTTATATACTATGTTAAGTTAAAACAGTACCTTTTTATAAGTTGCCAGCTAATAATAAGCAACTTCAAGACATTGAGTGTAGGGTAACCGCCCGTGATTTTAGCTAGACTACTATCGCACTCACCGACAACTGGATAACCACCTAATGCCTTATTATGATGTACATCATTTTATCCGCACAGAAAGTGACCTATCCTCGCTAGTACAACCCAAATATAATGATTCCCATGATAGGGTTAAGGGATGTACTGGCAGCGTATTTAATACTAACCCTAAATATATAACTATGAGATGTATTGACCAACTTAACAATCATATACTTTGGCTAACTGTTCAGCTGTCCAAACTTCCAACAGAAGATGATATGGCGTACTCTGCCTGGGACTATGAAACATTGAAAGAATTACTCGCCAATGCTTATGATGAACTTGATGCCGCTAATGGAATGGCTTGTAGAAGTCTTACCAACGCGTAAAGAATTCCCATCCTAAAACTATAAGAGGAGGGGACGGAGGGGGAATAACTAAGTCCTCTGGATGTATATCGGCTTCCTTATAAAGGGTTGACGCGTAATTCGCACGGAGTCGTAGCTATATTACCCGAAATACATAAGGACGGGTGAGACGGGTGGGTGAGTTGTTGAAACTGGTGGGGAATTCTTAGGAATGTAAGAGACCACCTATGATTAACAACCCATCCACCCCTCAATCCCAACAAATTCTCTTCACCCAACATAAAAATTACATAACTACTTCCCACTACGACCCTTCCACTTGGCTGTACAATTTCCATCAATTTGCGTGGAAAAAAGCAATGAGGACGACCTTAGGCTAGTGTATGTGTATATTTACAAGAATAACGTGCTATAAACAAGCCCGTATAAATAACTAAAACTAAATATAATGAGAACTATAAAAACAACAATTTACACAATAGATAATCATCCTAACAAAGAGTTATGCTTAGATAATATAAGAAATACTATGCATGATTTGAATGACCATTCTGTAACTGAAGTTATAGATAGCATAAATAGCCTAAGTGAATTAATAGGAGGAATTGTTTCTTATTCAATCGGACAATTCCCAAGTAAAAGTGAATTTGTATCCTTTACAAGTTACGATGATAAATTGCTAGATAGACTAGTTGCTGATGACTGCCCATTAACTGGAGTATGTTGGGATGTTGATTTAATTGAAAGCATGCAACAAGATGGTAATGCAAATAGAGTAATAAACGCGCTACATGATGATAGTGAGTATGTGTATTCAGATGAAGGATTGAATACCCTATGCTTATGTAATGATTATGAATTTACATTAAAAGGCAAGCTTTATGAAGAAGACTAACTATAATATAGAAGAAATACCTCAACTTGTACTAGACATACTTAACATGTTAAATGACAAGCAAGAATCTATACCAGATGATGCAGATCTTCTAGAGTATATTACAAATTATATAACAACTAAATAACTATACTATGTCAAAGAGAACAAAAGTAAAAGTAAGACGTGCAATAAAAGTGACAAAAGAAACACTTTCAAGTATGGCAATTGGTGCCGCATGTGCACTTAAAAATTAAAAGTATGAATGTACTTGCATTAGTAATAGTAGTTGCGATAATCGTAGCTACATACGAGAAATAACTAAATTAAATATATATGATATTGTTTTTAATAACAGTAGTAATCCTAGTGATAGGTGGATATATATAAATTAACCTTAAAAATAAAAAGTAATGGAAGAACTTAATCCCAACTCAGAGTGGTTGCATAAGTATAAGACTAATTACTTGTCACTACTTTCAAAACAAACTAACGCATATACATTATTAGCCGATATTAATCCCATAGAACATCCAGCTTGGTTCAACTATGGAGGTATATTTGTAAATAGAGATATAGCAGAACTACGATTCAAAAGCACACATGGTAATGGAGCATTCTATTTACCTATTGTTATTGATGACATTACTAAATTAGACCTAATGGAACCTAAAGATATACGGGACTTCTTCTTAGAATTAAGTTTACCGCTGAGGTTAGAGTCGGCAGGTCTAGTAGGGTAAAAAGGTACACTACGTTCGATTGAGATTCGTTTCAATATTGATTCGGTAGTAGTGTAACGTGGATATAAGTAGGTACGACCTACATAACTATATATATTAAAATTATGGAAAGAATGTTAATAGGTTTCGGAATATCACTTATATTATTCCTTATTGCACTTGCAACAATGCCTAAAAATAAGTAACAAACTTGTAAACAAGTTAAACCCAATTAAAATGTCATCACAAAGTAAAGTAAACAAAGTAACAAGGAAATCAATGCTGATTCGGGAGAGCGGTAGAAGTACAGACTTCATAACGCCTTCTTTCGGATATGGGTGCTTACTAAATTGTAGCTATTGCTACATGAAACGGCACTTACCCAAAGGATTAAATGTAGCACAAAACTACGCACAAATTCTATCAGAAGTAAATAATCATGCATTCTTTACAAATGTAGAGAAACCCAATCAAACGCATGCAGAATACACTACGTATGATATCAGCTGTAACGAAGACTTCGCTCTTCATGCTAAATTTCATAAGTGGGAAGAAATATTTACGTTCTTTAAAGAGCACCCGATAGCTATGGCCTCATTCGCTACTAAAGTTATACCTAAGCAATTCCTAGCATTTAATCCTAATAAAAAAGTAAGGATTAGATTTAGCTTAATGCCACAAAGTATATCTACAGAATTAGAGCCTAATACCCCACTCATACTAGATCGCATAAAAGCTATCAATAGCTTTATAGACGCTGGTTATGATGTGCACGTAAACTTCAGTCCAGTAGTCCACTATAACGGATGGTTGGCAGATTACGAAGAGCTATTCGATCAATTAGATACACATGTAAAAGATGAGTATAAATCTCAAGTTAAAGCCGAAGTTATATTCCTTACTCACAACGAAGATAAACACGTGAGAAATTTAGAAGATAACTTAACAGGTGAAGACTTACTTTGGACTCCTGAGAATCAAGAGAAAAAAGTATCACAGTATGGTGGTAAAAATATCCGTTACTCGTACAAGCACAAGCCTGTATTTATAAAGGAATGGAAAAAAGTACACAAAGATACAATTGCATGGAATACTATTAGATATATATTCTAGTTGTATTATATAATATTCTGGACAGTCGCCTTAGTAGCAATACATGAGGACCGCGCAGGATCGCTTGGATCGTAGTATACTTACTTAATTGTAGTGTCCTGCGTGTATAGCGTTACGGATCAGAGTGAAATATATACGATCCACCCGTCATAGCTCATTGGTAGAGTGCGTAGCAATACGAAGTATCAGGTTCGATTCCTGATGGCGGAACTAATAATAACAAATTACAACAAATAATTAAAAACAAACAATTAAAAACAAAAATTATGAAAGCAATTATTTTAACAGCAGCAGTAGCAGTATTAGGTTTAGTATCTTGTAAAAAAGAAGTAATCGAACCAGTAGTATTAACTCAAACAGAATTAATTCAAGGTCAGTGGAATAACAACACTATCACATTAGTAGAACCAACAGCTATAAGTGAACCAGAAGCTTGGCCTAGTGTAACAGTATGCAATGACCAATGGATAGTAGACGGAGTAGCTAGAGAATTTAGCATCGCTAACGATGTAATCAGCTGGGACGGTGCAGAAAGCAATGACTTAATAGCTCTATCATCTCTTAGCATCGTGCTTACAGATACACTTGAAAACGGAAATGTTCTAGTGTTATCAATGAACAGATAAAAAATTAAGGGGAGACAAAGCGTTTCCCCTTTAACTTTAAATTTATAAACCAAATGAAAGCAATTATTTTAGCTATAACCCTAATGCTGGGTATGACAAGCTTTAGTCAAACTGATGGATTTTTATTAGGTAGACTAAGTAACGTAACTGTAGCGACTTACAACAACGATCACGTACTAGTAGATGATTACTCAATTGAAGCAAATGCTACTTGGGTCTATGATACTACAAATCAAGTACTAGTATTTACAGAAAAAACTTTAGATAATAAAACACTATTAAATCGTAAAGAAGAAGAGGTACTAAGTGTACAAGTAGAAGATGATTACTCTATAGTACAGGTAAAAGATAAAAATAATGATATATACGATTATTTTTTCTGGTTTAACGGTAAAAAAGTTGCCTACATGAGTAAAGATGGTTACGTAATAATGAATGCTATAAATTAAATTAAACTAGTTATGAAAAACTTAGATGAATTAATCGAAAAGTATATTGAAATAAAAGATGACTTAGTAGAATATACAGATGAGCACCATGATGCTATGCTCTGGGATATTGAAGGTTATTGGCAAGAAGCACATGAATGTTACGCAGATAATGACACAGAGTATTTAGACGTCCTTTCTTTACAGCTGACTATACAAGTCAATGCTGCAAAAAGTTTATTAAAAGGAATAAGCTCACTAGATTATAAATATTGTTAAAAAATTACATTAAGATGAACAAACCTTTATCACAAAAATTAGACGAGTTCATCTTAGTGTGGTTTCATAATCATTTTCACTTATTTGAATTCACAGAT
>Ga0208814_1000653_pt1 | contig 19278 bp, 24 predicted proteins | sample MalvirAntarct_55_FD_184253 | JGI IMG/M metagenome (GOLD analysis project Ga0208814, IMG submission 184253) | Marine viral communities from the Global Malaspina Expedition - Malaspina viral metaG Antarct_55 (SPAdes) (version 2) | ecosystem: Environmental > Aquatic > Marine > Oceanic | place...
GTCTAAGAATTTACTGGGGGTACCAAACCATTTATGCGTAATAGTATGTATACGCCGCCACGTAGAAATTTTCCCCAGTTCGGGGGGTAGGGGGGGTGTAGGGGGCGCAAATTCAGCCTAAAAATAAAACCGATATTTGGCGAAACACCCTACACAAACACGTTTTACTAGTGTCTAATGATGTTTCTCTTCACAGAGAACCCTATAAGTGACAGCACCTGTTGTCACATGGGATAACTAATAGGTCCATTGAACCATGCCAAATCTAAAAACAGCAAAGACAGTAATCTTTACCCCCGCAATGCGCGCAAAAGGATTAGAAGCATTTACCAGCGAGGGCGACGCCCTTATTAAAAAGGCCGCATTCTTTAAAGCTATCAAGTCTCGAGTAACTGCCGAAAACCTTAGGTATGCGACCGTTGAATTCATGGGAATAGCCGCCGCACATATCGACAACCAACACGGTTGCAACGGTCGTCTGATAAAAGAGCTAGCAAACAGGTCAATTGCCAATAACCAGAAGATCAAAGGTTGTAAGCTAACCATGTTAAACGTTAAGAAGTCTATGCGCGTAATGGTTGATCGGTGGGCAAAATCTTACAAAGCATTCCTAATCACTGGCTATGTTGACGGGCGCAAAAAACCATTGACCGACGCACAAAAAGCAAACAAGAAACGAACCACAGGAGGGGCAACGGTAGCGGCAACGGTAGCGGCAACACCGGCAAAGCCAGAAGGTGATTCAGTTGAACTAGATACACCAATCACAAAGACTATCCAATACGTGTCGAATATACCTAAGACCATGCTACAAGTTTCGCCATTTGCCGCACCCACACAAATGCAGGCAGAAATTGAACAGGCGGCAAAAGATTTGCTAGCATTATTGGACAAGGTGAACAAAGTCCTGCTATCAAAGGCAGCAGCGGAACGGGCAAAAAAGATGTCCCAAAAGCAGAAGTAGTTAGCTAGCTAGAAAATCAAGCCACCTTCGGGTGGTTTTTTTTCGCCTGCGTTTTGTCGAGCCACCTTCGGGTGGTTTTTTCGCCTGCTATCTATAGCAGGACAGATACCAGTTACTTAACTGCTAACGGCCCCTGTAGCTAAGGGTGACAACATGTGTTGTCAGGGAGGAGGTGATTTACGAGGGTAATGTTCCATCTGTTACTTTTAGCATTTCCGAAAAAGTTACATTACTTTCGATTTATTCTTGAAAATTTGATCTTTATTATTTAGTTTAGTTTAGTTTAGTTTAGTTATATATATATATATTATTATTATTATTATTATTATTAGTAATGTTCCAAGTGTTCCATCTGTTCCATACCTTTTACCCTCCAATGTCTGAAGCCCTAGTTTACATAGGTACTCGATAGAATCCTGAGAGAAAGGAAGGGTCTTTCTCGTATTCCTACTCAGATTATGTGTCAAAACTACGGAACACTTGGAACATTGTCACTCTCGTTGCCATCATTGGGCTAGAGCGACATACCCCTCTGGAACACATGGAACATTTGGAACATTACCCCTATCGTTTGGTTCATTCTGGTTTATCCTGCTGCTGTCCTACGCTGTTTGGTTTATTTATTTATTAGACTTAGAATAAACTTGTTTCTGTAGCTTGACATAAGGCCCATAACCCCGAATAATACGCATTCTGTTTTTGCAGACGCTATTAACCACCAAGCACGACCCTGACAACATGTGTTGTCACCCTAACTACGGAGAAACGGCCATGAAGATACACACGAACCGATCGGAATACAGGAAGCAAGCCGCCAAGCAAGCGCGATTGGACATCCTTAAAGGCGCTATAGGGGCAGCCGTTGTAATGCCTGTTGTTTACGTCCTCGTATGCCTAGCCCTCACACTCTAACAAGGAACACGACCATGAAAGATAAAGATGACAGCCAGACTATTGACTGGATAGCAGTAGACGACGCGGAGCTAAAGGGAAAACCTAGCCCTGAACCCGACACCACCCTGCAAGATTTGCTTGCTGAATACGAAGACCTAAACACTTAACCAAGGAGCACTACAATGCACACACAAAATAGCAATCCATTTCCGATCGACACACAAAACTTGCCTACAATCTCCTCCAGCGCACTGCGGGTAGGACTCTCTATCAGCCTACCGACCATGCGCAAGATAGATAAGAAGGCAACACGCGAGGTGGTAGCACACAACCACGCTCAAACAGGTTCCGCTACCGTGAGCAAGAAACTTATCAGCAACACGTCCCTCGTGGACATGGACAAGCTAGTGACCTCGATGCGCGGATACCACAGAGACCAGACCGTGCCTTGGGGTGACTTGGGAGACCGGCTTGTCTCGAATGTGAATCTCATCGACTACCGAAACAACATGGCACAGCTAGAGGGTGAGTTCTGGGACTTGTCACAGCGCATACTCGACGACTACCCGAGAGCGGTTGCCAAGGCACAGCTACAGCTTGGGGATATGTTTAACGAGGCCGAGTACCCGTCAGTTGAAAAGCTCCGACGGAAGTTCAAGTTCTCCCTAGTGTTCGAGGCAGTGCCAGACGTGGGGGACTTTCGTGTAGACATCGGCGTCCAAGCCGCAAACGAGATGCGTGAGCAGTACAAACAAGTTCTAGCAGACCGTATAGATGCCGTACACCAAGACCTAGCCGATCGGTTAGCCGAGCCACTGCAACGTATGAGTAAGGGGCTTGACTACTCCGAGTATGAGCGACCGTCTGGGTTTAGAAAGACACTAGTTGGTAATGTTCTGGCTATCGTGGACTTGATGCGTAGCTGTAACCTTAACGGCAATGCGCATATCACTGCGATACAGGAAGACCTGCGCGATACTCTCAAGGGAGTTACACCCGACGGACTGCGAAGTGACCCCCACCTGCGAGCTGATACTAAGCGCAAGGTAGACCAGATCATCAAGAACTTGCCCTCGTTAGGCTTTTAGGGTAGTTGACTTAACGCCCTCTATCATTATAATAGGCAACGTAACTGCAACAAACAGCATTAAACGTAGCAAAGCATCACCCCTGACAACATGTGTTGTCAGGCTAACTCAGAGATATTAACTATGAACAACGCCACTTACGCAGCAGCATCAATGTACGCCCTAAGTATCAACCAAACAGCCGCCTTGATCGGCACCATCGGGCACGATATCACGGTGGTAGTGCAAGGCAACATGGGCACGGGGAAGTCTTCGATCATCAACATCCTCGCTGACCGTTTTACAAACCACAAAGCTGTGTACCTAGACTGCACCACGATGGTCGATTCAGCCGACATGTTTATGGTCAAGTACTCAGAGGACGGCAAGACATTTAGCACCGTACCCCTAGAGGAGCTGGGTCTACACCTGCCCGACCAGCCCATCATCTTAATGCTAGACGAGATCGGTAAGTGTAACCGCTCAGTAATCCTAGCCTGTAACCGTATCATGCTCGAACGTAAGCATAGCGGGTATGAGTTACACCCCGAAAGCATCGTGTTTGCCACGACTAACCTAGGTGCGGAAGGACTAGGCGACCTGTTACCTGCACACACTCGGAACCGTATCACCGTGGTGACTATGCGTAACCCTGACAACATGGAGTTCATCGAGTGGGGTATCAACAGCGACCTAGACCCTGCGCTACTTGGTTTCTGTAAAGAGAAGCCCGAACTATTCCATTCGTTCGAGCAGTACGAAAACCCAGATGAGAACCCGTACATACCTCACCCACGTAGCACCCGTGTTGCCTTCACTACTCCGCGCTCATTGCACAAGGCTAGCGACATACTCAAGATGCGTGAGCAGCTATCCGAGATAAACGACGACGGCATCAAGGTATACACACAACTTTCCGCTGCCCTCATAGGTACGATAGGTGACCGCGCTGCGCTAGACCTCGCTGCCTTCATAACCCTAGCTGACAAGCTACCGACCCGCGAACAGATAGAGAACGACCCTGCGACTGCGCCTGTACCTGACAGCCCTGCCGCTGTGTGTATGGTGGTGTATAAAGTGCTGGCGACCATCGAACGCAAGTGGATAACGTCTTGGTTAACTTACATGGAAAGGTTACCCAAGGAAGCACAGGGATTGTTTGTTAATGGTGTACGTAGGACAGGTTACAGCCGCCGTGATCTCGTGTCTCAGAACACGCTATACCAAGACTGGTGTATGGCTAACAACTACATGTTCAGTGCTGACAAGTAAGGGGACGAATCATGCTAGCAATCAACACACAACTATCAGCCGAGCAACGGCTATCCAAGAACATTACCTCAATCATGGGCAACTCCAAGTACGTGGCCCTCGCAGGTGTACTAATGATTGGCGAGAAGGGTATCAAGGACGACTGCCCTACTGCCTACACTAACGGACGCGACGACTACTATGGTCGTGCGTTTGTCGAGGGACTGACGGACTCAGAGTTTAGGTTCTTGATATTGCACGAGACATACCACAAGTTGTTCAAGCACCTGACTACATGGGATTACTTGTACAAGGACGACGCACAGCTAGCCAACATGGCGTGTGACTACGTGATTAACCTAATGATTGTCGATGAGAACCACGATAAGTTTGCCACCATGCCCAAGGACGAGCAAGGCAATGACATCGGCCTACGTGATGAGAAGTTCCGCAACATGGACACCGCGCAGGTATACAAGATACTCAAACAAGATCAAGAAGAAAACGGGCGTGGTACTAGTAACACGCCAAATGAAGGTAAGGGTGAGGGTGACAACACATGTTGTCAGGGTGGGCTAGACGAGCACGACTGGGAGGGTGCGAAAGAGATGGCCCCCGAGGAGCAGCGTACGTTAGCCCAAGACATTGACCAAGCACTACGCCAAGGCGCTATGACAGCAGGCAAGGTAGGTAGTGGGGGCAACCGAACGATAGACCAACTACTACAGCCCGAGGTTAACTGGCGTGAGGTGTTACGTGAGTTCATTACACAATCATGTCGCGGTACTGACGACAGCACATGGAGACAGCCTAGCAGACGGCACCTAGCGTTAGGTATCTTACGGCCTAGTGGTATTACAGAACGTGTTGGTGAGCTAGTCATTGCCATCGACACATCGGGGAGTATTGGGCAGCAAGCACTAACCAAGTGCCTGAGTGAGATCAAGGGTGTTTGCGATATGGTCAAGCCCGAATCCGTACGCATACTGTACTGGGACACCAAGGTATGTGGCGATGAGGTATACGGTGGCACGGGCACACCACTTGAGCAGCTTACACAAACAACTAAGCCCCAAGGTGGTGGAGGCACTAACGTGCAGTGTGTGCCCGACTACATACGGGACGAGAACATCAATGCACAGGCAGTCATTGTGTTAACTGATGGGTACCTAGGCGGTCGCTGGGGTACGTGGAGCACACCACTACTATGGGGTGTCTTAGATAACAAGCACGCGAGTCCTGCAACCGGCAAGACAATACACATAACTTTATAACTAACAGGGTAACAACATGTACAACAACATTAATGAGATATTTGGGTTTGATGAATCAGATAACCGCGACTGGATGGCAGAAGACGGATGTTTGGGTTTGTGTGAACATGAAGCTACAGACCCACTGCCTATGGAGTTAGCTGCCTTACAGAAACGTGTTAAGAAAACACACCCACTCGCTACCTTCAGACGCACTGCGGTCAATACAATAGCTATACTTGTTGACCCTAAAAGCCTGTGCTTCGATGCAATAGTATCGTGGGTCGCTGACGCTTACGTAATTCAGACTGTAAGCACCGAACGATCGCGTAGCATCGCATACAAAGACAGAGAGAATTATGAAGTGAAGTACTCAAGTCAGCAGTACACGAGCATAACCTCAAAACTAGCCCGTGCGACTAAGTTGGTTAAAGATACCGACAGTGTGACAGCGGAGGGTGTAGTAAAGGAGGTGATGGTAAAGACGGTATCGACTTTTTCTACGGGACTTAGCAAGGCAAAGGAAAAGTTAGACACACTACAGGTGCGAGTGTTTACCCCCATGACTACCCTTGAGCGTACTGAGTGCTTACTTGAGTATTGCCTAGCCGATAAGGAACAACGCCCCGTGCGTGCTGACATAAAGCGTAGAGTAGATGACTGCACGGACAAGTACCTATTGGATAAGAGCGAATTAGGGCACTCTATTACTGCATGCCAAGGACTATGTGTTCTCTCTATATATAAGGTAGCGAACGTAGACAAGATATTCTACTACTACGCTGATGGCGGCACTGAATTGTGGCTGCAACACAAGAACACCAAGTACGTCAACGATGTTAATGACTTTCCCCAAGAAGTTCTGCGTAAGTTGTCTGTGCTTCAGACCACAGGTGTAGATGCGATGGAGTCGTTAGGGTATGGCACGGCTAAGGTACTGACTAGCGTTGGTGCGGTATGGCCGTCTTCTTCTCAGATACCTTTTATCGAGGATGCTATGTGTGTGTACGTATCACCCGAAGCAATAGCCGAGGTGGCCACCCTTGACTAACCCGAAGCAATACTTCTTGGGGAGTTCGTGTCGAGTCGAGTTCATTGGGCATACCGCTAACGTCCGGTACTTTGCGGGTAGTATGGCTTTGCGTAATTACTATGAGGTGACCATTCCTATTAGTGACCTACCCAACTGGATAGCACGACGCGTTGCTGTACTTAGCTCCCTCGAAAAAAACTCGAAGCATATTGATGGGGTTGGTAAGAGGTTATTAGAATATGTTTACTGGGTAACTAAAGAAGGAGACGATGGCGATGACACCGGAAAAGAAAGTTAAGAACGCTGTAGTGAAACAACTAAAGTTGCTGGGGGATTCGGTATATTATTTCTTCCCCGCAACAGGTGGGTATGGGCGCAGCGGTGTGCCCGATATAATTGGATGTTACCAAGGTATGTTCTGGGCGATCGAATGCAAGGCAGGTAAAGGCACCACCACTGCACTACAACAAAGAGAGCTTAGGGCTATAGGCAAGGCTAAAGGATGCGCGTGGGTGGTCAATGAAGATAACGTAGAACAAGTATGTGCGATGTTGTTGTCCCAGAGGGCGGTGGGCATGTAGTGCAAAAACACCCTCAGCTAGTGGTCAAGACAATGACTTGACGCACTGCCGTATAGCCCACGATAAGGGTAGTCGTGTGAAGCTAGCAAGTTGAACTGAATAGGTGGTGATACTTGTTAGTGGAACATGCACCATAATTTAACTATATAAAGGACAGGATGATGGACCTAAAAAACAAAGTGTTTGACGTAGTTACTGTAAGGCCAGAAGACTTGGAGGATGTCTTGAATTGTGCGGTCATAGAGGGGGGATGTATCTTGTATGGGATGTACCAAGCTGCCACAGATAGGAGCCCGTACATTACTGTTGTTACGTATAGGAGACTAAGAGTAGAGAGTGGCGGAGAGGACCATGAAAGTTATTGATAGAGAATATCTTTGTAGGGGTTCTGAAGGGAGGTTTGATAGGTTTTACAGCAGGAGAAGTTGGACGTTACTCTTAGAGTGTGGGCACTTTAGACAACTTGATACACGAAACAGAACGTTCTATAAAGCCGAGATACTTAAGCAGGCGAGGTGCGTAGTATGTGAACCGATTACATCAGACCTTAAGCCTAAGCGCGGCAAAAGAAATTTTAGCGATTTTTGTGACTATATACTTAATGATGAAAAGGGGAAGAAGATGAGTAAAGACATACAGTATATCAAGTTAGACGAGTACCTGCGGAAGCAGGAAGAAGGTTACGTAGACCCCTTCGATATAGAGGAGGAGAGAGAACAGCGCGCAGCAGATGCCGCTACAAATTCATGGGGTGAGGGGGAAGAACTATGACGGCACATTGGAAACTTAGAGCTGCACACAAGGAAATAGCAACGCTTGAAGAGGAAGTAGAAACGCTTAAAGCGTTATTAGTCGAACAGGAAGCGTTGCTGGACAGACAGCACGATCTATTAGACGTGCAAGAGAAGCATATAGAATCCCTTGTCAATATAGAACGTTTTGCTGCGGGCTTCTTTATAAAAACTGCGGGAAGAGGGGAAGAACTATGACTCCTAAAACAGATACCAGTACAGATACCAGTGCCTTACGGTACTACAGATCGCTGGAGGTAGAGAGCGATGAGCAAGGGTAGTAAGCGCAGGCCAGTGGCGGTAGCGCCTAGTGAGGTCAGCAGCAATTGGGATAGGGTTTTTAATAAAACTAAGGAGAAGGCAGATGCAAGAGATTCCGGCAACACCGCAGGAAGAAGCAGAGATAAGAAACAAACTTATCTTGGAGGCTTGGAAGAAGACTGATGCGGACGCTAATGCGCTAGACAAACAAACCGGTGGGACGCACTACAAAGACATGCCCATCCAGCCAGCCGAGTACTCTGAGAAGAACGGCTTGAGTCTACTAGAAGGCAACGTAGTGAAATACATTTCACGCTGGAAGAAGAAGGGTAGCCCACTACAAGACTTAGAAAAAGCTAAGCACTGTATAGACCTTTTAATTGAAATTCATGGAGTAAGTAAATGAAGATTAACGTAGAGCTGAATGAAGAAGAAGCCGAAGATTTTATTGCGTTGATCCAGCGGCTAGAGAAAATTACCGAGGCAGTAGAAAAGTTAGTCGAGGAGCTTAAGGAATTAAAACTATGAAGACTAGGAAGTACGACGACGAGATTATTATGCTTATCGCAGGGTTAGCAGACTACGGTAAGACAGTACGGGAGGTGAGCCTTTCTCTAGATATACCGATGGGTTCTGTATCAACTCTCGGTGCCAAGAACGGCATACGGTTTAACGGTACGATGGGCAGGAAACGTGTGGACGATCCCGTTCGACCGTACCGACCGCACCAGAAGCAACACTACAAGCGGCTATCAGCTACGACTGTTGACGCGGCCAGTCTAAGTTTGATGACACGAAAGTGGTAGGGTATAAGTGATGGACATTATAACGGTAGATTTTGAGACCTATTACGATAAAGATATTTCCCTACGTAAGCTGACGACCGAAGAGTATGTGCGGCACCCCGCCTTTGAAGTCATAGGCGTGGGTGTAAAGGTTAACGATGGGGAAACATCTTGGGTAAGCGGTACGCATGGGACAATTAAGGAATACTTACATGCCAACTACAACTGGCAAGGCGCTGCTGTCCTTGCTCACAACACTATGTTTGATGGTGCTATTCTTGGTTGGGTGTTTAATGTTCACCCTAAGCTATGGCTTGACACGTTATGTATTGCACGCGCGTTGCACGGCACAGAAGTTGGCGGCTCGCTTGGGTATTTAGCTGAGCTGTATGCGCTTGGGGCGAAAGGGGACGAAGTAATGCACGCCGTCGGGAAACATCTCATCGACTTCACCCCCGAAGAGTTAACGCGATACGGCGACTACTGCATACAAGACGTTGAGCTTACCTATGGGTTGTTCGCTATATTTTCAGCCGTGTTCCCAAAGAAAGAATTAAAAGTAATCGACATGACCTTACGTATGTTTATCGACCCAGTTCTAGAGCTAGACGTGGGTACGCTAGAAGATCATTTAGATGGGCTGAAAACGCAGAAAGAAAAACTGCTGGAAGAATGCGGTATAGATAAGCCCGAGCTTATGTCTAACCCTAAGTTTGCTAAAGCCCTTGAGGCGCTAGACGTTGACCCCCCAATGAAAACAAGTTTACGTACAGGTAAGGAAGCCTTCGCGTTTGCCAAGAATGACGAGGGGTTTAAGGCCCTACACGAGCATGACAACCCGCAAGTGCAAGCCCTAGTAGCTGCACGAATAGGTTTGAAGAGCACCTTGGAAGAGACACGTACCGAGCGGTTTATCGGTATTGGTATACGAGGGGTGTTGCCTGTACCGATTAGGTATTGCGCTGCGCATACGAGCAGGTGGGGTGGGTCAGACAAGATAAACCTACAAAACCTACCCTCCCGTGGACCAAATGCAAAGGTACTGAAATCCTGTATTTGCGCCCCCGAAGGACACACTCTGATCGAAGCGGATTCGGCACAGATAGAGGCGCGTGTGCTGGCTTGGTTAGCAGGACAAAACGATTTAGTTGCGTCATTCGAGAACGGGGAAGACGTATACAAGAATATGGCGGCTGCGATCTACAACAAGAAGGTAGAAGATATAGACGGTGCGCAACGATTCATCGGCAAGACCACCATCTTAGGTGCAGGGTATGGGATGGGTGCGGAGAAGTTTCGTAATCAGCTTAAGGTTCTGGGAGTTGAGGCAGAAGAGAAAGAATGTAAGCGCATCATAGACGTGTACCGCAGTACTAACGGAGAGATAAATCAGCTATGGCGCGACGCACAGAATGCCTTGTTAGGTATGTACCAAGACGAACGCTACGGTATAGGTAGAGCTGGAGTGCTACGGGTGTTACCAGAAGTTAATGGTGTACGTCTCCCCTCTGGCCTCATCATGCGGTATGAAGACCTAAAGGCCGACGAAGGGGAGATGGGGTTAGAGTTCTCCTATAAGACGCGTAGGGGTAGGGTAAATATCTACGGGGGTAAGGTTATAGAGAACGTCTGCCAAGGTATCGCCCGTTGTATAATGTCAGATCAAATGCTGATGATTTCAAAGCGGTACCCTATATTACTAACCGTACATGACTCTGTGCTATGCTGTGTTCCAGACAGCGAAGTTGATGTAGCTGCGGCTTACGTTGACACATGTATGCGACACACTCCTGATTGGGCAGAGGCCCTTCCAGTGCGTGGTGACGTAGAGGTTGGAAAAAACTACGGAGAATGTACCGAATGGGTAAAACCACATGGTCTTTTAGTAGCATAAAGACGTTCGATCAATGTCCTAAAAAGTACTACCACACCAAGGTCTTAAAGGACTACAAGGAAGACTTTAATACTGACGCCATACTGTACGGCAATGAGTTTCACAAAGCTGCTGAGCTGTATGTTAGTGACGAGGTAGACGAGCTAGACCCAAGGTTTGACTATGCGTTAGCAACCCTCGATAAGATTAAGGGTATGGACGGAGATAAGTTATGCGAGCTGAAGATGGGTCTGACTGAAAACCTTGAGGCGTGTGGGTTCTTTGATAAGGACGTATGGTTTCGCGGGGTAGCTGACCTCATTGTCCTAAACAGGGAAACGGGGGTAGCAAAAGTAATAGATTACAAGACTGGGAAGTCTGCAAGGTATGCCGACAAAGGGCAGCTAGAACTGATGGCCTTGGCTGTATTCAAACACTTTCCAGAGGTCAAAGTAGTGAAGGGGGGTCTGTTGTTTGTAGTATGCAAAGCGATGGTCCAAGAGACCTACACTATAGAGAACGAGCCTAAGCTATGGGAGAAGTGGCTAGGTGAGTACGGCAAGTTAGAGAAAGCATTTGAGGTAGATACTTGGAATGCTAAACCAACAGGGCTTTGCCGCGCATGGTGCGTGGTACTTGAATGCCCCCACAACGGTAAGAGGTAGCGACATGCCATATAAAAACCCGAAGGATAGACCTAAGCAGCAGAACAAACCTGTTGATAGCCCAGAATTTAAAGCGCGTATGGAAAGACAACGCGCTAGAAGAAGGGTAGACAGAGAAGGCAAGGACAATAACAACAATGGTAAGGCCGATAAGCGCGAGGGTAAGGACGTTAGCCACAATGTTGCATTGAGTAGGGGTGGTAGTAACAAGGACGGTGTGACAATAGAAAACTCCAGCACTAACCGTGCGCGTAAGCCCCGCAAGAAAACAGTTAAGAAATCCCCAACACGACGGGCATAACTACAGGCGAGAATGATGAGGATAATAGACGGACGGGGTTTACTCCTAAAACTCCGCAACCCAGCAAAAATAACAACAGCTATACCAACAAGTAAAGCGGTAGGGACAAACGAAGTACTGGTTAAGTGGGGCGTAGAAGAAGCGCGAGTACTGAAGAACTTGAATGTGCGAGACGTACCCTCTCCCATTATGGGCATGTATGACTGGCCCGGAAGGTACAAGCCTTTTGACCATCAAAAGGTCACTGCTTCTTTTATGACTATGCACCGCCGAAGTTTCTGCTTTAACGAGCAAGGCACAGGTAAAACTGCTTCTGCTATATGGGCGGCAGATTTTCTAATGAGTCAGAAGTTAGTGAAACGTGTGCTGATTATATGCCCACTATCTATTATGGATTCTGCATGGCGTGCTGACTTGTTTAGCTTTGCTATGCACCGAACAGTAGACATTGCGCACGGGGACAAAAGAAAACGCCGAGAGATAATCAACGGTGACGCTGAGTTTGTCATCATTAACTATGATGGCGTGGAGATTGTGCAGGAGGAGGTAGCTAACGGGGGGTTCGATCTTATTGTTGTAGACGAAGCAACCCACTACAAGAACGCACAATCTAATCGGTGGAAGGTGCTAGCAAGCGTACTAAAAGCAGACACATGGTTGTGGCTAATGACAGGTACACCGGCTGCCCAGTCTCCGGTCGATGCGTATGGGCTAGCTAAACTTGTTAACCCTAAGCAAGTGCCAAAATTCTTCGGGGCGTTTCGTGAGTCTGTTATGTTTAAGGTGACTCAGTTTAAGTGGGCACCTAAGCCCAACGCTACCGAAACAGTATACAACTGCTTGCAGCCAGCAATACGTTTCACCAAAGAGGAATGCCTAGACCTGCCTGCTATGACATACGTTAAACGCGAGATAGGATTAACGGCTCAACAGAAAAAGTATTACGAACTCCTACGTAAACAGATGATGGCTACCGCAGGGGGAGAGCAGATAACGGCGGCCAACGCGGCAGTTAACATGAACAAGTTACTGCAAATCTCCTGTGGCGCGGTCTATACGGATACTGGCGAGACCGTAGAGTTTGATGTTAGTAACCGGTACAAGGTACTGCGCGAAGTAATAGACGAGTCTAGCCAGAAGGTACTTATCTTTGTGCCGTTCAAGCATGTCATTAGTATCCTCAAGGAGAAGTTAACCAAAGATGGTATTACGAGTGACGTTATATCAGGGCAAGTAAGTGCTAACAAACGCACCACCATCTTCAAACAGTTCCAAGAAACCGAAGACCCACGAGTACTTATTATACAACCGCAAGCTGCGGCGCATGGTGTGACACTTACAGCAGCGAACACTATTGTATGGTGGGGGCCAACATCTTCCTTGGAGATTTACGCCCAAGCTAATGCGCGGGTACACCGGTCAGGACAGACACATCCCTGTACGGTCGTTCAGTTAGAAGGCTCCAAAGTAGAGAAGCATATATATTCAATGTTAGATCAACGCATAAACGTGCATACAAAAATGATTGATCTATACCAGAATGTGCTTGAGATATAAGCTAAACTCAACTATAGTACATAAAACATAACTATAACTGGAGAATGGTAACATGACAGACGTTGTTGTGACGGACCTTGACCGCCTCGTTTCTGTATACGTAAAGATTCGGGATAAGAAAGCAGAGTTAGTGGCTGAGTCTGCGGTTAAGGAAAAAGAGTTCGATGTTAAATTAGATAAGATCAAAGCCGCACTGCTGGATCATTGCAAAGCTACTGGAACCGAGTCTGTCAAGACTGCTTCTGGTACGTTCTGGCGCACCCAGAAGAAACGCTTTTGGACGAACGATTGGGAGGCTATGGGTAAATTCATCGTGGACAACCAAGTCGTAGACCTACTAGAGAAACGGATCAGCCAAGGCAACATGCGGCAGTTCCTAGAAGAAAATCCTACCCTTCACCCACCCGGATTAAACGCAGACAGCGAATACTCCCTAACAGTACGGAGAAAGAAATGACCGCCTTAGAAAACGCGACTTACGTCCCTGTGGAGGAGGTTGCTCAACAACTTTCTGTAAAGGTAAGCACGATTCGGCAATGGGTACACAAGGGACACATACCCAAAACCACCTACATAAAGGTGGGCCATACCTACCGCTTTAACCTTAACGCCGTAGTCCAAGCTCTTACCGCAGCGTCTTTAGCTGAACTAGAAGAGATCGAAGAAGTGGGGGAGGGAGAAGATATATGACTACTAGCTCAGAGGACATAGACCCTTTTGAAGCTATGCTCGCTGAGCTTAAGCCAAAAGTTGAGCTTAGAACTGCGGCTCTATTTGACGCCCGTGAGGGAGCACCAACCAAGGCACTGCGCTTAAGCATAGCCGAGAGTTCGTTTCATGTAGTTGGGGATAGATCAGTAGAGGTAGGGGGCGGTCCCATTAAGGTTGCTATCTTAAAAGCGGCTCCTGTTTCCCGTATGTATTACTCAGAAGAGTATGGGAGTGGGCAGAGTAGTTCTCCTACGTGTTGGTCTAAGGATGCGGGAGGGGGTGTACCTGCGGAGGAAGTAACGCCCAGTGGTATGCAGGCTCCAGCGTGTTTTGACTGTACCCAGAATATTAAAGGCTCCGGTAACGGGCTATCCAGAGCGTGCCGATTCCAACAGCGTATTGCTGTGATGTTAACCGATGAGGAGGGGGTGCTACAGCCTGACCAAGTATGCCAACTATCTTTACCGGCGACGAGTGTGTTTGGCAAAGACACTAAGAAGAAGGGGTTACAAACGTATGCGCGGCTAATTGATTCGCAAGGCGCATTACTGTCCACCATCCTTACGGAGCTAAGTTTTGATGAGGGTAGTAATTCACCTAAGCTATGCTTTAGGCCCATCCGAGTACTTAGCGAAGACGAAATTGCCGTAGTAAAAGCAGCACAGAACGATCCTGATACTAAAAAGTTAGTTACTTTCAACTTTAACTCTCATGCAGCCAGTAGTCCTAGCACGGACAACATATTTAGTGCGGTTAAAGGGGATGGGGTGTACGTAAAGAGCTTGCAGTAATAGGGATACTTAAACCATAACTTAGCCGACAAAGGCTAATGCTATCTTAATAACTTTAGAGAGAATGAAATAATATGACAAAACCAACTTACATGCTTAACGATGTAGAAGCGATGTGGCCGAAACTGGACCAGCCTTACCACTACGAAAAAGGGGCGGGGAAGAATAAGAAAGGGGCTAGTGTTCCGTGTGTGGCTACCTCCCAAGGGGCTACGTACCAAGTTAACTTTAAGATGCTTTCATCGCAGGCTAAAGATATTTTTATCGCAATGTCCAAGGCGTACGGGGAAAGTAAAGACGATACGTGGCCTGCTTTAAAGAATCCTTTTGTTAAAGGTGAGGATGGGAGGTACGAGGGTAAGGCTAAGATACCCGCTTCCTTTGATGGTAAGCCAACGAACCCGCCCAAGCAGTATGATGCTAACAACACCCCACTGGACAGCGAGTTCTTACTCACCACTGGCAGCACGATAAACGTGTTTGTAGAGTTGATTCCCTATAACGGAACTATGGGTAATGGTGTGTCTTTGCGCTTACGTGCAGTACAGGTGATAAAGTACAAAGAGTATCAAGCTGCTTCTCCTTTTGAATCCCAAGAAGGGTTTACTCAAGGCGGTATGCTCAGTGTTTCTGAAGACCTTGATGCGGTGTTTGATGCACCCGCGAAGCCTACTGAGGTCGCAGAAGAAGTTATTGCGGAACCCCAAGTTAAAGTTTCTAAAAAGAAACAAGATGCCCCTAAGCCGGACGTAGATTTGGCTTCTTTGCTAGACGAGTTTGATGACTAAAATAAAGCGGGTGTCTTCGGGCACTCGCGTCTTTCTTATGTATGGATAAAATATGGACACCAAACAGTTTTTAAGTACTGTGTTGGGGGATGAAGGGTACTACTGTGTAGCAGGGTTTAAGGGTGGGAATGTAATACAAAAATTCTATGCCTCCTTAGATTCTGTTGTTGATACCGCAGCTAATTTTGACTTAGAAGGACGTGACGCTTATTTCGCGTTAGGGACTTTTGTTGAGGGTACGAACCGTAAAGCGGGTAACGTACACTACTTAAGGTCTCTTTTCTTAGACATAGACTGTGGCGCAGATAAACCCTACGCTACCCAACACGACGCAGTAGTTGCACTACGCAGCTTCTACTCCAAGTATGAACTACCCCGACCTACTGTTGTTAACTCAGGGTATGGCCTTCACGTATATTGGACATTAACCAAGCCCTGCACGCGAGAGGAGTGGCTTCCTATTGCACAGGGGCTAAAGGATACATGTCTTCGTGAGGGGCTACAGATAGACCCTTCTGTAACTTCTGATGCTGCGCGGATTTTGCGTGTGCCCGGTACACGTAACTTTAAGAACGATAACCCTGCGAAGGTTAAGATTGTATCTAAATCAAAAGTCCAAGTTACCCTACAAGAGTTTGTTGATAAGCTATCTATAGACTTGATACCAGTATCTTCTACTAGCATACGCTCAGACGAAGAAGCTGCGGATATGGCTCGGGCGCGTGGGGAAGACCGGTACTCAAAGAAGTTCTATAATCTATTAGTTAAGACTGCTAGTGGTGTTGGATGTGGGCAAATCGAAAAGGCCGTGAAAAGGCCCAATGAGATGTCTTATCCAGAATGGTTGCACGTACTATCTATAGCAAAGCATTGCGATGTAGATTGGGAAAAGTCCATACATCTTATATCTAGGGGGTACGAAGGGTACTCTGAGGGGGAGACAGATAAGGTTGCTGCCTCACTAGAAACGCCCCACCTATGCACTACGTTTGAGAAGGATAACCCTAGTGGGTGCGAAGGGTGCCCTCACAAAGGAGATATAAAAACTCCTATTACATTGTGCAGGGAACTACGCGAAGCAGAAAGCAACGTAATACAAATACCTGTGGAGCCTAAAGAAATAGAGGGCGTGGAGTTGAATGGGTTTGACCCTACCCCTCCGCCCCTGACTAAGGACTACACCATACCGACTTACCCTGCGCCATACGTTAGGTTAGCCAATGGGGGTGTAGGGGTAAAGATAAGAGATAAAGAAGGTAATGTGGAAGAGCGAGAGATATATAAACGAGACTTATATATATCAAAGCGCATGTACGATCCAGTAGACGGGCCGTGTTACGAGTTTAAGCATCATACAAAACGAGAGGGCATTCAGACTTTCGTTATTGCTAGTGTCATTCTTTCCTCCCCAGACGGGTTTCGTAAGAAAATGGGTGAGAACGACATTTTTGTCTTAGGCACAGAGGCGGTAAAACTTATGAGATATGTAGGCACTTGGATAGAGGAACTTATGGATACTGACATAGTAGTAGTTAAGACCCAGTTTGGTTGGACTGAAAACAATAAATCGTTTGTGATTGGGGATCGGGAGGTGTTCGCTGACCGTGTAGACGTTAACCCTCCGGGTTCTCGTACTTCGCAATACTTCCCTGCCTTTGCAAAGAAGGGCACACTAGACGGATGGAAGCGCGTCACAGACTTCTACAACAGAGAGGGCTTTGAAGAACATCAAATGATGTTTGGCTTATCTTTTGGCTCACCTCTAATGGAGTTTATACCCAACATTTCTGGGGCTATCTTCCACCTAACCAGTAGTGAGACAGGTATAGGTAAGACCACAGGCATGTGGGGCGGTGCTTCGGTATGGGGGAACCAGAAGAAGTTGGTGGTGGGGGGAAAGGACACACCTAACTCCGCATGGAATCGCGCTGAGATACTTAAAAACCTACCGCTATACGTAGATGAGGTGTCTAACTATAACGCTGAAGACGCTAGTAATTTCTGCTACGCCATTAGTGATGGTATGCAGAGGAACCGACTGTCCAGCAAGGGCGAGAACTCCGAACGCTATAGGGGGGAACCTTGGGCGCTTAACTGTGGCAGCTCAGGTAACAGCAGCATAGTAGAAATCGCCAGCAAGTTTCGCACCTCACCAAAAGGAGAGGCGGGTAGAGTTATAGAAGCTACCGCTACTAGGAAACTTTTTACTACGGAGGAGGCGTTAAAGGCTAACAAATTAAACGAAGACCTTTCGGATAACTACGGCCATGCAGGTGAGATATACATACAGCATGTGTTGCAGAACATGGAGTCAGTAAAGACGCTTGTCTCTGACACTAGGGTTAACCTTATGCGTGACGCAGAGGTTGGTGCTCAAGAGCGCCACTGGACGGCGCAATGTGCTACGGTGTTCGCAGGGTGTACCATAGCTAAACAACTTGGTCTTATATCTTGGGATTTGGACAAGCTGTACAAATGGATGGTAAAGAAACTGAGGTCTTTGAAGTTGAACCTAGCTGACATGAACGTGGACATCGAAGATATAATATCTAACTTCCTTACGGACCACCCACGAGGGATTCTAAGGGTGAAGAGCGTAGATGATGCGCGAGACCCTGAGTTAGAAACCATAATCGAGCCTCGGTCAGGGGACACCCCCCTGTACCAATTAGCCGCGCGTCTTGAGTATGATATTAACAAACTGTACATAGTGCCTAAAGTCTTAAAGGACTGGTGTGTAAAGCGCCAACACCACTACAGTGCAATACGTGAGTTAGTATTCAAAGAGTTAAACGGCAGGAGCATTAAGATGCGTCTAGGGAAGGGCACTAAGATGGCACTGCCCCCCAGTCATGTGCTCGAATGTTCGTGGAGCAGAACTCTAACAGAAGGAGAGGAAGGGTTCGATGCGGGTACGACTGACTGACATATCGCCTGACGGGGTTAGGATTGTTGTAGACTGGACTAAGTTTGTCCGGGGCACTTCAGTCTTTATCCCCTGCATCAACGCCAAAAAAGCCGTGAGCCACCTACTTGAAGCAGGTAAACTTTCTAACCAAGACATAATAAAACGTGTTTGTGTGGAGAAAGGGAAGTATGGGGTCAGGGTGTGGCGTGTTGTATAGAGTTGTATGGGGCTTACTGTTACTATAGTAGCTCATCATTCTCCCTTACATAGAGAGACTTAGCCCCCCTAGCCGGGGGTTTTTTTATCCCCTCTTAGAATTCTTCGTACTCATCTCTCGAATCTAATATGAACCGGACAAACCGCTTATCCGCTACGTTACCCCCAGTGATTTTAGCGATAGCGGAGCCTTTAGCCCTAGCCTTAAGAGATTGGCTTATAGTACTCGCTTTTATAACGGCCATAGGGTGTTTTTTGTTGAACGCTCGTATCTCTCGGAGCACTTGTTGTCTACCTGCTTCATCCTTCTCGGAGCGTGCGAAATCATAGTTATCTAACAGCGACTTGCGCAGCGCCTTTATGCCATCCGGTACTCGACGGTCTCTAGCTAGTTTATCTTGTTCGGCACGAAACTTGGATGGGTTAAGGCCCGCTAGCTGCCTAATACTGTCCCCTATCGTCACATCCCCCACTATGTCATCGCCGCGTGTAGTTTTGTATCCCTCAGTAGAATACCTTAGCGCCTTCAGCACGTTGCTAAAGGCAGTTGGCATTAGTGCTTCCCACGCTCGTGGATCGTTGCGGGGG
>Ga0208814_1000654_pt1 | contig 19262 bp, 10 predicted proteins | sample MalvirAntarct_55_FD_184253 | JGI IMG/M metagenome (GOLD analysis project Ga0208814, IMG submission 184253) | Marine viral communities from the Global Malaspina Expedition - Malaspina viral metaG Antarct_55 (SPAdes) (version 2) | ecosystem: Environmental > Aquatic > Marine > Oceanic | place...
ACGTTTAAGGAGATTAATCAACTAGAGTTAGTTAACCAAGCTGGAATACGTCAGCAGTACATAGATCAATCAGTTAGTTTGAATTTAGCTTTTCCTAGTGAAGCAACACCTAAGTGGCTTAATAGAGTACACTTTGATGCTTGGAAAAACGGAGTTAAGACTTTGTACTATACAAGAACAGAGTCAGTGCTACGAGGAGACATAGCACAGCAAGCGATGAACGAAGATTGTTTAGCTTGTGATGGTTAAGTGCACTATATTGCTCTTTTAATGTAAATGTATACATTTATTTTTATAAGTTACGCAATAAGTGCTGTATAATACACTTTTAATATTTTAAATCAAAAAAGGGATTCACACAATGTGATCCCTTTTTTTTGCTTAGTATTCAGTTACTCTGCCTTTTTTATTTTTTTAAGCAAGTCTGCTGTTTGTATTATTATTTTCACTTACGTCCACTACTTCGTTAAATAATCTTAAAAGATTTTCATCGGTGTAGTGCTGTTCTATATTCCTATCAGCGCCATAGCCCTTTTCCTGCTTTAATTTTTCTCTTAGCTCAGGAATATCCTTTTTATTAAAAACTTTTTTAGGGTCTATTTTGTGCTTCATTCTAAACTTCATTAGCTCTGCGTATACCTCAGGGGCATTTAACGCGTATTCGTTAAGCTTAAAAGATTTTTTATTTTGGCCTAATAAGTGCTTTTGAATAAAATTTGGCTCAAAATCTTTTATTGGTATACTTGTTATTTTTTTTTGTATGCTGCTATATATATCGTCCTCGGTAAGGAATCTATCGTTAATTTCTTGCGGAGCGCCAGTAGTGCCTACATCAAAAACATGCGCTAGCTCGTGGTTTTCGGTTTCTTCGTTACCAGCAAAATATACATCATCATCAGAACTGTATTGTCCTGCGGTGAAATAAGACGGATCACTTCCAAATATTTCTCCAAATCTTTTTTTAGAAACCTTTTGTACGTTGTCAAGATTACCAAAACCCCTTTCCTTTTGACCGCTGCCTAACTGATCTTCAAATTTACCGGTAGCTTCTCTTTGATTAATCCAGTCTTTTAATTGCTGAACACCTTTAGCGGGTGGATCCTGCCTAGGCTTATATCCATCTTTAGTTAATGTTTTTTTCATTTTCCAACCCATAATCTATTTTTTAATATGTCCATATTAAGCCTGTAGCTTTAGTTTATTTTTTTCTACAACTTCCTTTTGCGTTCTTCTTAGTATTCAGTTACTCTGCCTTTTGTATTTTTTTCTTTTTGAGCTTTAGCTTTTGAAGCAGGCGTTACTTCGCTCCAGGTTTTAGGAGTGTTTTTACTTACTTTCTTTGTAGGTCTAAAAGTGTTTTCGCCTTCGCTATAATCTTCTTTACCACTAGGTGTTTTCCATTCTTCTTTAAACCATCGGTTTAAGTTCTTAAATGGTGAGTTCATTTGAAATCCCATACTATTTAGATTTATTTCCCCAGTTAGCAGCGCCAACTTTCCTGCATTTAACTAATGCTCCGCTAGCGTAAGCCGAGGGCCATTTTGTATATCTGCTTTTTACTTTGCTATAACAAGCGTCTTTCTTTTTTACAGGTGAATGCCCGTAACCTTTTTCTTTTAATTCTAAATGATTTTTTTTAGTTTTAGCATCTTCGACTTTACCGTCTTTTCCGTACATTTTATGAGGCTTAAAGCTTTTCTTCTTTGCGGGGGATCCAACATGATATCCCCTGTTGCCTTTAGCTCCCAACCCTTGAAGTCCTATTTTTTTAGCAGGTGACTTATCGCAGCCACAGGCTGTTATGGGTCCACCGCTGCCATCTGCGTTCATGGTTACTTCTTGATTAGTGGGATAAGTTTTAGCTCCTCCTTTTTCTTTTACTATTGCTGTTATTGGTTTCATATGCTATACATGTGTTAATATACCCACATTACGTTAGGTGATTTGTTTTTATCTATATCTACGTGAATAAACGTACCTGCTACGCCTAACCTATTAAATCCTACTTCTCTTAATATACCTTCTAGCTTAAATCTATCCATAGAATTTACGCAAGATATATCTGTGGCTAAACCTTTAAGGTGTGATGATCCTGATTTCCCTCCAACTTTCTTGTTATGATTAATTGTTCTGTACCCGGAATTTATTTTTATGGGCTTGCCGAACTTTTTACGAGCAATATCAAGCATAGCTAAAAGCTCTTTGCTCATTTTATTTCCGCTACCTTTTTCGTCGGGTGAATCAAATTCTTCTAGCTTAAAGTATCTCATTCGTCTTCTTCTTTAACTTTTGACCATTTAGCAATAGTATAACCTATAGTAACTATTAGTAGCACTATTTTTAGCCAGTCCTCTATTTGTGTAAATGTTGTTACACCTAGCGTGCTACCGTTCATTGCGTATAGTTTAATATCTGATAAGCTCATTATTTTTTATTGTTATAATTTATTATTTTTTCCAACTACCTTTTTCTTTTTTCCAGCTACCCTTTTTTTTCCATTTTGTAGTGGATCCCCAGCCTGACTTTCCCTTTTTATTCTTACTAGTTTCCACAAGTCCTACATCCCATTGGCTGTAGCCTAACATTAATGCTATTGACTGCCAGTACTTAGTATCATTATCAACTGCAACTCTAATGTTATCAGCTTTTCTAATTGCTCTATCTAGTGGTACATTAGTTAAAGAAGATACGATTTGTCCGCCTGCATAAAAAGCTGGGTTGTCTAATCCAAATCCAACCATTTTTTCACGTGTTGTTTTGTAGCTAAATGCTCTACCTGCACTCATTAACTTTCGCATTTTAGAATCAATTGGAGGAGATATACTTAAAGCTCTTTGAGCCGCTATTGTAAAGTCTGGCCTATCTTTTTCCGCTTGAGTTTTAATTTCTATAACTATGTTCTTAAGGGTAGAAGCAATAGCACCGTAAACGCCCACCCCCCTTAGTATAGAATCTAACATAGAGTTAGCTATTCGTACTTCTTTTTTATCTAAAGCCTCCTCATCGTCATCAAAAGCTGCTGCGAATAAGGCTGCTTGCAAACTTGAGAATATAATATTTTGAACTGCCATATAATAAGCAATCTTCGTTATATTAGTTTTAGCGTCTCCTCTACCGTTCTTAAGATCTAAGAAAGCCTTCTTAGTTAATCGCATGTACTGCATAGGTGTATTTGCAAAAGCTAATACAATACGCCCTAAAGGACTAGCTTGTTGCTGTGATACTCTATCAGGTCTTGAAGACTGTTGGGTTTCTTCGGCTGTTTCTTGAAAATCTAAGAATGCTTGCTCTTCAGCAGCTTGCTTATCCATTCCTTCAGAAACATATTTGTTTATTCTGTTTCTAATAAAACTCGCTCCGCCTATTGCAATAGCAAAGCTATCAGCTATCTGTGTAGGCAGGAACCCCATCTTAAGTAAAGAAGATAAAACAGCCTTTGTCTTATTCGTAGCAGTCTCTGCTGCGTTGGCGATGTCATCGGCATTTACATCATTCTTTAATCCAGATCGTCTTTGCTTAAGAAAGTCTGAGTTAAATAGCATGGAGAAGTCTGACCAAAATTGTTTTTGATTAGCAAACGCTTTAGCTGCAGCCATAGGGTTATTATCACCCCAGTTTATAAAGTTAACAATAGATAATGTCTGTAACAATGCTGATCTAGTATTAAAGAACATTATTGTACCAACCGAATCATTAACCCAGTTCATAAACTTATTTGTTAGCTTGTTAGCTCCTGAAGGCCTGTTTCTACCAGTCTTCATTCTATAAAGCATATCCTGCATTGCTTCTACATAATTATCACCAAACGCCGCTCTAAGCTTATTAAAGTTTTCCTTAGTGAATACTGCGTCAGCGTTATTTTGCCATGCTTCTAAAAACTCAGCTCGCTTGGTGGTATTAATCATGTTTATAGCATCCGTGGTAATTGTGCCGGCTAGCCAGTCATTTTGCGGCTCTGGATATGCTTCTAAAACAGAATCCATTTGATTAGCAAAGTCCAATAGATCTGGATTAGCTTGTACTATAGCAATTAATTCTTTTTTATCTGTTTCAGATAGACCGTTAATATCATAGCCATTCTTTGCCCACAGGTAAACCCTTACTGCAACTTCATTTGTAAATCCAGTTTCATTAACCTTTTTTAATCCAGAAGGAACGTTTTTAATATCCTTCTTAAGCTGATTAACGATCCCTGTTACGTTTTGCTTATAGCTCTCGAATTCACGCATAGCTTTAGCAAAAGGATCAAACAGAGCCTCTTTAAACCAGGCTTGCTGAGCTTCACCTGCTTTGCCTTTGCCTGTAAGTTTATATAATAAACCTGCAAAGTCTTCTGCAGACGGTGGAATAAAGAATTTATATTTACCTTTATTTTGTCCTCTTACTTTGCCTTTAGCTTCTGAAAAAGTTTTAAAAGATTCTATACCTGTAACATCTTCTATTATATTATTAAACTCTTTGTTTAAGTCCTTAGAGAATTGCACTTTAGCTTGATGTACTTTTGATTTAACGTCCGCTTCTTCTAGTACTTCTTGTACTGCTTTAACGTTTTTATACGCATCATCCGCAAAGTAAAAATCATTATAACCTTCAGCAACTTTTCCAATTACCCACTTAGCTTTAGCAATAGCAGTGCCGTCACCTAATCCAAATATGTTGTCTAATTTAATATCTAAGCCAATACCTTTTAAAAATTCGTGTATAGCATATTTTGAATTAGCCGGTCTAGCGGTTAAAATAAATACGTTGTCATTGCCGAATTTTTTATTACGAGCAATGGCTTTATTAAACATAGGACCCTTAGCCCCCTTCATTACTTTACTAAATTCGCTAAAATCAAATTCCGCTCCTTGTTTTTCAAGATTGTCGGCTTGTAGCGCAAACTCAGTTGCGTTGATTTTCCCTTTTGTACCATCTGGCAATGTATATAAAACATTACTTTTAGTTGTAGCTAATGTATCATCAAAATCCCAAACGCTAATACCTTTTTGAGGAGCGTCCGGTCTGTTGACCATAGCTTTGGCTTTGCTTAGTGTTTTGCTAAATTGAATAAGATTAGCTTTTTTCATTTCAGCTTTAACGGCCTCTTGTTGTTTGGGGGTTAAATAGTCATAACCCTGAGCGTAACTAGGTTTATTTATAAAAGCGCTTGGAAACATTTGTCGGCTAACAATATCAGCCATGCTAAAAGCGTCAAAATCTTTATTTGTTTTAGAAAATTGAGTTCTCTTAAAATTATTGTTTATGGAGTCTGAGCTTATTATAGACATAGTAGATCCTGCGGCTAAAGCATCAGATGCTTCAGTTGTTAATTGGGAGTACATTTTAAGTATAAATGTCATCTTCCCATTTTTCTTAGGAGCTCCTTTTTTTAACCATGCTCTTGTAAATAGATCCCCTTTAAATTGTGGTATCGGTAAGCCCGCTATGTTTTCTCCTACATAGAATGCTCCAATATCTAAAAACCCTATATAATGAGTATCTTTACCGTTATATATAGTTTCTATCATTTTTTCATTCAATCCTTTTATGTAGGTTACAGATTTTTTATACAGACTGTCGCCCAAATTTAACTCTTCATACTGCTTAGGCGTTAATTCTATGTAGCCAGAATCTGTTATGTAATTTTCACCAGGATAGTTTTCAGCCATAAACTTATCAACTTTATTTACAAAGTCTTGCAACGGTTTGCTATTTTTTATAGCATCCATAACTGTCTTATTGCTTTCTTCTCCTATATCACGAGTAGTCTCCATTTTAGAGGTATCGTTGTAATTCTTTATGTTTGTACTGGTTATCCTAGACGTTTTGTTGTATTTTACTTCAAATATATACTCTTTGCCTTTACGCTTAATAATAATGTCCGCCCCCGTGTCCCCTGATTTATTTCCAGGTCTTTTTGAAACAACTTTAATACCCGGTGTTTTAGAAAAAACATCCCAAACAACTTGCTCGGCTAATACACCATTAGTATATTCTTGTTTTGCTTTAAAAGAATCGAGTATGTCGGTGTAATCTTTAAGAGTGTTCTTCCAAACTTTTTCCCAAAGCTCTACCCCAAGTTTTTCTTCTATACTTTTTAAAGATTTATTATATTTTCTTCTCGTAGGGCTTATTGTCTGAGAGATAATCTGTGCTGCTAACTGTGCCATTGCTATAACGCCGTCGCTTTTATAACCTAATTTTTTAGAAACAGCAGCTTTGTCTTCTTTGCTTAAGCTTTTTGAAAATTGTATAATATCAAATCCTGTTTTTTCTCCTTTATACCTATCTATCTGCGATTGTAGATCGTTTAACTTAGCTTCAATAGCTATAGAGTTTACTACATCTAAAGAAGTATCAGGAGCAAGTTCTTGAATAGATTTTAATTCACTTAAATTTTCGGGGGTTGCATAGTCAGCAACAACCTGTTTAGCTAAAGGCTCAAGTATTTCTCTAAATAATTGCTTTTGTCTTTCTAATACAGCTGATTTTTTTCCTTTAATGAAGTAAGTCAAGAAAGCCCTTTTGTCAATTGGTTTAATCCTAAAAACAGGATTACCCTCCGCTGTTAATTCTCTACCAACTCGCTCAATCGGGAACAATTTGCCATAGCTTTTCTTAATGCTTTTAATTGGTAAAGCCTTAGTTACTATGTCAAAAGTTTTTGGATCGTTTAGGAAGTCTATATAAGCTCCGGGGATAACTGCATTAGGGTACACGCCTGTGATAGCGCCAACCTTTTTTAGTAACTTTTTAAACAGTTGCTTGTTAACATAATTTTCAAGCCAAGAAACAATATATGTCTCTCTTCCTTTTTTAACCGATACAGTTTCAGATAAGGTACCTTTCTGCACCCTAACTCTTATTTCTTTTTCAAGATCATTTTTAATGTCTTCGATTAGGGTGTCATCAACAATGTCAAGCTCATCAAAAGTAGCTTGTCCTCTTTCGACGGTACCGCTTCTATCTATGGATTGAACATCGTCAGTGGACGTAACCCCTTTAGCATCATCTAAGTTAGATGTAAATTCAGTATTAGCCTCCTTAAACATCAAAGACTGTCTAGTCTGTACTATCTTTTTTACATAACCAGCTAAATCTTTGTTTTTAGCAGGATCGTATGTACGTATGGCACTAACTACTTCGGCTCTTAATATAGACAATGCATCTTGAAACTCTAAAGCTTCAGCTGCAAATTGTTTAAACTTTTGTTGAACTATGGTATTAATATAACCTTCAAATAAAGGCACTAACTTTCTTTCTAGGGAAGCAGGTAGAGGTTTGTTACCTTTGTACTCTGAACGCTCAACGCCTTCCATACCTTCGTTGTAAGTGTCCATTATCTTTTTAGATATAGGATCTCTAGGTCCTAGATCTGTAGTCCTTGTCGGTTTTTCAGGTCTAGTTACTTTAGGCTTAGGCTTAGGTTTAGTTTCTTTTTTAACTTCAGGTGCAGGTGCTTGAGGATTTTTAGCGGCGTCTTCTGCTGCATCTAACGCAGCTTCCGCTTTGTCTAAGTTGTCAAAGTATCTAGGATCATTTGGATCTGCATCCTGCGCTTCTTGTAAAGCTAATTCTGCTTCAGCTATTGTTTTAGAAGTCTGAATCTCATCTTGTAGTCCAGCATCGCTTAAGTCAACATCTTTAAGAGCTTCTGCTGCTTTTGTTGTTAATTTACCTTGTTCTGCACTTTGGTCAAACTCTTTAATAAAATTGTATACATCTTTACCGGATTCAAAGCCTATATTGGTGTAGCCTACAGGTTTAAAAACGCTTACTATAGCATCTCCTATTTTTTCAAATGTTGTTTTATCGTAATTAATTTGTTTTTTACGAAGTGCATCAGAAAACACGTTAACATACTCTGTATTATATTGTTTACCTGTATACCCTCTTTTTTTCATTTGAACGTCAACAAAGCTTCTTTGAGACGAAGTCATTGATTTTCTAAATTGGCGAACCATTCTACCTTGTTCTTTGACACCCCCAATGAGCTTGTTAAGTACAGGGTGTAGCACTTCGTGCATTCCAGCGTTAATTGAACCTGTTTTTCTAGCTATATCTTTATCTATAACTATTTTGTTACCAATAACAAAAGCAGACTGTTCAAACCCTTTCTTTTTGTTATCAAAGTAACTTTTTCTATTTTGCTCACTTATTTTATCGCTATTCATTAGAGCTTCGACCTCAGGTGTTGCCATAACATCTATGCCTAAACCTTTTTCTTTAGCTATAGTTTCAGCAGCCGCTATATTCTTGTCGAGTTCCATATCGATCAGCCCTTGACGAGCAGCTTTATATTCAATTTCAAACCCTCCTTTGCTAAGTTCGTATTGCTTCTGAGATATATCACCTTTTCTAAGCTTTTTACCAAGCTCTGTTACTTGAAAAGCAGCGGCATCAGCTAAATCTCTTAAATTTTCTATTTTAGAAATATCGCCGTCGCTTAGACTATTGTATATGTCATTGCCTTTATCCACTAAATCACTTATTTCTATGCTTTGGGCTTCTATTTGAGCTTCTATGCCTTTTTTTACTGTAGGGTCCGTTGCTGCTTTTAAGTTTGCTTCAAGAGTCCCTAGTTTAATTAAAGACTTGTTAACAGCGTCTTCATCAACAACATTTCTTATAGTATTCATTGCTTTAGCAGAATAAGACCCTGATGTCATCCCCGCTCCTCCAAGGAATCCTTGTATACCTGCTTCCAAGCCTTCTTCGCTAGTAACTGCATCTATAAATGTTTTACCTATTTGAGCCTCTTCATCTGTACCCGCTACTCGGCCTAATTCAAGGTTAACTTGATCGGAAGCATGCTGTAAAATCTCTGTAGTAAATTCTGTTGCGCCAGTTCCTAGAACATTCATGGAGGCTCTAGCTCCTTTGCTGTAAATAAGCTTCTCAGCTAAATACTTGCTAGCAGACCCTAATAGTCCTGTGTTGCCGCCTTTGCCCTTAACAGCTCCCTTTACTCCTTTTCCTATGAGGCCAAGACCTATTAGCTCTAAACCTGTAGATATTGTGCCCATTCCAATTGGCACTGCATTATCTGCTTCACCTGAGGTAACTAGCTCAGATAAAGTTACGCCTAAATTTTCCGCTTTAAGCTTGTTGTATTCTATATAGTTTTCTGCGACGTAGTCCATAAAGAAACCAGATCCTAAAGTACCGGCACCATAAGCAACCGATCCAACCATGCTAGTTAAGGCATTGACTGTACCCGCTAAAACTCCTCCAATATTTCCATCTTTAAAGCTTTCTATTACGCCTTTAGTTCTTTTGGTTTTGCTTTGTTCAATTTCATATTTTTTAATAGCTTCCAAAGTAGCTTCGCTACCTAAGCCTTCTGCTATCCAAGAATCTTTACCTTGCTCTTTAACAAAATCATCTATGGTGTCTTGTCCTGATATTGCGCTATAAACACTGTTTGTAGCTATGTCTAAGGCGGCGTTGGCTCCATCGTCTTCAAACCAGTATTCGTAGACATCGCCAACCTGTTCCCCCATATTGGAAAAAGAATTTTTAATTGACTGCCAGTTTGATATAGGCTCAGTCTCTTTTAATTCCGATAAACCATTTGCCGATTGTGAACCCATATTGTTTTCTGACTCCACAGATGGATCCGCACTCGCAGAGTCGTTTGTCTTTCCCAACTCTTCGTCAGATAGAGATATAACGCTATCTACACCTATCAAGGCTGAAAAATCGTTTTTTGTACCATTATAACCATTGCCTTCAAATAGACTATAAGAATCATTAAAAGCTTCGTTATTGCTTGTAATTAATTCTTTATAATCTTCCAATGAGCCATTATATCCATTACCTGTAAACAGGTTAAACGAATCTTGTAGAGCTTCTTCGTTCATATTATATTTTATTTATTGTATTTAGACATACTGCCTCCCTCTGTAGAAGAGGTAGTATTATTTTCTTTTGTTTTTGTAGAGTTTGTTATATAACCGTCGTATTGCCCTATGTGGTAATTTTGAGCTCTAGTATTGAGATTAGAATTTTTTAAATAAAACTCATAAAGGTCTTGGGGATTATCTGTGTTCATTTTAATAGGCATCGATTTTTCTGCATCCTTTTCGTTAAATAAAAATATTTGAGAAGTGCCGTAAGTAGAAGTGAATTCATCTCTAGCTTCTTGACTATCGTCTAGAGCGAATCCATATAGCCATTCATTATAAAAATCTCCTCTAGAATAATAATTGCCTCCTTTAGTTGGATCTATAGCGTTTATTTCTTGCACTAATAATCTAGTTTTAGATTCTCTGTCTTGAGGTTTTACGTTGGTGCTCATTTGTGAAAAGGCAAAAGCGTCATTAACCACCGGTATTTCTTCTTGTAAAGTTTTTCTACCACCAGCTCCTCTACCGCCTCCAGAAACTTTAGGTCTATTGTCAATAGCCCCTTGCGCTGCGGAGTCTTCTAATACGCTCATATAGCCATCTAGAACCGATTGCTTTAGTAAAGCTTCGTTTTCTTTTTCAAACAAAGACGGATCTTGTATACCTAAGCCGCCTTCTATTATAAAATCATCAGAAGCTAAGGATAATAAAGAGTCTCTGCCCCCCGAGCTAATCATGTTATTTAATTTTTGGCGCACCATATTCCTCCGAGCACCGCTTAATTCTTTTCCTGAATTATATAGTTGCTCATTAAGCTGTAGTATACTATCCGCAGATTTTGAGTCCTTTAAAAAAGGTTTGTCTATTTCTCCATATTTTTTATATTCTCCCTTTGTTTCATTCCAAAAATTAAGTGTACCACCTTCTCCAATTCCAAGGGATCCTTCATCAGTATAAATTTTAGAAGCCTCTACGTAGGTACTTGTTTTGTTCCCTGTCGAAAGTAGGCTGTTATCAAAGTCTTGTAAATAATTACTCTTGTCTTCTTTATATTGATTTAACGAACCTGCTAAATTTGTAAAATTCATTTGCACACCGTTCATCTCATCTCGAGCAGCCATGTATTCGGGATGGGTAGGGTCTAGCTTAGATATTCTCCTAGCTGCGTCTGCGTATAGCATTTTCTGGTCTGTAAGATAATTTGAAACAGCCTGCTGCTGAGATCTAGACAAGCTTGTAGTATCTACATTAGAATTTAAACTGTTTATATACCCAGCTGTTTTTGCGTTAGCTTGAGCTTTTGCTGCCTTCTGCCGCATGGATGCTTTAGCTCCACTTGCCAACGAAGCATTAAGATTTTGTTGAAAAGCCTGGTTCCAAGTTGATCTTTTACTTGCGGCCACCTGAGCTGCTCCTTTTACTAATTGTTGATTCATAATTTAATTTTTAACCATTACCCATCATGTTTTGCATAAACCCACCTCCGGATCCACCCATAGCAGGAGTGCCTCCTAAAGCCGAAGCCACTCCTCCTGCTACATTGCCAATCCCGCCGACAATAGCATTTGTAGCGTCTTGCTTTGCTTGATTCGCTGCTGCTGATCTTTGCTGAGCCATACCCATTAGCGTAGACACTTTGTCTTTTTCTGCATCTCTTGATATTAGTTCTCCTTTTTTTTCGTATAATTGGAGGTTACCTGCTTGTTGTCTTTCAGCCATTTGATTAGCCTGTTCTTGTTTACCAATATCTACCGAAGCACGCCTTAGGTTTTGAGATTGCTGACCAGCTAGCGATTGAGCTAACGCTGCAATACCAGATCCCCCAGCAGCGCCTTGCATGCTACCCATTATGTTAGAAAGCCCCTGCTGTTCTTGTTCTGCTTGAAATTGAGCAGCTCCTTGGTTAACCGTTAAGTCTTCCATGGTATTTTGCATGTTAGCATACACATTAGACGTGTCTTGTCTTTCATATTCAGCTTTACGCTTTTTTAGTTCAGCTGCCGCTGCACTAGCTTCTCGTCTTCTTTTTCTACTGCCGATTATACCACTAGCTATGCCAGTTAATCCGCCAACTACTTGACCTATCATTATATTAAGTTTTATATATTATTATTACATGTTATTTGCTACTCTCAAATATCTCTGAGCCCACAGAAAATAACTCTGCATAACTTGTTGAGCTATTTCTAAATTGAGCTTCAGCATAGTAGCCTTTAAGCTGCCCTAAAAAACCAATAGGGTTTTCAGCGTAAAAAATAAAATCGCTTTGAGTGGGAGGAGCAACACCCGCTGCAGCGTCTACAACTATAGATACTGGGTTGCTTGTTATTGAAATTATTGGCCCCATTTCTACCTCTACATTTGTAGTTGTATTTAGGTACCAAGCGATGTCTCCTACTTGAATTCCTTCAGGTAATGGGTTTGAAAATGTTAAAGTTATATTTGCCATATTTTTAATGTTTTATATTAAGGGAAACACACTCGTAAAGCATCCCATCCTGTTCCAGAAGGCCCTGTTATTCTTAGTGTTGCATTAGGATTTTCAGTATAATCAGCTGCTGTATATTGCCACCAAACAACCTGTTGATAAGTTGTTCCGCCTACAGTCATGCTTGATATAGTAAATCCAGTATCATTAAAAAATTCTGAAGTTCTACTTGGAGCAAACGGCAAGGGTGCGTATTTATCAGATCCTATGAATTGATTTGCGTTTAGCTGTGATGAAGTTGGTATTGCATTTAATGGAGACGTACCAAACGCATTATCAAAAGGCCCAGCGTTTTCAGACGCTATCATACCAGAGGTTGCTTTTTTATCATTATCAAAAGGTAGGCCGTGGAATATTTCAAACTTATCAGGTAAACCTTGACCATTAACTAGAAACGACACAACACCTCCTGCTGGATCTAAGCCTAAAGAATAGTCTGTTACACCTTCTCCTCCGCTAATAGCAGCTGATCCGCAAGCTAAATTTGGAACAAAATCAAATACAGTGTCTAAGTCAACTATAAATGTTGAATTTGCGTCTCCATAGCCCGTAACGTTGAATGTTAATGTTAATTTACCAGACGAATCCGTAGCGGGAACGTATGACGAACTATTAATTGTAGATACATTTCCATTATTTCTCCAAAAAGTTATTAAGTTTTCAGCAAGCATAGATATTGCTGGTGATATTGTTATATTGGTAGCAGAATTAACCGATATTACTTCGTATTGAAAAGGAGCAAATCCACTATTAATAGAATTTGAAAAAGCAGTAGTAGGTGAATTAAATTTATCTCCCGCAGTAATATTAGTAGTGCTAGCTAAGTCTAAAGAGGTGCTGTTAGAAACAACTGATGTATTCGTAGATTGAGCTGCTCGGTCCATACTTGCAACTGTTACGTCACTCGTGGTGTTAGGGTATTGCAATAAACCGTCAGGTGTTGATATGTCCCAATCAACGGTTATTAAATTAGATTCTTCAGCTAATCTGGTAAAAGCGCTTCTTTCCGTTATCACAGGGACATAGCCAGTTATGCCATTTGTTGACGAGCCTGTAAACTCTATTCTTGGTGAAACTACTGTTTGATTAATAATTATTGGATTTGTTGACTCAAAAGGACTTGCTAAATCGCCTGATAAAGTAATAGTATATTCCGCGTCGCAAAAACCATTGCAAGAGCCATATATATTAGGAAATTCTATTTGTATAAAATAATCCCCACAGCACGTCCGGATAACAGCGTTGGTTGCTAAATTATAAGTGTTGCCAAGATTATCTGTCATTATAACTGAAAACACAGCTCCTGGTTCTCCAATAACCCGCCAATTAACAACACTATCCCCATAGCCTGACACATGAGTTGGTAACGAACTATAGCCCGTAACTACAGGATTAGGATTAGTGTATATTTCCACAGCTGCAACTTGATTGATCTGTAATCTATCGCCAGCTACACTTTGATTAGGATAGATATACCTAACAGCATAGCTTATCCCTATTAGATTATTGTCTATATCATAAGTAGGTCCTTGAACTATGTTGTAGTTAGACGCATTGCCTTCAACAACTTGAAGTCCACTTGAGGTTAAATAATAACCAGAAGCGGCGTCGTAGTTTCTTGTAAGTAGTAATTCATTTTCTCCAACATTGCCAGAATTGCTATAAGGAGTGCTATTTTCTGTAACATCACCTGTTATATTACTGCCAACATTAGCAGATATTGTCCCACCTATAGTAATTAAAGCTACTTCTGATTGTCCTACAACACACAATGGTATCGTATAGTTGCCTGACGGCATTACAAACCCTACGTCAAAGGTTACAGTGCAAAGTACATTTAAACCGTCTTGAGTAAAAACTACAGATTGCACTGCATTATCAGAAAAGCTAGGATCTATTGAAAAACCTGTAGCGCTTGCTGTATATCCGTTATTTGGCACAATTGTTATTACCGCTGTCGGGTATAACGCAGAAACATTGTCTCCTCCTGGGATAGTGTACTGTGTATTTGTAAATGTATAATTATTAAAACTTGGCATATTTTTGTTATTATTATTATGGCTGAGGACAGCTGCTTAATGTGTTGTATGGTGTAACTGAATTAATAATTCCATTTGACCCCCATATAACTATGAAATATGTTACAGGCACTTCGGTTAAATTACTAGGGTCTAAAGCAGGGCCGTTTGGAGCAATTCCAGTTGGAGGCGGTTTTATATACAAGTAAGCACCTAAAGTGGTTAACGGCTGTAAAGTATTGAAGTCATACATTTGAGTCCCTACGGATATCTCATCTGAAAACACATACTTGAATTGGCGGGAGTTTATAGCTGTCTCACCGTAATTTCCATTTACATAATCGTAAAAATCATCTATAACACACTTAGCGTTTTGCGGTGTGGTTTCATTTATTATTGAAGATAATTTTCCTTTAGCATTCCACTGATACCAGCCTTCAAAATCAGCGTCAGGGGTCGCTGCTCCTGAGCTGCTGCAAGTTTCATCAATAGTAACCGTTAATAAGTAGTCTTGAGGCGTGTCATCCCCACAGTCTAAACAGGGTCCAATACCACTCCCATCTGGTTCGCAGCCAATTAATGTTCCTTTTATATAGTTGAAGTACTTACCTTCCTTCTTTTGAAATTCTTTAACTTCACCAGCTTCAAGATCTGTTCTAACAAAGCTAGTGTACCACCCGTGCTTTTTAATCTGTGAAGCTGTAGGTATTATTTGATTAGCATTAACCTCGGCAATAGAGTACCACTTTTGGTTTAGTCCTTCATACTCAAAAATTCTAGAAGCTGTACCTGTGTAATTTAAAGTGCTAAAGCCTTTTACAACTTGAGGCATTTCATTTATTAACACGTTGAACGAACTGTCATACTGGACACCATAGAAATTGTTATAAACAGCATTTGCACCGTGCAACCATATAAGGCCACCTTTAAAAGTATAATATAAATTATTTAAAGTTATACCTGATTCTTGAATAAAGCTTTTTCTAGCCGTCCAACCGTCAACACCTTCTTTAAATGATATTGTTGTACTAGGCACTAAGCTATCAGGAGCATCTTCACAGTCTGGATCTAACTGGTAGTTAGCATCAAGGCTTAATCTTTTCTGCCAATAATTAGACAGATTGTTTAACGTAAGATTGTATATATCTTTGTCATCATCATAACTCCCTATAGCTGTAGTTGATGTTCTTAAGTTATCAGCAAAGAAACTTGACATGCCTTTTTCAGCAATATTGGTAATTCCGTCTCTGGACAACCGTATTACTGCTCCTCTATTCTTATCTGTAAAGTAAACTCTAAAGCCATAAGATGCAAAAGACTCTGGGTTTTTAGATATACCAAACTCACCTGCGTAAGGCACAGCTTGCCCTAACACCGCTTGATTAGATGTTACGTTAGAATTGCCGTCCGCATTGAATAGAGCATCTTTATTAGCCAATACGCGTAAGCATTTGTCTTCACATAAAGATATTAAATCAGTGTCTCTAGCGTGCAGCTTCTGTATTGTTCCATATATAGGATTAAGATCTTTTGTGATTGGCTCAGCTTGTATAAACTGGTTCAATCTGTTTATGCCCGATGTAGAGTTGTATATTTGTGAAAATATAAACCCACTACCTCTTCGCTCAGCAGCATAAGGTTCATCTAATACAGTAGACACTTTAGGTCCTTTGTCTATAGTGACAGCATTGTAGTCGTCTCTAATTCTATTGGATTCAACTCCGTTTCCATAAGAATAACAATTAAACCAGCTTACTAACTGATTAGGTGTATTAAAATTTGCTATAGGGATAGCGTTACTTGCTTCGTAAAATAAGTTTAAATCAACAGCTTCTTTAGGCTCTGTTTCAAATATAGCTGGATTTGAGGAGGATAAAAGCTTATTATTATCGCTTGTTATTATTTCAACAACCTGAATGCTTGGCAGTACATCTTGAAGAGTCTCCCAATCTCCTGCCGCGGGCATTAAAGGTTCATTTAATGGTTTTGTAAGAGTGACAGTGCACCCATATCTTTTGTTAAAATTTCCATTAGCCATCCCGCATGTAAGTCCTCCCAAATCAAACCCATCAACTATCCTCCCCCCTCTGTGCGAAACCCTTCCGATGCTTTGGTCTACTATGTATATATTGGAATATGATTCATCTTTAAACTTGAATCTAATTCTAGCCCCCGGCGCCACATAGCCACTAAGCGGGGTTCTTGTTTCGTTTTGCCCGGGTGTTGTTCCAGCCATGTCATCGATCAGAGTGTTAGTCCCTTTACCTAAATACTGAAAACTAAAAACATTAGAGCCATTAGTCGGGGGTTGATAGCCATCCGCGTTAATAAAAGCCCCTACGCTGCCCCCTGCGCCTCCCCAGCCGTTAGTGCCTTGCAGGAAATAGCTATCACCTACACCTCGACACCCTGCGTTATCAATCTGAGCATCAGACCCCCGGTCTCCATAATAATAACCCGGAGGATAAAGGCCTTCGTGAGATGTTCTAGGGTGAAGAGCTTTTTCAAAATCTATTTCATCTTTAACAGCATATTGAGGGTTTAAAGCTTGAAAAGAAGATATAATATTTGTGTCAAAACCAAAGTTCCTATTTATTTTTGCAAAAAACCTACCCTCAAATTCTGGTAAATTTTTAGTTTCTTCTTGGTAAATCTCTATAATTACATTTGAAGTGCCGTCTGGAATTGCAGGAACTTCAGCTCCTAAAGCATTTTCAAACCTTAAAGTGTAAGTTGTTCCATCTGTGCCGCTAATTTCTGCAGATGCTAAATCATATTTTTCAGTACTTTGCCCTAAATATTTTATAACTATTTTAGCGGAAGAGTTTAAGTTTTCTCTAAAACTAGAATTTGTTTGATTATCAGGTCCTGTAAATTTAATTTGTAAAAACCCAGGCTCTATTTCGTTGAGCAATGTAACAGAAGATGACGCCACAAAAGCATCAAACCTTGATATAAATTCAGGGGCTTCATTTGCTATAGATAATATTTTGTATCTATTTTCTGTTGTTACGGCAACATCATTATCATGCTGCTTTTTTAGTATCAGATAAGTTTCCTCGTCAATTTTGTTTCTTTCTGATGAAGGAAAAGAAAGCCAAACGTTGCCGTCTTCCGCTAAATAAAACCTATCTAAAGCTAGGTTGTAATATTCATTTGCTGTTTCTTTTACAAAAAACTTATAATGAGTTGCTTCAGGAAAAGGAGGAAGCGACATAGGGGATGCCTGTAATTGCGTTATAAACGGTGCCTCATTTACATCTATTTGCAAACCAGCCTCTTCGCTCGTAAATATAGGTGTTTCTCTGCCAAATTGATCCTTAAATAGTACCCCTAATTGGTAAGTCCTTATTGATTTTAAGGATTTATAAGGCATCCTTATATTTGGATTAGGGAGTGTCTCGTCAGTAGCAGGGTCAATTTCTCCAGGGACTGTCCCGGGATGAACATTTGAAAACAATGTTAAGCCTAGCTTAATTGTGTTGTTTAGCGTATAGTTTTGTAAGTAATTACCATAAATAATTCTATTGCCAATTATTTCTTGAGATTTAGCTTTCCGTGGAACATTGTCCCAGGGCCTTAAAATTTGGTTTGATTCAACCAGTTTCGTAATTAACTCAGTATTGATATTATAAGAAGTAGGTAATGGCACCAAAGTGTACGGGGTGTAATTTTGTAGCTTTAAAGTATCTACAACATATACAGCAGTGCTGTTTGACTCTTTATACAGTATGTCTAACTCGTCAACCTCTTCAGATCCCCATTGTAAAGATTCTATCGCAAGTTTTCTAATATTATTAGTCATACCTACGTTGTACCCATTGGAAGAAACATATTCAAATTCGTCTCCAATAAAAGCAACTTCTGAAAATGGAGAAAAACAAGAGTACTCGTTGTCTATATATTTCCATCTATAAGCAAATCTAGGGAACACATATTCAAACATAGGATCTTTTTCTTTTAATGTAGCCTCCCATAGAATAGGAATGCTAACACCTTCCGCGTCTACGTTTCTAATTATATCTGTAGAAATAGCCTGTATTTGACCTGTTATTTGAGTGTTGTTTATTTGCGTTATTTTTACTTGTAATGCGTAATTTTCAACTTGCCCAAATTCATTGTCAAACTCACCTTCTAATATTATTGTATCATTATCTTCAGTGTCCCAAACAGCAACTAGTTGATCTGTAATAAAAGTCACTAATCCATTCCAGCCGTAAGTAGCGTCGTAGTTAGGATTATTAGCAGCGTTATTAAAGGAGCTATCAAGATAGTTGCCCCCTGAATCAATAGTTTCTAGATACTCTCCATAAGTAGGGTAAGAAGCATATCTTGTCGGAAAAGATATTGTATCTGGAACATAGGTAAAATTATATAGATCGTCATAATTAAATCTAGTCGTAGCGGGTGTAGTACCTGTTCCAATTATGTTATCACCAAATTTAGAATTTGCTGCTGCAAAAGTAGGTGCGTTTATTGGAGATAATTTAATAACAGTAACATCTGCTTCAGCAAAATCTGGCTGCCCGGATAAGTTTGCATTGTAATTGTTTTGATCCGCGTCCCACTTAGGAATTTTAGTTTGAGTAACAAAATCAGTAGAACCTGTTTTAAACTTTTCAATGTTAATCTTTTTAGGCTCAGTTTGATCGTCTGTCCAAAATAAAAACTTGTCAAGTATATTTATAGCTGTAATTAAATAATCAGTTGAAAAATTTAAAATGCCAGCAGTATCTACTAAAACTGGGCTAACTTCATTTTTTGTTTGATCGTATTCTGCAATTGCACTAATACCATCGCTTGCTATAAACCAATATATTCTTTCGTTTATATCATCTCTATAAGATCCAATACAAACAGGATTTGTCATAGCGTCTATATAGCCACCTGTCCAAGTTGCTCCTGTACCTACTTTTGAACGCAATT
>Ga0208814_1000657_pt1 | contig 19244 bp, 16 predicted proteins | sample MalvirAntarct_55_FD_184253 | JGI IMG/M metagenome (GOLD analysis project Ga0208814, IMG submission 184253) | Marine viral communities from the Global Malaspina Expedition - Malaspina viral metaG Antarct_55 (SPAdes) (version 2) | ecosystem: Environmental > Aquatic > Marine > Oceanic | place...
GTTAGACACGTCCCACCCACTGATGTCTCCATTGAATACAGAAGCCTGGTATAACATGTATTGCATATCGGTGACGGTGGAAGGAATATAATCAGGAACACTTGTTAAAGTGTATGCCTTCATGAAAAAATATGCCATAGAAGTAATATTGCCTAGACCCCATGTTTTATTCAGATCATAAAAAGCTTCTACTGAAGTCAGTTTAGTAAGTGCAATATTAGTAAAATCGAAGCTGGTTTGAATCTGAGTTGCCGGGTTAGAGGCGGTAATATAAATCTTAGCAACATATGTGTCGGCGTTAGTATAGGTATGGGCATGAGCGATTTGAGTCGTAGTTAGTGTTTCGGTTTCAACTGTACCATCACCCCAATCAATATATAATACGGTGGTACCGGCTACACCAGCGTACTTAAATGCAGGCAACGTTACCGATTCATTTGATGTAACTATATAGGTGAAAAACAATTGCGCGTGTTGCCCGAAATCACTGGCTACAGGAGTACTACTAACACCATATTTAGCTTGAAAAGTCGTGGCTTGGTTGAACATGAGCGTTAAATTTGGAGCAGGATTCGTACTAAGTGTCCAAGCCAATATTCCTCGATTGAATGCAGTTGCATTAGAGAACATATAACTCATATCGGTCGCTGCAGACACATCCCATGAGCTGATGTCAGCATTGAATGCAGTAGCAGTAGAGAACATCTGACTCATGCCGGTGACGTTAGACACGTCCCACGAGCTGATGTCTGCATTGAATTTATAAGCGCTGCTGAACATGCGATACATAGCGGTAACGTTAGAGACATCCCATCCACTGATGTCTCCATTGAATATCCAAGCATTCTCGAACATATAACTCGTATTGGTGACCGTGGAAGGAATATAATCAGGAACGCTTGTTAAAATCATTGGATAATTACTAGAGGATCCTGTTGCAAAAAAATAGTGGGCGCTTGTGAAATTGCCTAGACCCCATGTGTTATTCACATCATATTCAGTTGTGATTGAAGTCAGTTTAGAAAACATCCCACCATTATTATAACCGGTTTGAATCTCAGTTGCCGGGTTAGAGGCGGTAATATAAATCTTAGCAACATATGTGCCGGCGTTAGTATAGGTATGGGCATGAGGGGTAGCAGTCGTAGTTAGTGTTTCGGTTTGAGCTGCACTACCATCACCCCAATCAATATATAATACGGTGGTACCGGCTACACCAGCATACTTAAATGCAGGCAACGATACCAATACATTTGATGTAACTATATAGGTGAAACACAATTGTGTGGGTTTCCCGAAATCAGTGTATAAAGGAGTATCTGCAACACCATATTTAGTTTTAAAGGCGTTGGCTCCCGAAAACATCTGACTCAAGTTTACATTATTATCTTTAAGTGTCCAAGCCAATATTTCTTGATCGAATACACTGTTGCCCCCGAACATCTGACCCATATTAGTAACATTAGACACGTCCCACCCACTAATATCTTGATTAAATGTACCTTCTTTGAACATGTTCCCCATGTGGGCGACGTTAGACACGTCCCACCCACTGATGTCTCCATTGAATACAGAAGCCTGGTATAACATGTATTGCATATCGGTGACGGTGGAAGGAATATAATCAGGAACGCTCGTCAAAGTGTCCGCATTCGCGAAAAAATGGCGGGCGCTTGTGAAATTATATAGACCCCATGTGTTACTCGTATCATTTTCAGTTGTGACTGAAGTCAGTTTAGTAAGTGCAATAGTATTATCGTAGTTGGATTGAATCTCAGTTGCCGGGTTAGAGGCGGTGATATAAATCTTAGCAACATATGTGCCGGCGTTAGTATAGGTATGGGCATGAGGGGTTTGAGTCGTAGTTAGTGTTTTGGTTTCAGCTGCACTACCATCACCCCAATCAATATGTAATTCGGTGGTACCGCCTGCACCAGAGTACTTAAATGCAGGCAACGATACCACTTCATTTGTCGTTGGCGTGACGTAGGTAAAACAAAGTTTCGCCGTCATATTGTTATAATTTATTGGTATATTTTTATATTAGACCGTTGAACATACAACCAGATACCGCAATTTGCAATAATAATCTCCTAAAGTGAAAACATGGGTTATATAATATCGCCGAATACTATAAATGAACCAAGAAGAAAAGGAGAAAAAAAAGGGGTTTCGATTGATTGGTCAAGGAACTTATGGATGTGCATATCGCCCGTCGATTCGATGCAAAGATCAAAAAGTGGGTTCGGCCCACTATTTATCCAAAGTGCAAGTGAAAGATAAAAGTAGTGAAATCGAGTTGCTCGCGGGAACAATCATCCAAACCATCCCAAATCATGATCAATATTTTGCTCCTATTTTGGACCAATGTCCCATCAACATATCAAAAATCGAAAATAGTGAATTGAAGAATTGTGATGTGATTAAGGAGGGGTTTCAAAGCAAGTCGGCACCGAATTATATTTCGAGTAAAATCCGGTATGTCGGTAAAGAAACGTTGGACGACTACTATCAGCACCTGTTAAAACCTTCTAAAACACCATTATTGACTCTTGAAAACTATTGGAAAATATTGGGCAATTCCCATGTGTATTTATTAAACAGCATTACTATATTGAACAAGGCAGGATTATTACATTTAGACATCAAAGAAAACAATATCATGAGAGACGAAATCGAAAAAACGTTTGTAATCATCGATTTTGGATTGTCTTATGAAATAAAAGATTTGAATCGTGAAAATTATGTACAACATGGGAAAAAACCGTTTGGTGTTCAAGTGGAAAGTTACATCCCATGGCCAATCGAAATGAATATTATGTCTTATATTGCCCGCAAGGTCCAAGAGAAAACCAGTGCGGGTTATGGTGCTATACAACCCGAGATATGGTCAAAGAAAATGGAAAATGCATCCGAATTGAAGGAATTGTGCAATATATTTCTGAAAACCAATGATTTATTGCAAGATGAGCTTTTTTCGAGAGAGGAGTGCAAAGATTATTTGGAACGACTCCATAAATGGGTGGAGACAATGCGTGGAAAAACATGGGGAGAGGTGTGGGATATAGTTGCGAAAACGCATTTATCATGGGATGCTTATAGTTTATCGACCATGTATTTGAAAGAAATGAAAATGACGAACGTGATATCATTTTTACAAAAATTACCGGAACTGAAAAAGGCGGAACCCAAATTACAAAAACAGGCGAGAAATGCTGTGACGAAAATCGTGACGGGAAAAAATCCCCAAGAAACACATCATGGTTATTTAATGCGCGAATATGTGAAGAAATTAAAGCGTCATGTGTTGAGTGATCCGGAAACGCGCAGTGATGCTATCAAATTGGGCAACGAAATAAGCACCATGTTTGGAAAGATTGATCGTTTTTCATATGACGTAATGAATGAAGAAATGTCGTCAAGTATGTTCAATCACGCCAATCAAAAGAAGATGGACAAAAAAAAGAAGCAAAATACAGTGCGTGAATTACAAGGAGATCAGAAAATGAGAAAGGCATTCAATACTGTGTAATTCGTCGAAAACAATCATGAATGGCCTTGTATCTAGATTGTTCTAGAATAGACCAAAAGTGGTAATAAGGAGAATCGCCGTCTTGCATTCGGTCACACCATCCATGTTCAGTTAGAAATAATGGAGAAAAGGGGTGATCTGTACCTAGAAAGGTATCGGCTGCATCTTTGGTAGAACATACCAGATTTTCGTGTTGAATTGCACAATATACTGCGCGTACTTTGGCTATAAATCCATCGCAAATATCCAAATCGATCCAAATGGGATTATGTGTGGAATATAAGATGCGTTTCACTCCTGACCATTCGGCGACCAAGCACGCTTGTGCAATTGCGAAATGCATTTTCGGGTCGTGAATGGAAACAGAATCATAACAAATAATGGCCAAATCGTCTTCTCTGATTTTATGTGTTTTACACCACAAATGGGATATTTTGGTCCATTTACGATTGAGCACATTGATTTCGTCAGTTAGTCGTGAAGAAAAAGAAGACTGTTCTGGGAAGGAGTCAATATACCGGATACATCGAAATGCCCGTCGAACATATTTCCCAATATAGTGAGGAAAATGGATGCCCCTGTGAATTTTGCATCGTGGTGATTTAAATCCAATGAAGGAGTGTGTATCTTGTTTCATCCATTGAGATAGGTTACTGGAGCACAATTGTCTCTCGGCATTGTTCTCGTGTAGAATGTCCAAGGAGTCATTTTGGTTAAAAAGGAGGTCCCAATTTTGCACAAGGGCGTGATGATGCAATTGGTTGAGTTCAATATTCGCATGTTTTTTAGAACACATGTGAGTTTCAATGGGAGAAATAAAGGCAGTCATGGTGGAAATCATTTTCCGATATTGTTTTTTGTGATGCGATGTGTTGATAATTCCCCCATGGAATGGTTTTGTAGAATGCGTTGCTGTCCATTGTAGGACCAATTTATCAAATAACCAGCTGTATTTGGATTTTTCGCGAGGAACCCACTTGGCGCAATTGGTGGAACAATACCCATTTGTTTGATACGACACCCAGTCATCATGAATACATGCATTCATGATTTGTACGGCATTATCAATAAGTGGGTGATCAAATCCGCGCTTACTGTTTTTGCGAAGATAGTCACATAGGCCACAAATATCGCGCCAAGATCCATAACTATATTGATAATAATCCCCCGAAACAAGGTGTTTTAATGCACTAATTGCGAGCATGGGATAAAAATCGTACCATACGTGTAGTAGGGCATATGTTGCGTCACGGAGACCCAATCCACAATGGATATCGCGTACGTAGGCAATGGAAGAAAACAGGGTATCTAGTAGGCATAAATAAATAGACTGATTGATATTCATGGAAGATTTATTCAGTTTTTGTCGAAGATTGTCCAAGATGATGGATACTTTGTCTTCTAAAATGTGATTATTATCGGAATATTCGTTGGTTAAAAACTGAAAGTAGTCACCGATTTGGTCTTGTAGAGTGTGTATTGTGGAGGTTGCTTTTAATGGGGGAAATTCTGCAACATCATACATGGTTTCAGTGGATACAAGGGTTATTATTATATGGTTTATTTCTTTTCTTTTCTATTCTTTTCTTTATTCGGTATGTGAAAGTCGTTTGTGCGTTTTGGAATGGCGTTTGGGCAAATGGTTCCCAATTCGGACACGTTTTGTCTTTTTACCCACATTTTGATCGCCATTTTTTTTTAAAATAGACCGAACGGGTTGTTCAATGGGAACCAATTCTTGCATAATGATCCATATAGAATTCAATGAATGAAAGAGAAACGAACAAGGTGGAAGAGTGATGGAACGAGGAATGTCCAAGATTTTCATTCTTTCGGATTCTTGAAAAGGTGTTTTTTCATCGTCCAAATAGCGAAATAACAAATCGGGTTTAGTATCGACAAAGAATTGAAGAATTTGGTCACATTTGAAGCGTTTTCCGTCTCTATTCCGATACTGTTCGAGTAATTGCAATAAAATCCCTTCTTTCAATAGACTTCCTTGATCATTGTCCAAGATTTCGAGATCTACTTTTTCAACACTTTTATTATACAATTCAAAGTGGGTATTCACAAAGAGAAAATGGAGCGAAATGGATTCCATGGGTTCTGTAGAGTGGGATGTGTTTGAATACAATGTTCTTGAATATTCATTTGTCCAAGAAGTGTTTAATTCTTCTTCTGCATAAGAAAATGCGTCATCTAAAAGACTGTTTTCCATTAGAATGGAGTTGGATAAATATTTGTGAAACTAAACGATAATTGCGTGAAAACAGCATAAAGAGAATTGTCTAATAAATTACGTATCGCAACAGCACGACTATCTAATGAGAATATCATCATATAAAAAATGAAATGGGTTTTCGATGGAAATAATTACGCGATACAGATACGGAAATATGCGGCTATATGTTAGCAGTCGGCTTTATGTCGCGTCTGTGTGTAGTAGATGCACAATGGGAAAAAAGAATGGGGGTATGCATATCAAGTGAACTAAAAAAGTTCCGTTGATAGGTAGATATATACACCATTGAAGATTGGTGTAAAATTGAAAGGGTGAGGTGGGGGCTGAATAGTACCAATAATAATTGAAATGGAAATCAAAAAAACAATATGTATTCCGCGTGTAGAAAAGGATTTGAATGTAAAATATATCCAACAAATATTCGAAAAATGGAATATCGGGCGAATATCACAAATCAAGGAATGGTGAACACAAGCGTATTATGATTGATATGTTAATCAACCCGAAACAACAAAATGGGTCTTATGTAATACATCGGTTCAATCAGGGTCAAAATATCAAGTTGGTTCATGATGAACCGTGGTATTGGAAAATGGTGGAAGCTCGATGAACAAATCCAGTTAAGAAAATATATAATTCATGTACTTATCAACAATGGGATTGGTTTTGTTATATTTTGCTAAACCATTGTCTTCAGTGCATGTTTCCTTAAAATAGTGGAACCATTTTTTTTTCTTTTCTGCATTTTTGATTTCAATGGTAAAAATTTCGTCAATATGGCTATAAGCATTGCGATAATGTACCAATTCGTCTTTGATCTTGTCTTTAGTTTCTAACAAAACCTGGAGCCGATTTTCATGACGTTTGACGGTAGTATCGTCTTCATTTTGTCGTGAAGATCGATATAAAATATAGCGAATTTCATTTTTCACGTCCTTGTATTTCGCAACCAGCATTTTTTTGTTGGATTCAATCCGTTTGATGAAGGAAAAAATGTTGATGTGACTAATGACGGGAAAAACTTGGCGAATATCATTGGGTATAAAAAGTGGGTTCCAGTCTTTAATCTCGGAAATTTTTTTCTCAATTTCATCGACTTTTTCAAAGACGATTTTGGAAAGTTGGTTTTGATTTTCATCCATAAATACGATTTTGCTAGCAACGAATTCAAGAGATGTCTCTAGTTTGTCGTACTGCAATGCGGTATTATAAAAGGTTTGTGTCGAAGATTCTAATTTGTAATAATTTGCGAGAGAGATTAAGAGAGCAATAAATGCATTAAGTCCCGAAATAACGCCACCGCTCCAATGATAATCTTGTATAAGGGGTGCGAAAACGGTCACTACAGAGGAAATGAGCAATGCTGGTATCATGAGCATATTGAGATTGCGTTGTGATAATAAATGTGATTGTAAATAGAGGTTTTTTTGTCCTTTCATATAAGTAATTAATATGTCTAATTCACTCGAAAACTTGTCGTCATTTCCGTCATAATGTTTGTCTAATCCTTGTTCGACTTCCATTAATGTGAGTTGTCTAAAATGAGAATCACAATCGTCGTCTTCGTCATCACTATTGTGGTGTGAAAGAGTGAGGGGGCTGTTGCTGTTTTCACATAATTGATATACATGTGAGTAGTTTGGAACGAATTTAGTAGCAGATTGTCGGATTTGTTCCAAATCGTGGTTTAATTGAGTTTCAAACACATCGTCTTGTTTCCGTTTTTCCAAACTATCTTCAGAATGTGAAGAATTCGAGTGAATTTCAATAGTGTGATGATCGATCATTAACATAGTCCAAGAAACAAAATTGAATGTGGTGGCGCATTCGCATATATGTAGCAACTGAATACACAAAATGGAAGACGATGCCTCATTACCACCGATCAAACAATATTATTCCAAATCGAAGCAGCGTCGGCGCGCTGAAGAGAAAAGCAATACCGAAATGCGCGAATATGCACGAAACAAAAATGTTCGTATTGTAACAACTCGGTTTGATGCGAAAACGTGGATGGAAAACGAAGAATATAGGAAATACAATAAAAAAATGGGTTGTGTATATCCGACTCCTGAATTGAACAATGGTAATTGGACACAAGATTCGATTTTGTTAGTTTTAGAAATGAACAACACTACGAATAAAATCATGGGTCTAGGTATGGTGCGAAATCACGCACAAGTAAAAAAACATCGTGTCTATAGTGATGATAATTACAACCGATATTCGTATTTTGGAAAACACCGCATAGGACGAGAATCCATGAACGAAGAAGAGGACAAAATAATGAAGGTGTTTGATATTTTGTGTTTTACTGGATCGCGACATATGAAACGATTGCGCGGAATTAAAGCATTTCCGATGGATATGTTGTATCGTTGTTCGAAAAAAATGGATTTAGTGGATTACTTGAAGAACATGTTCAAGAAACGGATTGAATCGTAAATAATATAAATGGATTTTATAACAGAATATAGATAACTTTTTGATGGAAAAAAAGAAAAATAGTGATGACGACGACGAAATATACAATGTGAATGAATATAGCGATGCTGAATTATACACCATGTTGGATTTGAACAATCCAAGTGACCGTGAATTAGAGGCGAAAATATTGACTATGATTGATAAATACCGGGAAACCGACAATACATCCTTTGAAACGTTTTTTGAAGATGTGTATAGTCGGTTTTTTGAGGAAGATGACGAAGATGACGAAGAAGAAGAAGAAGAAGAAGAAGAAGATGATGGCGAAAAGGAAGGTTTCAGTACTCAAAAACGAACACAAGAAAACAATTCATTTCATGCAAAAAATACACAAATTGGTACTACCACAAATACGCAAGAAAATCCCATGTTGTTAAATAATAACAAACTAGCCCCTCAACAAACAACCAATATGGAATATGGTCCAAGTATGTTGAATCCATTGTTAAAAGAGACACAGCGTAGAGTGGTACATATTCAAAGTAAATATCGCGATTATACGACCTATCCTCGATCGACCGATTTTAACTTTAATTTGTCGGATACAATGAATAATGTGGTTGCTTTAAGATTACATTCAGTAAATATTCCCTATAAATGGTACAATATAAGTGATGTTTATAATGCGAATTATTTTCATGTAAAAGGAACGTCTCCTGGAATAAACGGAGTCTATGATTTCAAATTTGAGATATCCCCAGGTGCTTATACGATCCCGGATTTAATAGAAGCGATAAATGCATCTGTTACGAAAGTCGCAATTCAATATCCAGAAGTTGAGTTTGGTACAACCGGTATTTCGTATGATGATAATACATTGAAACCGACACTCACTCTGGATATCAAAAATGTATTTACCGAAAGTAGTTATTATTTACATTTTCTCACATCAGGAAGTTCATTGGTTACACAAGAAAACAATACAACTATACCAGGAATGCTCGGATATCTGAATACAGTACAGCCGTTTTACAATGTATATTCAAAATTTCAGTACGCATTGGCTGCGACCGGATTTGTTGGACCTGTCCCAAACTCATATGACGACCAAGATGTATTTACTGTAGTGGTTGGTGATGATATTACCCCTGGTAACAACTATTTTACCGTTTTGAATTATCAGGGGCCAGAAGAATATGATGTGGATACATCGACGGTGTTGGATACAATAACCGTTACTTATGCAACTGTAGGGGAAGAATATAGTCGCTCTCAACTCATAGCTAAAATAAATGAGGCGATTACATTGGAAACTCGTCTTTCGTCGCGATCGGATATACAATGTGAAATATTTTCTCATAAAACGAATGATGGTAACATAAATTCCCTGAGTCAATATGTATTGACTATACATTTAGCTCCGGAAACAACAATAAAATCGACGAATATGAAGACGGTGGTTCTATTCCCGAACGAAACTACTATTATCACTCCTCCGATATGGACAGGTCCTGATTCTTGTTTTTTGTTTGACGAAGAGCAATTGGTTGTACATCCAAATCATCTGATTGGACAAAACCCGCCGGTTCAAACATTATATGATGTGACTTCGACGCCGACCATTAGTTATACTTGCACGAAAAACTATTATAAGTATTCGCCTTTGAATAATATTAGTGTATCTATACCAACATCTAGTTCTGTTGGATATCCAAATGGATATACGATGAATGAATATGTGGGAATTGATAATGGGACTACTCAATATACCAATTCTGCAATCAATGTAGCATTAACCAATGCAACCCATTCCTCGAACATTACTTTAGATGCGACTATGAGATATTCAATTGAAGACCAGCGGGTGATTTCTCGAACATCCATCAAGACGTCGTTTAATGAATATGATTATAGCTTGGATTTGACGAATTGTATTTTGCATACCGACATTGGCTTTCCTTCAACGATTGATATTACATCACCGGATTCCAATGTAATTACAAATACAGTGTATTATAATGTGCCGATAGATGCAACGGGTTCGGTTTGGACTACGGTTAGCGGCTATGTATCCACATCGCCCCCTTATATCATTGATAATACGAATAATACGATTGTTGTTAGACCAAAGCCATTATTGGGAAATTCGTCCGTTCCGCCATATACAATCCAAATACCCACTGGATCCTACGTCAGTTTGGCTAGATTGAATAAAGTCATCAATTTGACTTTTATTAATATACGAGGTAATCGAACTGGAATGAATGGTCTGAATATGTCGCAGAGTAAGGTCGATATTACAACAACACTTTGTACTTTTACGTATAAAATCCAGACGCAATTAACGGAAAATGATTATAAAATGGAGCTGTCTGGTACATCATGGGACGAATTATTGGGATTTCAATCGCCATATTATCCATTGTCCGTATTTTCAAAACAGACGAATTACGCAGAGGTAATTGCGGATGATATTCCCTATACAGATCCGAGTAAAACAATAACCATTACAACGACGAACAATCGTTTTTATATGTATCCATTTTCTACCATGAAAGGCATATATGATGAGGCGGGTACAAACAGTATAACGATAACGATACCCTCTGGTGAATATAATGTATTTGATTTATACAATGAAATCAATGCACAAATGAATGAAAACGCTTTGTTAGAGGGTTCCTTTATAACTACCTATTACAATGGTGAAAATATTGAATATAGTCAGATGCGAGTACGACTGAATCAAACTTATACAGCACAGGATTATGAGTTAGTGTTTTTTGATATGAATAATGCGCAATTAAACCAAATACCGACGAATGGGAATTTGGTATTTGAACCAACCAAATGGGATCTCACCATAGGGTGGCTACTCGGATATCATAGTGCTCCCATTTATAATTTGTCCCCAAGTGATCCGAATAATTCTCTTTATATTGAAAAAAATAGTTACTTTCTGAATACCGAAACGGGGGTCATCACATTGACTACGGATACAATATTGGATATTTATTTGTACAAGGATTTTTATATTATTCTGAATGATTACACCCAAAATCATTTGAACGATGGTGTAGTAACCATTGAAAGCATTCCTACAACTGTAAAACAGACATCGCCTGCGAATATGGCTCATTATACTGCGAATGCGGAAACAGGTACAACTCAAGTTGGTCTTGAGAAATCAAATTCCCCGAGTCAAATTTTGCCGGAAAAACAGAATTATGCTGCGAATACAATCAAATATGATAATAACGCGAATAAATCTATTACCAAAACATATTCGAATCCACCTTATTTGAAGGATTTATTCGCATTGATTGCTTTGAAACCGTCTTCATTGAAGCGTGGCGAAATATTTGCTGAATTTGGCGGTGCTCTTCAGGAAAATGAGCGTAAATATTTTGGGCCAGTGAATATAAAAAAAATGTCTGTTCAGTTGATGAATGACCGTGGTGATATAATCGATTTACATGGCGCAAATTGGTCGTTTTCGATAATCGCCGAATATTTGTACAATCAGACTCGTATTTAGTGTTGGGCTTGTAACATGTATCGGTCAATTTATAGAATTAAAATGAAGGTCTAATTCTATAAAATAAATATCGTTTATGCCTCAATCACAGAATTTGTCTCTTGAAAATCTGAATAAAAAGATGAATAAGATTATCAATCATTTAAATCATATGACGGATGCTTTAAATAGTCTTTTGCCTGAGACTATGATGCTCGATTTGATGAAGAATGAGACTACGTCTCCAATTAGAGTGAATAATGAGTCAAGAAATAGTACCGGGTTGCTCTTGAGCAAACCGACGATAACTGCTCAAGGAAGGTTACAAATGAGTACATCGAATACATCTTTAGCCGTTCCAATGAGAGAAAGGTCGAAATCGTCTATGATATTATATGGGAACAACAAAAATCAACATAAAAACATAGATTCTAATGTAAAAAGACGAGAACAAACAAATGCTGTTCGAGACATGCATCAAACATTACACGAGGAAATATGCGAATTAGATAATATTCGTGCAATGTTGTTAGAAGAAGAAGAAGAAGATTAGATCCTTGAATAACCAATACTAATTGTATAAACTGTCGGACATTCAAAATGTCCCATTTTGAGCGTCCATAGGTATAAAAATCTAGGTAGATGTATAATATTGTATGTCGAACGAAAAAAATATCCGCAGAACAAAGAAAAAACGGCGAATTATAAAAAGAATGAAATCGCCCTGGATTGTTTTTGTGGAAAAAAATATGGAACGCGATCGAATCAAATTGTCGGAAGTAGTGAATAGTGAAAAATATAGACAAGAATATTATTTAGAGTATAGTAGGGGTAATTCAGATGCCGCATTCTCGTGAAAAATGTGACTTGTATATATAGTATGTCTATTGCTACATTAAAACGTAAAACAGCGGCCAAATATAACAATATGAGTGTAAATGTACCTCAATTTTCCATTGTTGGAGGTACTCGCAACCAAGGATGGGTAGGTCAGGGAGTACGATCTCGTACCATTCCTCCTACACGAATGCACGGAGATACACAGAAGGGCAATGGTGGATGTTGTGGGACATACAACGTAGCTCCTCTAGTGAAGGGTTGTTGCACAAACAATCCTAGTGTGATCAAACGCCCTTCCTTGGGAACCAATGGAATGCTTCAGAGTCGGTATCGTTGGGTACGTCGTCCCCAACCTTATACCAGTGTGAAACCAGGAGCCGGAAATATCCTGCACAGAACTAGTGATGAATATACCAAGCGAAAGGCTCGTAATATAATATGTCCTATGTGTGTTCAGCATATACCCCGTGAAGCTTCAACATGTATGAGTTGTGATACAGCGCCTACCATGTTTAACAATAGGTTAAACACACCTCAATCTTTCGCGCAACCATACCCGAATCCAATGACTAAGACCGAACCCTATATGTTGAAATCGGCAAGTACCCAAGAAGACTATTTGCGACGTTTAGACAGCTGTTGTACAACATTGGATGAGGAATTCTTGGACCAGGAAAATAAAAATCCTACATCAAAAATGCCTTTTGCGTGCGGTGTAGCTGATTTCTATTCTTGCAGTTAATTGTTGTTTTATGAAAAACATGAATTGATTTTCAATTTATGTTTTCGCTTATGGTGATTGATTACTTGTTACCGGTTTAACGGGCACCCCTCTTGTTAATGGTTGGAAATTATTATTCTCATCACTATTATCGACCGGAGCAGGATTCACAGGATCAGGAACAAGATCAGTATTCACAGGATCAGGAACAGGAGCAGCATTCACAGGATCAGGAACAAGATCAGTATTTTCGGAATCAGGAACAGGAGCAGTATTCACAGGATCAGGAACAGGAGCAGCATTCACAGGATCAGGAACAAGATCAGTATTCACAGGATCAGGAACAAGATCGGTATTCACAGGATCAGGAACAAGATCAGCATTCACAGGATCAGGAACAAGATCGGTATTTTCGGAATCAGCGTCAGCATTTTCGGAATCCGGAACAGGAACAAGATCAGTATTTTCGGAATCAGCGTCAGCATTTTCGGAATCAGGAGCAGGAACAAGATCAGTATTTTCGGAATCAGCGTCAGCATTTTCGGAATCAGGAGCAGGAACAGCATTTTCGGAATCAGCGTCAGGCGCAGCGGGTATATAATATGCCTTACCTTCAATAACAACCCAATTGTTACCGGTTATAAAGATAGTATTATTTATTTTTGCCCTATCATCAATAGAATTAACATTTTTGAAATTGATTTGACTTAACTGTAATAATATTTTACAACGCTCTTTTCGCTCTACATAATTGGGGACATTATTAACAATATCTTTTTGATTACCGTCCGTTAATGCAGAATATATAGGTCCATATTGTATTTCTATCTTTGTGTTGTTATTATGGATAGCATTTAATTTATCTATATAGTCGTTAGATTCCGGTTTGTTTAAAAGATCATCGAGGATAGGAGGGGAAACATAATCTCCTGCTATATCCAATAAAATTTCTAGAATAGTATCATTGCCCCATGTAGCTGCAACCTCGAGTAACGAAGATTTGGTACTATTTGTAGAATTGAATAATGCAAATATAAAATTGGTACCAGTTTCTTTAAAAACATTATTAAACTGGTTGCCCGAATTATCATTGGGAATTTGTGAGGTAACATTGCTTCTAGACATAATTTTGTCGGTGTGACGTTTTAGACCGTAACAACATTGAATAGTATTAATAAATGCTTTTGTGTTATTAGTAAATACAAATTCTATTAATTTATTCATTATTAACCATTTAAGCTTTTCATTTGGATCATTTGGATCATTTGGGAGTGGATTTAATGTAAATTCGGTTGTTTGGTTTGTATTCGACAAATAACCTTTTTTGTTTGTTATAACTGTTTTATTGTCGGTTATATTTATCGAGTCGGTTTTAAAATCGCATGCATATGATGGTGTAATCAATGTGTAAAGTTGAATTTTGGGGTTATTCCAATCGAACGTAGGCAGTGCCCCACCCTTCATGTTTCTTTTTTTGAAACTCTGTTTTCTGTTTCCTTTTCGTTTCTTTTCGGTGCTACGAGATTTCATTCTATTATATTATACCGTTGGAAATTTATACTGCTAGACATTTGTAATGGGACACTATTTGGGTGTTGTTGCAATTTCCAGAGCGGTATCTCACCCTTGTGTAATTACTAGAGTATAAGACAAAATTGATTGTTTCGAAAACAACAAAAGAATAAGACATATCTTATTCTATTGATCATGGAAAAAACACAAACAATATCACTCACGGATGACTATGTTCGCTCATTGTCGGACAAGGAATATCAAGGTTATATGATTGCTAAATCGCATTTGGGTTCATCATTTGATCTTGAAAAAAGCTTGGGTTTCATTGAATGGAAACAAAAAACGGAGTTGCTTAAGGTTGAGCAAAAGAGTTGATAGCCTCGTCCTTTTGATCGGGATCGGGTTGAAGATTACGCCAAGATTTGAAATCACCATATTTCATGGGTTTCACAACTTGTTTTACTTCAGAAACTTTCACAACTGGTTTCTCTAAAAGGGAAAAATTGTGTATTTTTCCCATGGAAACAAATTTATTTTGCGCCAATACTTTCTCAGAAGTGTTTATTCGCAATTTCCCTTTGGTCTTTTTCGGCTTGGGTTGTAAAAAGGGACCCTTTTTTACATCCACCTTTTGCTCTTTTTGCTTTTTTTTCGTCTTTTCTATTTCGTGAATACGCAGAAAAGGTGATTTGCTCACATGTTCATGTACATTTTCATCAATAAAAAAATCAAGACATTGATACACCGAAACATATTTCATTGCAACTGCATTGAGTAGTGGATATGAAATGTGTGTGTCTGAATAATAAGAAAATCCCCGTTTATATGCATCGTAATGCATGACTATATTCCCACGTGGTGTATAATCCATCAAAATGCGTTTCCGCCATTCTTTTTCCAAATCGCCATTTTGCTCTTTGGTCGCTTCCTCATAAGATTCTTTCAAATAAAAACGGTCACCTATGTTGGAATTCGCATTATCCTTGTCTTTTTCGAATCGAGCAACAAAAAGAGCTTTGTTATGTTCAATGTAGGCTTCGTCTGGAGACAATTTTGTTTCTTCTTTTTTTTTATTAGGTTTCATATAGCTCCACAGAGTAATGGATGCACCAATGGCTACACATGTTGATACAATGAATGTGGTGCGAGTGGAAAAACCAAACATGTTATATGGAATGCCATGATAATTTTTATATACGTTTTACCTCATAGACTAAAATGTTACATATTGGCGACTTCTTGTTTTCGCACGTCGAACAGATCAGCAATCTCTTTGTCTAATATGGGTACTTGAATACGGTCGTACGTTTTGTAAGGATTGTCGGGATGCATACACACCAAATACAAATCGGTCACTTTCTTACCGTATTTGATTTCCAAAATATTCTTATATACATTGAGTTGGAGAGCATAGTGCCAAAAGTTGGTGTCTGGTAGGTGTGCAATACAGGGAGTTATTGCGGATTTACCAAAGCCATTTTCGTAAGAGATCTCTTTGCATCGTTTCCAATCGTAAATTTGGAGAGTTCCGTCGGGGTTTTCGAAAATCATATCAATGGAACCGGATAATTTGAGTTCCTCATAATAGATACACCATTCAGTGCGGTAGGGTTTTAATTCGGGAAAATCCGTGACAAATCGTTGAAACCATTGGTATTCAATACTGTCGTTTTTTACATCCCATTCATTGTAAAAGCATTCAATGTCGTAGTGCATCAAGGTGCCTGCTTCTGCAGCACAATCGCGATTTTTGTCCCAATCTGCGAGAATTTGTTGTTTGGTCATCCCGTAATATTTGTAAGTGGGGTCCTTCATTTTGCGTCCCCTGAGCATGTTATTAATAATAGCGTCGGCATTAAATTCGGGAAAATGGTGATGGTTCCATGTGGTTACGGATGTGTAACCTTGTTTTCCATGGACTGTGTAAATGTGGGGTCCTTCATCGAATGTGATGAATTCATCACGAGGATGGGCGTTTTTCTTGGCCAAATGGTGAGGAACGGGTTTGGACATGTTGTGTAAATATTCTTGAATAGAAATCTTTATTAGGTTACAAATGAGAGTAAAACAAAAAATACATCAATTTTGTGTAATATTAGTAGCATTTTAACTGGTGACATTTCAAGTTTTCACTAATTGCAGGGTCTCCAAACAATCGTTTTTTTTCCAAAGTGTATGTATTGAAATCATGTGTTCTGTGATATAGTGAGGGTCCTGCTTTGCAATGTAAAATCATATAGAGATTGAATAGATCAATCTCCATATTCAACCGACACATAAGTCGATTGTGATTGAAGTAATGTGAAAGTTCATGAACACACTGTTTAAATTGTCGGTTGGGCATGATATTCTATTCTATTTTACAGAAGAATAAAAAAATATATTTAAGTATATTTGTTATCAGCATATTTTAGTACAAATGGGTAAATATATTATACGTAGTCATATTCAATATCGTGTTCAAAATTGCGAGCAATATGTTGAAATAACCATTTTTTGAGTTCGGATTGGCGACGTTCTTCATATGCTTGCCCAAGACCATTGATTTTGCGCATATATAGAATATTACGTTCCTTGTTTTCTTCACTGGATCGAATCATCCGAGTATTTTCACGTTGCCAATTTAGAAAGGTGGCGAGGAAAGAGTGTGAAAGACGATTTACAAATCGTGTGAAATCTCTAGAGGACATAATTGTCCATTGGGGCTCGTCGTGTCCTTCACTTATGGTCCATATGTAGATTGTCCCAGATTTTTGAGTAAAACAACAAATGGGAAATGGACCAGAATAACTAAAGAAGTCTATGATAGATCGTTTCATTCCATCTGTAATATCGCCATCAAATACACCTTTTAAATGTTCATAAGATACAGGTATTGTTTTGCTCCATTCATGAAAGGGAAGACTAGGTTTTGGATAGTCTGGACGTTGTAACCATTCTAATATAACTCTACGTTTTCGAGTCACACTTAGACCTTTTAGTCGCAGTACATCTTTTTCCAATTTCTCCACTTTATTGAATAAATATTGAACAATAATATGTTGATTTTCGACAGAAGGTATTTTTTTGCAGCTGTCTAATTTACGTTCCCTTTCGAATTTTGGACCGTGATAAAATGCGCACATTTGAACATGTGAATCAAACCCTTCTTTGAATTCAAAGAATTCGCGGCAATATTTGCAATAATGATCGAACATAGACATTGTTAATTATTTGTGTGAAAACTTTGTGGATAATGATCATTATCAATTTTGTTTGATATTCGGAAACAAAAATCGTATCTTACATTATAGACGTAATGAGTAAATATTTTGATAGCGCATCCAGGAATTTGTTTATGGATCCCACAGTGACTCAGCACGGAAGTCACATGGTGATGACGGATGTTACTCCTCCTACAAAGGTCAAACATATAAATATTGATACGCGATATCGTGACGATTATGATCCGAGTAAATTGGCTGATTATTGTATCACGTTACCTGAACGAATTAATGACGTAAAGAGTATTCAGGTAGTCAATGCTGAAATTCCCATGACGTTTTATAACATATCGAATGATCTAGGAAACAATGTGTTGCATTTAACGTTGGGGGGGTTTGTAGCAGTTATAATTATTCCAGACAATCAATATACAGAAGCTAGTTTGGTAACAGTCATTAACGATCAAATTGCATTGGCTTCTAACGCGGTATTTCAAAAGATAACGTATTCTATTGATAATCATCGCAGTGTATTTACGAATACAAGTTCGGTTGAATGTGAGATAGCATTTGATGTAACAACACAAGGTTCAGTTGATTTACAAAATGCGACTTATAAATTGGGTTGGTTGATGGGATATCGATCTCAAGTATATATAATTCGCTCAACTGCGAGTTTAACCAGCGATGCATTTGTTGATTTATATGGCCCACGTTATTTGTATTTGGTGGTAGATGAATTTAAAAATGGGAATCCCCATTCTTTTACCAGTTTGTTGCAAGAATCCGCCGTGAATGGTAGTCAAATATTGGCTCGATTTGCGATGAATTCCAAATCGTATCCTTATGGAGTTATGTTTCCGGTTCGCGGAGCTTATATTGATTCGGATGTACGCAAATATACAGGGACAGTAAATTTGCAACGTCTCCAAGTAAAATTGGTAAATGAGAGAGGTGTTCCTTTGAATTTAAATGGAATGGATTTCTCGTTTTGCATGGTGGCTACACATGAATAAAATTGATGTTTTGTACATATAACCATACCTTGATAAATACAAGTTCAAACATGGATTTATCAATATTATCACAGGAACAACGCTATACGTTTGGGAAATTTCGTGAAGGCGAGAATATTTTCGTCACGGGACCAGGAGGAACCGGAAAAACACGTTTGATTGAATATTTTGTACATGAATGCAAAAATAAGGGTCGTAATGTTCAGGTTTGTGCGATGACTGGATGTGCTG
>Ga0208814_1000658_pt1 | contig 19198 bp, 35 predicted proteins | sample MalvirAntarct_55_FD_184253 | JGI IMG/M metagenome (GOLD analysis project Ga0208814, IMG submission 184253) | Marine viral communities from the Global Malaspina Expedition - Malaspina viral metaG Antarct_55 (SPAdes) (version 2) | ecosystem: Environmental > Aquatic > Marine > Oceanic | place...
CTCTCTTAGCCTTAGCCCAAGATTGCCCTGCATCACCACCCCACAAAGCCCAAGCAATTCTCCCCGCTGATGGGTAACCCTTTTCAGATGGGCTAAACCCTGCGCCTTGCTTATCTACTTCATGGCGGGAAAAGTAACTGTGCATCCTAGTAACCACATCAAGGGACAGCTTCTGGCGATCAACTAATTGATTAGCTCTAGTCACGCCTACCTGTGTACCGCCCCTTTTATGCTTTTTTCTCCAATCTAGCCCTCTCTGCGCTTCCTGAGACATAGCCTTGCTTGGTGTTGAATCTATATCAGATAGTGCCTTAGAATCGTCATACAGCTCATAATCCTTGCTATCTTCTTCCTCTACTGGAGCATCGGGAAGCCCTTCATTCAAAGGGAACAAACTAGCGTTAACCAACAAGCCATCCGCTCCATCAATAGCGTTTAGGCCAAGGCGCTCTCTTGCCTCGTTCCTAGTCATGATGCCTTCCTTTACTGCACCGATAACATTCTCATAAATTCTCTTTCTGCGTTCTGATAAGGCTGGTATCTCGTCGGTATCAAACTTAAAGAAAACATCCTCACTAAACTGAGGCATAAGCCATTCGTTAATATCTGACTGAACCTTTGATAGCATAGGCAATATTGTTTCTTCGTAAAGAGCCAATCGCGCCTCAGCTACATTTGAGTAAGTTTGTGAGTCTGGCACGCCAACCAACTGACTAGGGACGCCAAAACACATGGCAATATCGGTTGCGCTCATGTGTTTTAGGTTAATAAAGTCCATATCCTTGGGTGACAGCCCCATCTCTTTCCAATCAAAATCACCCTCTAACAGCATCGGCCTACCTGCATTATCAGTTCCAGAGAACCTATTATTTAGGTCAGTCATAAGTTGCTGTCGTTGCCCTGCGGTTAGGCTGGTTGCAAAACCGTCTGAATCTTTAGGCTTAAATATAACTGCACCTGATGGCCTAGCTCCATTATTGAGAAGGTTAATGTTGTGCTTGCTTGATAGGTTATGTTGGTCAACTTCAACAGCGGCCGCGTTAAGTGGTGATAGGCCGTAAAAGTCATCAAGCGGGTTCCATAGCTTAGTCTGCTTTAACTCACTAAATCCGCTATCTTGGTCTACATCATAAACAGCCTCAGTTCGTCCGTTTACCTTGTAATCGTACCTTGCTGGCATAGCACCGCGACCACCGCTAATGGTAATTCTATCGGGACGGAGAAGGTGCAATTCTTTAGGGACGTTACTAATACCCGCCACCTTGAGCATATAGCTATTGCCAGATAAAAGAAGATAGCCAAATAAGGCGTTCATAAACTCAGAATAGCTTTGAAGTGGGTTGGGTCTATTAAGAAGGGTTTTAGCTGGATGGTTCTCTATTTCATCCCCCTCAGCATTGCATATCTTGAACGGCACACCTGACGCACCTTTTGCTATTTCATTAACGCACCGATAAACGATAGCGTTCTTCATGTACCCTTCTGATGCTAAATCTTCGTATTGGTAGTTTGTTGGCTGGGTAGACCCTACTCCGAAATACCCGACCATAGATGAGTTCTTGGTGCTTACTGGTTCTACTGTCTTCGCTCTAAACCTATCAAATATAGCCATTATGAAATTCTCCAAGCAATATCACCTGATGATTTGCTTAATTCAGTTAATCCCCATACCAAGGCATCAAGCCTATCGGGGGAGGGTTTTGGCCTGTCACCTGTGTAAGTACACATCTGCTCTTCTAGCTCTGGATAAATTCCAATGTGGTGGACTTTGCCTTGCTCGTATAACGCTGATATTGGCTCCGCTCTAAGCATCTTTCCTCTACTAGCATGAACCGATCTATACTTGCAGTTTACATCAACGCTTCTAATTAGACTCTCAACTAAATCACCGCCATTGTTAACTTCCGCAACGATCAGGTTAGCTTGCCATGTGTGATAAAGCTCTACAGAGAGCCTTGCCCAATCGTTTGGAGTATAGACACCAGAACGATCATCTAACAGATAATACTTCTTCTCAGCGTCTTTTCCTACTACAACAATCCCTGACTCGTCAGAATCAGCGTTAGCAGTAACCGCTGGGTCAACCGCTACAATTATTTTAGTGAACTCTGGCTTAGTGTCTCTCGGCAACCTGCAAGCGTCTATCATGCTGTGATTCCATAGCGCCCCTTCTAAGTTATCAAGCACTTCCGCATAGAGTTCCTGCCTACCCAGCGCAGTCCCTTCATACTTTTCTTTTAGCATGGCCAGCGTAGATGCCGCTAAGTTATCGGAGTTCTCAAAGGTGTTACCTGTAGTAACTACCACATCCTTTCTATCTAGCAACTTACGGATGAGAGGCGTGGGCTTGGGTGTGGTGGTAATGATGCACTTGGGGTTCTCACCTAGACGTAAGCCAAACATTAGCTGGTCAAAGGCTTCTGGGTATCTCCATGCCGCAAGCTCATCACACCAAGCTCTGTGAAACTGTGGACCTCGTAAACGCTCTGGCTCAGTAGCAGAAAACCCATAAATTATAGAGCCATTAAACAAGCGTATTTCAGATGCAGATGAATTGTAACCCTGACCCCTACCCTTGAGCATACACTCCTCTGGGCAGGTTTTTAGTATCCCTGACACCCCGCCAAAGGCAACCCTTCTAATATCTCCAAACGTAGGAGCTAGGACGGCTACCTGAACATTTGGATTTCTAAGAGCGTAAAGCAACGCATCGGATGCCCCTGTTCTAGTCTTACCCCACCCTCTGCCAGCAAGGATGAGCCATATATTCCAATCACCAACTGGAGTTAGTTGAGTCGGCCTAGCTGTAGATAGCCAATCAGTGTAGAGACTTGCTACCGCCTTGTGACTTTGCGTTCGCAAGCTCGTCAAGTTGGTCCATAACTCGGTGGAAGGCTTCTGGATTGCTGACATTTGCGGATACCTTTGAAATTTCCTGCGCTTCGCCTAGTGCGAGTTTCCCAAGTTTTTGGGCGTTCTGTGCAACGTGAGAAGCCGCCTGTAGCTCTTGCATAGATATAGCCTCAACAGCGGGGTTGTTAGCTTCTGCTTGATAAGCCTTTTGTAGCTTTCGGCCTACCCTACCTAATAGTGCTTGAGCTATCTGGATGGCCGTATCGTCTAGCCTTTTGCTGTCAGACACCATTCGCTCAACCCTATCAGCATCAACCTTCTCTTGAATGTCTGTCTGAACTTGGTTTTTCTGGCCTTGCCAGTTCTCATCTGATGAGTAGCTGTAAAGGGTAGTGCTGGATACCCCATGCTTTATCACTAGAGCCTTCATAGTTGGGTACTGTCTCACACCCTCCTCGTTAGTTACTCCGTGAACAAACTCATCTCTAATCGCTAGTTTTAAATCTTCTGTTAACTTGATTGCCATATGCTTAACCGTTACCGTTATTTTCTATCTTTTCCGAATCTTTAAATTCTTTCTTAATTCGTATCTGGTGTTTTGTTACCCATGCTTTGTTATATTCGGTATCTGCAAAGAGCTTAGAGAATCCAGTGATATGCTTTAACCTAAGCAACTCATCAGGTTCCATCCCTAAGTGGTTGCATACCTCTTCATCCTTCCAACCGTTATCAAGCATAGAGAATACCATACTGGACATGCCACTTACTGAGTGCTGTCCCCTTGCCCTATTGTGCCTAACTGTAGCGGCCATTCTTTCATTAATATCTTTCTTGATTACAACTATTGGAACCCTACCTTGAGTGGTGTCAAATATATCCTTGTTGTTCTTACAGGTAAAGTATCTGTGGAAGCCGTCAACAATCACATACTTCTTTTTTTCTTCATCGTAGATTGTAACTATAGGCTGTGTATAACCATCGTGCTTGATTGAGGTATGTAGCAATTTCATCTCTTGCCCTGCAACTGAGTTAGGGTTGTAGTCGTTTGGCTCTACGTCATCAACAGAAACCCATAAAACATCGCTAATTGGTTGGTTTGGTATATCACTCATGGGTAGTGCCTCTCTGATGTGGCTTTATGAACCTAAGGTCTCTCTCTGGACGATTCCAGTTTATTTCTAACCCCCTTTTGAATTTAAGAAAATTAATTGTTTCTGGTCTACCAAGAAAGTTGGATATTTTTGCAAACTCAAAATCATTGGCAAGTATCCCTAGTATCTGGGTTTTGTACATTTCATGGATGTTATTCATATCACTAAACTTTCCATCCATCCATAAATGCTTTTTCTCTAGCTTTTTCCTTATGCCATCATCTTGTATTAGATTGTCGCAAAGGTGGTCTCTGTACTCCCTCCAATCTTTAAACATAAACGGCAACTCATTAGCCCTAAACATTTCATTTTTTTTCATATGCTTAGTTTGATTAATGCCTTTAAGTCTTTTAGTTAACGCATTCCAAGTGTCACCCTCTAGCTCATGCAAATAAAATAACTGATCTACAGCCGTTTCATGGTGAAGGTTGCTCACCCGCATTTTTATTGGGGCTATCCCATACCTATAAAACTCGTCATATATTTTGCAGTAATCCCAACTGTGGTCGTGAATTGCTTTCCAAATATCGGTATAGCTCCAATCATACAAAGGATAGAAAACATAATGGCCTTGCTTCTCATCGTAGACCTTGCCATAGGTTATATCTTTATAGGTAGCCCCATTAGTCAAACCTGCTCGTCTGTTTGGGCTTTCCTCTGCTCTGACACCCCCTAGTAAAGCAACTGACTTACCCTTGTAATGCTTTGCCAGATACTTGGGAAACATATTATAAAAGCGATCAGTACCGTAAGTATTTTCTTTGATGCTTATAGGGTCTTTCTCCCTCATGTGTTCTTCATTTAAATCCCAGCAGTTCAACCAAGGGTAATCCATAGTGGTCGCATTAAATAATTTGATAGGCACCTGTAGCCAGTGAGGGGTCACTTCGTCGCGGTACATGACCCTTTTAACGTAATCAACAACAGCTTGCCACTCGGCCTCTTGGTCAAGCATCATCACTGTAAGGGGTAATTTGCCCTCTTTCTCAGCAACTAACAGCGCCATTTCAAGCGTTACGGTGCTATCTTTGCCCCCACTAAAGCTAACTACCACTTCATCAAACTCTCGGAACAAGAAAGTAATTCTTTCAATGGCTTGGTCAAATACGTTATCTTTTAGAAAAATTTTCATAGTTTATTCATTTGTCCTGAAATAACCGTAATACACTTTCCATCATAGTCTGATGCCACAAACCTTTGGCCTCCACCTATCATAAAATTTTTAACTGGATAGCCATATCCGCAAGTAAAATCACCTAGGCATTTATACCTAGAGCCAAGTCTTTGGCAGATAAGTTCTGTTGATGAGAGTAGAGTCGGGTTTTCATCATTCCAGACACCCATTGAAACCACATCACCATTTAAAGTAGTCTCTACAATCACATCTGGACTTGGCAACTTTGCTAGGTTTGTTGCACTCATAATAAGATATATTGGCTTAGTCCACTCAAGTAGAATTTTAGATACGGCTTCAATTAAATCGTTAAATTTTATATCCTCTATACCAGCCCGCTCATTAAAAACCTTTAATCCACTAGGAGCGTAAGGAGGCTCAGAATACAAAATGTCACATTCATTAAAATCAACTGCTAAACCGTCAGATACAAAATCATGCTTCAACATAATTCCATTGTGATGCTCAATCCTAGCGGTCTCTTTTATCCCTTTGTAGGTAACAGATCTGTTCTTCAAAGCCGTATGATAAAACACTACTTGCAATCCTTACTCAATCTAGCGATTGTTTTTTCTAATCGCTTTTCGTTTAGCTCATTACCGTAAAATATCAATCCCTTATCAACTGTTGCTTGAGCTGTATATCCCATACCACACATAGGGTCTAATACCGATTCCGCATCTTTAGGAAGCAAGTAATTAAAAATAAAACTGACCAGCTTCTGCCCCCTTAGTTCATAGCATTTTTCAGTAAAATAAGCCTCGTCAGGCATTTTGAAGGTGCCGCTTTTGGATATAATATGAACATCTAAAGGCAACAGTTTGGCCGCAGACCCATACCGTGACGTGTAAACACCGTGATGTGTAAATCCTGACTCTTTGCAGACAGAAATAACATCTGACCTCCAGCCTACTCCGTACTCAATTACAGCCAGATCTTTTATGTTTTTATATGCCATATTAAAATAAAAAGGCAAAAACTCCGCATAATCAATGTCAGATTTCTCTCTGCCTGTGTGTCTTTTGTTGATGGTTTGCCAGTACCGAAGATTTCCCTGCCCCCAAGGAGGGTCGCTATATAAAAAATCAGCTTGAAATCCACTCATTAGGATATCAATTCCGTTCATTACGTCTGATCGCTGAACCTTATGCTTTCCTATTTTAGTAATCATATTTTACTCCGTCGGCTTTCTGTTTATAAGGATTGTCTCAGATACAGGCGCACCCATAGTCCAATATTTATACCCATCAAAATTAAAACAAATATAAGGCCATCCACGAAACTTCTCTTCTATTCCATATTTTCTAATTAAAATAACGCTCTCTTCAAAGGCTTCTGGGAACTTCCAGCTCTTTTTTAAGGTGTAATAGTGAGGATTTTTTGGCATCGTTTTGGCAAAAATCCACCTCTGGAGATGAAGCCTATTTGATAAATCTTCTTGAGATTTAGATTCCATCAAACGTAAAGCTCTCTGCACAATACGGACACATAACCTCAGTCCCTTGAGCGGAGCGATCACCTGTCAACTTATCCATATTTGCGCTCATTGAATCTTGAGTTTTTGAAATATCCCCTGCGTTAATATCAGAATAAGAGGTTGTCGGATTCATATTTGGCTCAAAATCTAAGGAAATGTTTTCATCAAAACCAATTAAATCAAGACTAAAGCCTGAACTATTGATCTCTTTAAGCTCCGCAAAATACAAAGAGCTATCCCACTCACTACCCTCTGACAACTTATTGTCCGCAATGACGTACGCCTTTTTCTGAGTATCTGACCAGCCTTTTGCCGTTATACATGGGACTGTTTCCATTCCCAAAGATTTAGCCGCAAACAAACGACCATGCCCCGCAAGCACAACTTGCTTCTCATCAATCAATATGGGGACTGTGAAACCCCATTCTCGGATGCTATTTGCAATCTGAATTATTTGCTCATTTGAGTGAATGTTAGGATTTCTGTCATAAGGAATTAAGCTGTCAACAGCAACTTCTGTCATATCTTTGGCGTGAATTGTAGTCATCTGACACTCTTTTTGTAAGTCAAAAACACATTGTACATCATGGATTGCGGAGAGAAAAGCCCGAAACGAATAAAAAAACGCACAATATGTGCAATTAATTCTCAGTAAAGGTTGTTTATAATACTAAACTCTGTATAATAAATTATGTAGAGAGAAAGAAACCAACCCATAAAAGGTGCTTGAAAATGTTAAATTTACCAGTAATTAGCAACAAGAGTTTCGGAATTGAAGTTGAGTTTGTTGGCGCTTGCCCTAGGCACGTTGCCCAAGTTATAAACAGCCTTGAGGGTGTTGAATGTTCTTATGCTGGCTACACTCACCTTACAACTAGCTACTGGAAAGTTGTCTACGATGGCTCTTTAAGCGGTGTTCGCGGCCATGCTGGTGAGCTGGTTAGCCCAATTCTTAACGGTGTTGAGGGTGTTAGAGAGTTAGAGCGTGTAATTGAGGCGCTCAATTCTGTAGAAGGCGTTACTGTAAACCGTAGCTGTGGTTTGCACGTTCATTTAGATTGCCGTGAAATGAACATTAACGAAATCAAAACTACCTATGAGCGGTACTCAAACCATGAAGAGCAAATTGATCTTTGTATGCCCCGCTCTCGCAGAGGAAGCCCTCGCTGGTGTGCCAGCACTGCAAGCGTAAAGAACGCTGTTAAACGCGCAACGTGTAAGCCTAACGCGGCTAGAGCCGCAGAGCGTTACTACAAAGTAAACCTCACTAACATAGCCAGCAGAGGCTCTATTGAGTTTCGCCAGCATAGCGGAACAACTGAGTTCAAGAAAATTGTGAACTGGCTTTCTTTCCTAATGCAGTTTGTTGAGAGTAGCATCCAGATGGCTGGCTCAACAGCGGTCAAGCCTAGTGCATGGTATGCACAGCTTAAAACTTTAGTAGGAAAGTGGGGCGGTGATTTTAGTTATAGCAAGTCTACTAGGAGCTGGAATGTTGTTAAAAACGGAGTCTTAGTAACTAGGCTGTCTAATTGCCAAATCTCAGAGCTATATGTTAGCGGTTCTGCAATGAAATCAAAAGGTTTGCGCCCATTGCACCAGTTAGAGAACCTGCTAGAAGTATACGGCCTCCCTTACTCTGAGCTTATGGCCGCTGTAAGCAACCCTGTTACAGTCTCAGAAAATGATCAAGGCGTTTACCACGGCATAACTACCCAAATCCAAGATTACCTGAGAGAGCGCCAAGAAGAGCTTTCTTAAACCCAAATTAAACAACCCAAAAAGGAAATATCAAGATGAATACAATAACTGAATACTTATATGGGGCTTATGGCTCCAACCTTAACAAAGACCAGATGGAGTTCAGATGCAAGAACGCTACGCCTGTGAAAAGCTATACGCTGAAGGGACACGCGCTAAAATTTAGAGGGGTTGCCGATGTAGAGGTATCTACAGATGGAAGCTCTGTTCCACTAGGATTGTGGAAGATAACAAAAGATTGTGAAAAGAGCCTTGATAGATACGAAGGATACCCTAACCTGTACGTTAAAAAGTTTATTGAGACAGAGCATGGCTTAGTTATGATTTACATTATGCGAAACCAAGATAGCCTATACCCACCCTCCAACTACTACCTTGACGGAATTGCTACAGGATATTATGATTTCTCGCTAGACAACAGAAAGCTCAAAGATGCTGTTACAGATAGTTATTTAAACCAGCAATAAAACCAAACCCCACTAGTTGACTACTAAGTGGGGTTTTTTCTCTTCTTTTTTAAACGCGCAATTAGACCCTAAAATATTTTATAAATTTCTGAGACCCTTAAAACAGCATCAAAAAAATTACTTAATTATTTAGACCTAAGTTTGACCTCCAAAAAAATTGTAAATTTCTGAAGCCTTAAAAACCAGTCAAAAAAAGTAAGTTGTTTTTATTGGACTAATTCAAGCCCCTTCAAAAATGAAAATAAAATGTCACCCCCTGAAAGCCCCGTACTTAAAGGGCTGTAGAGTAGCGTGTTTTTACTTTAGGTTTTCAAAAGTTTCAGCCATTTTTTTATTTATTCAGCCATCAACTAAAAAAAACGCAACTCTTTTTCGCTTAAAAAGTTTTTTGCTTTTTTCGGCAACATTTTAAATTATTCGCTAGTCCTATAAAAATTTGATCAACTCTTTTTCGTTTAAAAAGTTTTTTGGTTTTTGGAGCGCATTTTAAAATGGTTTTTTGTCTACTTTAAATTTCTTAGACTTACCTGTCGTGATCTTTCCGTTTCCCATTTAGCCTCTGATATTCTTAATATCCTTTTGGCTGTCTCAGCCCTTACCGATAAAGTTTGAGCCTCAAGATACCTTCCCTCCCAATCGTTATGGGTTCTCACCAACCCCTCAGCCATAACCCCCGATGCCTTGTTTCTCATATGCGCCATCTTGATAGCGGCCTCCCACGCTTTAAAGCTAGATTCAACCTCAATATATCTAATTTGAGCCGCCTCATAGTTAGCAATTGCGTCCTCCCAAACTTCAATGCATTTATCAAGAGGGTCAGACCTTAGGTTTTGTGTATAAGAATTGTTTTCACCATTCACGTCGTTTTCTCCTTAGCAGTTCATCCATACTTACATCAAAGTAATCAGCTAACGTCTGCACAGTCGTAACTCTTGGGTTGCATCCAGACAAGGTTCTGCTGATAAGTGGTTGGCATAGGTCTGTAGCCCTAGAAATATCGCTCTGGCTTACTCCATGCTCTCGCATCAATCTGACAACATTTGTTGAAAGGGCGTTTAACCTTGATAATTCTTTTTCCGTCTTTTTCATTTTTTTCATTATTTTCTCTCCGTTTTTATTAAGTATTTAATATCATGTATCACGTTTTCGCTTATCTGGCTGGTTGTATATCTTAAGACTCGCCACCCACCCATCATTGCTGTGTTGTACTTAATCAGATCAGCAGAATACCCTGACCCTCTTGTATGCCGTCCATTAGCATAAACACCCCCCTCAACCTCAACCGCAATTTTTAGCATTGAAGGAAAGTCCCCTATCACAAAGTCAAACCGCCACTTTCTTATATCGTGAAACCTAAACTCTCTGTGATAAGGTATTTTGTAGTGCCTAAGCAATATGCAAAGCGTTTCCTCGCCTTTTGAACTAGCGGCCATTACCACGCCCTCCGTATCCGTAATCTTCGTTAGGAGGCTCTACAAACGTCCTACTGGCAAAGTCAAAGTTAAACGTAGCCTCGCCTATCTGTCCGTACATTCCTTGCTCTCTAATCTTCCTCGTTATCACTTGAATACTGTTGTTATCAAAATCTCTATGAACCACTACCACCGCATCAGCTTGGTTGTGCCAGTGAGCCGCGCCACTAATATCGTATGCGCTGGGCGCTTGGTATCCGTTGTTCTCTTTTTGTAGCTTGGTAGGATGGGCAACAACCCACGTTGTAATATCGTGCATCTTACAAAACCGCTTGCACTTGCTAATAAAATCTCGGATATGCTCGTCTTCCCTATAGCTACCCTTTCTACTTGCATCAACCTCGTTATAAGGGTCTATAACAATGCCATTGCATCCGTACTTTTGTATGCTCACCTTGGCAAGCTCAAGAATCTTATCCACGCTGGGTATATGCTCTCTGGTTTCAATAAAGAAAAAATGCTTTTGTATCCAGCGCATACCTTCGGTTGCCTCCTCCTCTGTCATTCGCCCATTGAAGCCTTGGTCAAAAGGTTTGCCAGTAAGCATTTGCAACAACCTCCTGATATGCATTTTTGTGGAATGCTCTGGAGAAAACATTACAAATTTCCAATCGTGGTTTTTTGCAAGCTGTATCAAGCACTGGTCTAAAAATGTACTCTTGCCGTGGTTCGGGATGCCTGTCCAAACATGGAATGTTCCCTTCATAACCTTGTAAATTTTATCAAGGTTTGCGTACCCAACATTTACAGGCTTATCGTAATTGCCTCTGTATAAGTCCATCACCTCATTGTAATAAGTGCCTACCGTATAAAGCCCATCAACTGGACAAGGCCGCGCATTAGTTATCAGGTTGTGCAAGTATTCCTTGCCATGCTTTATAAGAACATCGTTAGCGTCTTTGCAATCTTCTGGAGGAACCACATACCAGCACTTTACTTTTCCATATCTATGCATCAGCTCCTTCTTTAAATTGTCACCAGCACCATCAGCATCACAAAATAAAACAATCTTATTTGCTTTTAGTGGATGGGTTTGTAAGCACTGAAATCTCTTGTCGTTTTCCTTGTAGGAGGTTTTAGCTGGCGCACCATCTGGCAAAGTAGTCACGCATGTAAACCCGCATTCGTGAACGCTCAAGGCATCCATTTCACCCTCTACAAAAATCGCCACATTTGATTCAGCCACCGCTTTGTAATTATATAAAGATTTCACTGGGTCTTTGCTTTGCTTGAATCTCTTATCTTTATGCCTGTATTTTATATTGTCACACTGCCCTGACTCCCCATTGTAAGGAAAGCCTATCCATTCATCATTTTCAGAAAATACCTTAAATGCTTCATAAGTCTCTTTTGAAATACCCCTCTTCTCAAAATAATCATCTAAGAAAGTTGAGGTGTTTGCGATGTTAGGCGTAAAAGATTTTCTCTGAGGAACCGTTCTTTTTTGTGTGCCAGATAATGCGCTTTGCTCCATTACTCCTCCTTTGTTTTCGCAGTGGTGGCAAAAGAACACAACCTTATCGTGAGATATTTCCACCGACATTGGCCTATCATGTGAGTCGTGAGGTGGTTGGCACTCTGGACATTTTATTTTGTGGTTTCCTTCATCTAAGTGGCCTATTTTAAGGCCATGCTTTTCAAACGCTTCATCCAGCAAGGTCATTTTGTGTTCTCCTTCTTGTTTGTGGGGGGTTTCTAATATGTATAGGTAATGTATTGGAGGACGCTGGTGTCCTAGGGGGGTGGACACTGGTGGCCTGAGTAGGGTGGCCACTGGTGTCCGCAGGGGGGTGGACTCTGGTGTCCATGCCTAACTTATATAGGTTGGTTGTTCCCAATCTTTTTTGAACTGTAATATACTCAAGCTCCTCAAGAGAAGCGATGCACCTACGCACTGATCTATCAGATACTCCGCATATTTCTGCAAGGTGTTTTTCAGATGGGTAGCACTTATGAGTTCCCTTTCTCGCATAGTTTGCAAGCATAAAAAGAACTAGCTTTGTGGTTGGGGTGGGGCAAGGTAATAACCTAACCCAATTTATTGCGTCTGTACTCATCTGCCCATAATGGGCTATGCGCTAGAGAATTACAAGAGATAAAAGTCGTTTGGAGAAACATTTCCATCAGTGGCTTTGTGGATGACTTTCATATCTTCTGGTCTAGGGATTCTTTGTCCACTACACCATTTTACCAAAGCGTGATAACTAAAGTTAGCAGAATGAGAATTAGCGGCAATTTCTAAAAACTGCTTTTGAGTCATTTTATTTTCTTTTAGCCAAGCTGATAGTTTCATAGTAACGCCTTTAGTTAATGCATGGTATCAAGAAACGGCTTGCATATCAACCCAATTTGTCCCATAATTAGCCCACAAACAAAAACAAGGTGCATGATGTATGAGCAATAACCCATTTGAAAAACACAATGTAGGACACCTGAGCGCAAGCTCAATAAACGAATTTATAACCAACCCCCAACGATGGATACTGCATGTCTCTGGCTTTAGAGATAGGTTTGGCATTCCTGCTATGTGGAGAGGCACCGCTGTAGATAAAGCGTTAACCATCTCTATAGAGGAGCCTGATGTAAGCGATGCTCAAATAATAGCTTGGGCGCAAAATTATTTTGACGAAGAGCATAAAGGCGCTATTAGCGATAGAATACCAGTTAACAGCACCAGAGCCGAATCTGAGAGAGATAACCTTTCTCGTTACCTTACCCCTGCAATTCCACACTTTAGGTCTCTAGGTAAACCCCTAGCCTCTCAGAAGAAAATAAAACTAGAATTTGAAGAGTTGCCAATTCCTATTATTGGATACCTTGATCTCCTATATGACGGAGTTGTGCGAGATATAAAAACAGTTGGTCGCTTACCTACTAAAGTGCCTACGGCAACCTGTAGACAGCTTTCCATTTACGCAACCGCTGAGAACTGCATCCCTATTGTTGACTATGTGCATGCTACCAAGACGGCTTCTAAGGTAGTTGTGATGCCTGTTGAGAATGTTGATGCTCATATGGTTGTTGTAAGACAGGCCGCTACAAATATGATGCGACTGCTAAGTTACTCAGACAGCATTGAGGAGGTAGCCAGCTTAATGATTCCTGACCTTGATGATTGGCGCTGGTCTGATGGAGAAAGAGTTGCCGCTAGAAAACTATGGAGAATTTAAAGAATGAAATTTTATTTTACAGAACAAGAGGTAGAAGTGATTAGACAATCTATACAGCTAATGGATTTAGAAATCAAAGGTGACGATTCAGGGTTTTATTCTACAAGCGAAATAAACGCGAGATCTACCGTTGAGAAAAAAATTATATTGGCCATAAAAAATGAAGTGTTAACTCAAAAAATAAAGGATATAAATAATGAACGATAAATTGATAACCGCTCTCATAGAGTCGCAAAAAGCAATAACCCACGCCAGCAAAGATGGCAAGAACCCTTATTTTAAAAGTGACTACGCTACCCTTGAGGAAGTGATAACTACGGTTAAACCGCCACTCAATCACAATGGCGTTATGTTCCAGCAGATATGCCACCCTTCTGATATTGGCGTTTGTGTTGAGACTGTATTCTATGGACATGGTGGTGAGCTACGCACTGGACAGTTTACCGTTCCAGCAGATAAGCGCGACCCCCAAGGATTTGGCTCTGCCCTGACGTATGCAAAAAGATACAGCCTATCTATGGCTTGCGGAATTGGACACCAGAAAGATGATGATGCTGAAACCGCTATGATTACTCGCAAGAAAACAGACAAGGTTTATGCGGCACCAAAAGCTATTAAAAAGGAAAGTGTTAGCGTACCGACAACGGATACAAACGCCTTGTACAAAATTATGTTGCAAGGAACTTTGATAGAGGCGTGTACTGGAGAGAGTGAATTTCTTGGACAATGTAGAAAGCATTTAGCCAATCCAGAGTCGCAGGCTTGTCAAAATATATATAACTCTGAAACTCAGGGATATATTAAAACGGCACTGGTTAACAGTCCCGATGGAAGCGCCATTAAAACCAGCTTTGGCCAGCTAATTAAACTATATGAGAAATGAGGTGCATGATGAAAAAAGGTCTTATAGACGCAATAGCAGAGTTAATGTCAGATGGACGCCCTTGGACGTTCTGGGGCTTGCAAGAAGCGATTAACCACAGATATGATTGTTACTATGGCGAACCAACAATTAGCGCAGGAATTAGGGCGTTAAGGCATTATGACAAAAGAAAGAAATACGACCTGCCACTTTCAGGCGAGGTTTTATTTAGAGAAAAGATACCTTCAAATACTGGAATCCCAGCTAGAGGTTATCAATACAGGTTAGTAACTAACAATGAGGATATGTTATGAGCGACAATGAAGAATTAAAAGGCGCGTTTTTTGTTGATGGAAATTGCCAGATAATGAGCAAAGGTACGATTACTGTTAATGGTGTCACTAGATACTGTTCTCTTTTGAAGGCGCAATCACAAAAGGGTGAAGAGATTTATGAGCTTTCGGTATCCGCTGGTAGAGTGTATTACAACCCCCCAGAAAAAAAGCAGAACCCAAAATCTCCAGACGTAAGCGGGAAAGTTACTATTGATGGGCAAGGTTATAAGTTCGGGGCTTGGAATAATGTTGCGGCATCTGGACAGAACTACTTAGGCATATCCATGAGTGTTAACGATGGCAACAGTCAGCATTTTGGTTCTAGCAACCAACAATCAGCCAACCAACAGCCTCAGACAAATAGCTTTGACAAAGACGACATTCCTTTCTAAAGTAGAATTAGAGCCGCGCCTATCTATGGTGGGCGCGTTTTAATATAATAGCTTTGATGATGACATACCATTTTAAAAATCGCCTTTAGCAAGCGATGGCTTTAACAATGCACCATGTTGCGCGTGTGGTGGCCGAAACGCGCTTAATCAACGCTTGCGAGAAATTAAATTGAAAAAAATGAAAAAGCATTCGGATAGAATAAAAGATAGGGCGCATCTTGAGTTTGTTGCTGATCTTGAGTGCTGTGTCAAAGACGTTTCATGCAATGGACATACGCAAGCGCACCATCTAATGAAGCCTTGGGTCGGTGGGCGCGGTATGGGAATGAGAGCCGACGATAGAAACGCTATCCCGCTATGCTTCTTTCATCACTCGCAACTCCATGTGAAATTTGGAAACGAATTTAAATTCTTCGCACGATACTTTAGATCAGAGACATTCGGGCAAGAATTAGCTCAATCCCTTTACGAAAATAAATAAACAAAATGCACGAAATGGGCTTTTAATTGCTTTGATTGTATAGTATACTAAACAAACATACCAAGGAGAAGAAAATGAAATACGAAACCGCAATGAAAATACTAAAAAAAGAAATGGATTTTTTAGGCTTATCTTTAGATGATATGTTGATTTTTTCTATAAGGAATCCAATGACCGTACCTCACAAAGTAATTGAAGCTATCGGGGTTTACAGGGGCAAGCATAAGGTCAAAATATAAGCCCGAAATGTGCTTTTATTTTCTTAATTTGTATAGTATACTAAACTTGTTGAAACAAAAACTAACTTATAAAAGGTGTTAAAAATGCAAAATTATTTTAGAACTTTAAACGCTACGCGCCAGATGCATGGAATGAACCAAGTTGCCATTGGTGCAAGATTCTTAGATAACGCGGCTTTACAAAAAGCGTACAAGAGCGCCCTAAAGAGGCATCACGGTATAACCGCTGAAGCAAAGTTTATTATTAGCTTATACGAAGATGGGCGCAACGCCTATGAGGGGAAGTAAAATGGAAAACTATGTAGCGAATACTATTTTGTCTCAGATACAGGCTGGGCAAGATGCTCACGGAAATAGCGGCCGACATATGATGATGTGCTGGGCTTTCCAGAAACCTTGGGGGAAAACCTCAGATAGCGATGAAGGGAGAGGGTTTCTTGAGTTTACTGTTGATGGTGCCTTATTTTCTGGGCAGGTCAGAGTGACTTTAAGTTGGGATGATACTTATATGGTTGAGTTCATTGACACCAATGTAAGGCCAGTCGCATACGATAATTGTGTGACAGTTTTACACAACATTTATTTTGACGAGCTTTCTAACGTCATTGATAGATATGTGGAGAATGCCAACAATGTCTGATACAAGCCACCTATCACCTTTCAAAATTATCAACGATGATAGCGATGCTGTCATTGTAATATCCGCGCATAAAGTGACCCTAGAAGAAGCTCAGAAATTTGTTGATGGTTACGTTCAGGTCATTACCTTGCGTGATGGTTCGCAAGTTCTTATGAATGAGGATGGAAGAACTAGGGACGGAAAAGCACTTGAGTCAAACAAAGCGGCAACCGCGATGCTAAAACCAGAGGGCGTTCTGATATCTAAAGATGGAGTGCTTGGGAATGTATTGATTCTCAGAGACGAGTGTAGGTGGAACTAGCACGTTATGGGTTGCAATTTAGGCCAAAAAAGTTTACTATAAAAAACTGAGGAGAAATTTATGACTAAAGTAATATTTGATTTTGATATGTTTGAAAGCAAAGAGGCAACCGATATGCTGACCTTGAGTTGCATAAAGCATAATTATGAGGAGTTCGTTGACGAGTATGGTCATGACGAAGCTAACGTAAGGCTGGCCAGATTATTCGGAACGGCTTGGGAAAACTGCAAGGAAAGGGTCTGGCAATGGTACGACTCTGAATGTTCCGATGAAAAATAACATTTCTGATATAAGCCAGTTTCTTGACGAGCTAGAAATTAAGTACGGCCAATGTCTAACGGATGTTCCTATGCTTGCTTTGCAAGCAATATTAGATGATGGCGATATTGACCAGTTAATTGAGATTATAGAGGGTTCTTAAGATGGACGTTTTAAATGTGCCGCTTACAAAACAGCAAGTGTATCTTTTGCTGGAAGCGGTTGTGACTAGAAAAGTAGAGCAGAGAAGCAAGTCTGGTTGGATTGACGAGCTTTCAAGTGTTCAAGATGCTTTATCTTCTGCTATTAGAGAGCAATCTCTAGGCATTAAGTTGGACGAGCTAGATGATGAAATATACTGATGATATGTTATCTCGCCACGTTTGCGATAGAAGTGAGGCTTGGATGGAGTGCGACCAAACGACATTCCAAGTGATTGTTTGCGATACCTGCGTTGATGTAAAGATGCGCCCATATAGAAAATTCATGTTAGAAAACATAAATCCAGCAAAAGCTGGTAAGGAATTAAGCAATGAATATTGATGGAAATGAATTAAAAGCAATGAGAGTTTCAGCGGGAGTCACCCAATCAGAATTGGCGGCACATTTAGGATATTACACCAAAGGCGAACCAAACCGATCTGTAATATCTAGGATGGAAAGCGGAAGCCAAGATATAAATGTAAGAATCCAGATGTTAGTAATGAGCTTTTTAAAAGGTAAAGGGGTATCGCAATGAGCAATAAGATTGATAAGTTTTTTGACAGTGAGCTTCCCAGAATGATGGAAGATCAATACCGCTCTGGAGGCATTGATATCATGGAGTCTGTTATTCTTACCATCAAGGCTCAAAACCATGTAGATAACGCTGTAAAAAAATACAGCTTTAATGAGTTTGTTGAAATTATGGAATCAATGGTAAAAAGCTGGAAAACTGTTAACTCCTCCAAAAAAACGGATGTTGCAGTAAGGGGTGATTTACATTGAGTACGATGCTGGATAGGGGGGATTGTGACGAATCCCTACCTGATTGCCCTTGGATTAAAGATGATGCCGAATATTGCGATGCACATGATCTTGAGTTATCTTATGGTGAAGATGAAGATGGTTGTGAGGTTCGTTTCTGCAAAGTTTGCGATGAAGTTGCTGAGGAGTTGATGGGCGTTATGGATGTAAAAGATATGTGGAAAAGCAAAGATTGATAGAGCTTATTATGGGATGTGCATTTTTGCTGTCCCTTAGTGTGCTAATGCATGGCGCTTATCTGATTGTGTGCGACAAGCAAAAACAGTGGGAAAATAATAAAAATAAAGACAAATAAGAGCCGATGTAGAATATGAAAAGACACAATAAAGATTCAAAGAGTGGCCACATATTCATTGACCAACTAAACCCTCAGTCTAATTTTTTCACAAAGCATCTTGAGCTAGGCACTCGTCCAAGACAGTACGCCTCAAAAATCATAGAGAAAAAAACCATCTTAGAAAGGCGCGAGTTGTTAAGCCAAGTTCCTGAGCAGTATCGGGCGTTAGTAGAAACCCATGTCAGGATAGCGTTTGACAGGCTGGCTAATAAAAAATAAATGTTTGCAATAGTAAACAAATCTGGTATACTAAACGTACAAATTAAATAAAAGGTGTAAAAAATGAACGAATTTACAAAAGAGCAGTGGCGCGAAGAAATGGCTGAGTCAGCGGCTAATGAGTGTGGGGTTATGGCATATGAAGCATGGGTTAAGCACCGCATTTTTCTTGCAAACTTATTTGATGAAATAAAAGGTGTAAAATAAAATGAAAGAATTTACCAACCACCAGATGATTAACCCAACTATTCAAGACCTGTATGACAAGGCCGCTGACCAAGTTAAGCTGTACGGACACGTTAAATACTGGCATATAAGCGCCTGTGCAATAAATAGCCATTTAACCGATGAAGAAATAAAGGCGGTTCTTTGGGACATAGGTAGCAACAACACCTGTGAAGTTACCCCCACAATTTAACTTTCTTACCACCCCAATATTCAACCGCATGACCCTCTTCAATGAGGGTTTTGCACATATCAGCACCGCTCTCTGTGTATGGCACCCCTAGAATGCGACCGTATTTGCCCCTGCCGTGAGATATGATTGTCAGAGTGCCATTACATAGCTCAATCAAACGCGCCT
>Ga0208814_1000659_pt1 | contig 19194 bp, 36 predicted proteins | sample MalvirAntarct_55_FD_184253 | JGI IMG/M metagenome (GOLD analysis project Ga0208814, IMG submission 184253) | Marine viral communities from the Global Malaspina Expedition - Malaspina viral metaG Antarct_55 (SPAdes) (version 2) | ecosystem: Environmental > Aquatic > Marine > Oceanic | place...
TAGCATATGCTCTCCAGCTACACGTTGAAGAGATGGCAAATGACACAAACAAAGCGTTAGTTATACAAATGCTTTCAGAATTACAAAAGGAAGGAATTTGGGGTAATGAGGATGGCTTATCTGAATCGTTTTTTTCAGAAGAAGAAGAAGAAGAAGAAGAAGTCTAACTGATGAGCCCTAAATGAGCGAAACGTTGTGAAACGTCTTAGATAATTATTAATTAAAAAGTAGAACTATGACAATTCAAGAAATAAAAAAACGGACAAAAGATACATCACCGTATTTTTTTAGCAAAGATACGTTAAACTTCTTTGGTCAAACTTTAGATAGCTTTAAAGTATCCAAGCAAGGTGACGGTAGATTTCTAATAGAATCACCTATGCTAGATAGTAGAGGGAGAAATATGGGAATAACTAAAAGGTACTTTGATCCTAAAAATAACAATTTAGAACTTTAATTATGCGAGTTAACAACAATAATTACTACAAATTAAATGAACAAGGGACTGAGTGGGTATTGTCTACTTTAACACCAGATGTATTGTCATATAGGTGGATTAAGTTGTATAACGATGACTTATCTTATAAAGGTATTGGAATGTATCCAAAGTCTAACTAATGAATGTTAATTATTAATTAAACAAAAAAAGTAAATTTATGATAGAAAAAGAAACAATTACAGCAACCCCTAATTTCAGCAAAAGAACTTTTACAATTAGAAGGTTTTATGATGGTAAATTATTCGCCAAATACAGAACTGTGCAAATGGGGTTAGAAGAATTTGACGAAACTGAAATGAGTACCTTTAATGATTGGAAGGATTTCTTAAAGGGTCAAGATTATTATGCAGTAAAAATTAATTATTAATTAAAAAAAAATAGAGTTATGATTTACAAAAATGAATTTATCGAAATCGATAACAAACAAGTAAAGCAAGTTAACAGATTAACTGCTGAGAAGCTGTATAACAGTGGTAAAACCATTTATTTAAATGGGTGTAAGGTAAGGATCAATAATCCCTATATGACCCCAATGCCGTTAAGTAATGTAGGTCGTAGAGATTTCGATGTAGAAATGTACGAATACGAGTATTTCAACTGCTGCAATGATTTAGGCATTTACCCACATTTTTTTGCAACTAAGTAGAGGAGTACAAACGGATATGGTAATATTTCTAGGGGTTCGATTCCTCTTTCCGTTTCAAATAGTATTAATTAAATTAAATTTAAAACAAATAGAGTTATGGAGAATGCGATTACTGAAATACTAAAGGTTAAAGACTTAGAAATTTGCGAGTTAAAAAACAAACTTAAGAATCTAAGACAAGCTACTTGTTATCACAAGGAATATAAAGCACTTGCGGAAGGTGGTGCAATCTATGTTAATACTTATTCACAAGACTGTGATGGTGTTGAGTCTTATAGTTCATTTGTTTACAATACAATAGGTGAGTATATAGAAGGAGAGAACTCATTTGCGGATAGTGTGGAGGGTAAATGCTCTTGGGAAATAGTATCAAAAGAGAACGCTAGGTCTAAGGAGGATTGCGGCACTTACGGACAAGGGTGGGGCATTAACTAAAATAATAAAACTAAAAGTAAAAGTTAAATTAAATTTAAACAAATAGAATGAAAGATTTAAAAATTGAAATGAATATACCTATCGAATCGATAGAAGAAATTCTAATAACTGCTATGGAAGGTGGTTCTAATTATTGGTATATTATGGATGGTGAACAACATTTTATATCTTGGTTAAGTGAAGAAATCAAAGACGGAAGGTTAGAAAGAAATAACAAAATACATTACAAGTGGATGGATGCAATGTTTCAAGGTTGTCCACATAAGATATCAATATACGATGTAGAAGAAGCTGACGAAGAAGGTGAAGAACTTAGTGATTTAGAGCCTTTAGGATACTTAACTATGGATACTATAGCTAAAGGTTTAGAACTTGCTCAACAAGACTATTCAGAAGAGTTCTCACAGCACATACCTAATTACAATAATGGAGATGGGGATAGTGCTGACGTACTTTTTCAGCTAATGGTAATGGGTGATGTTGCCTACGGATAAAGTAATTTGGATTAAATTTAAATAAATATGTTAAAGAAAATAGAAATAATAGAAGGTGAGGATAATTGTGGTGTAGTGATACTTAACGACACAGAACCTTTCGCTGTGCCTTATGAATACGGCATAAAATACAGTCCCGAACGCATTGAATTACTAACTGAATTTGGTTCGGTTATAAAAAGTGTTAAAAGTCTTAAGGATTATTGCAAAGAAAATAACATTGAATTGATAATTAAAAAAGAAGTAGAATTAAATTAAAAATTATGGAAGAGAATAACAAATTAATAGCCGAGTTTATGGGGTTTACTTATGAAAAAAATATAGGTTGGTATGACAACGAGATGTTAATGCCACAACTAATTTACGATGCGCAGCAAGGGAATTGTTTTGACGAATTACTATTTGGAGAGTCTTGGGATTGGTTGATGCCAGCGGTAATTAAATGCTTCAACAAGCACGAAGAGATGTCTAATGATTTAAACTTTAAATTAAACGATGCTTTATTAACAACTAATATTGATAGGTTGTACGATACGGTGGTGGAATTTATTAAACAAACAAATAAATAATTATGGAAGAATCAGAATGCTGCACAGCAGATAGATGGAACGATACCGATATATGTTCGGATTGCAAGGAACACGCAGATTTTAGCGAGGAAACAGAGCAAGAAGTAGATATGGTATGTAGAAGGTGTAAGGACGATGAAGGCTACGGAAGAGTTAAATTATGTAACTCTTGTAGGGACGATGTGAGAAGCTAAAAAAGTAGGACAATAGATAGTTTGAAGTAGGACAATAGATTGTTACTCTATTATACTTACAATCTAATGTCCTACTTTTTACAAATTAATTATTTTTTAATAAAAAATAAACTTTAAATTATGGAACTATGTAATTTATTACTGTTCCAAATTATTAATATTAGGTGCATTATGGCACTACAATAAAAATTAAACTTAAAAACAAATAGATATGAAAGAGTATTACAATACAACAAATGAGTCAGCAGAACAACTAGAGATGTTTGAAAGCAAAGCTAAAACTCAGAGTGAAATGATTATGGAATTTCTAGCAACTCAGCCGTCAGTTGAATATGGGTCTTCACAGCTACTTAGGTTAGTGTTTAACGGCTCTACTCCTATTACTAGTGTAAGACGTTCAGTAAGTAATTTGGTACGTCAGAACAAGCTAATTTACAGCGGAGGTACTAGGCAAGGTTTATTCGGTAGGAATGAGAATTTAATTAAGATTAAATTGTTATAAACAATAATTAATATTACATTTGTGTTTATAAAAATATAAGATATGGATATAGAAAATTTAAAAAAAGATTTCAGAAGATTTATACTAGACCAATGTGCTAGTGAAGTTCCTATTAAAGGCAAGGAAGTAGAGAGTATCGTAGATAATTACATACACGTTCTAACGTCACTTGCCAAGGTTGAACAACTAAAGGAATTGAGGTTATGAAAAGTAAGGGAACAGATAAGGGTTTAGTCTATAGGTCTAGAGATAATTGGGGGACATATGAGAATTATATGCTGTACACGAAAGTAGTGTGTAACATACCGATAAAATTAATATTGGAATGTCAAAACTCTGATGCGTTTAAGGCGTTGGTTTATGAAGAGGTCTTCGTGGATAGCGATGCGGGCGATATGGCTAATGAGTTGGCGTTACTATTCCTAGCATCGGGAGAATGGGATGACCTATATTCAAACTCATTCAACATTGCTCACTTAAACGAATAGGATATGTACGAAGTAATAGTAGATGTTTATGGGTCTAGCGATGATGTATTATTCGCAGACGGATTTAACGGTGCAATAATAGGCTTTGAACCTAATATGTGGAAGGTAGTTTACTCTAGAAACAAAGTAATCGAAATACTTATGGAAGATATGAGTGAAGAAGATGCAATGGAATACGCAGAGTACAACACCTTTAACGCATATGTTGGGGAGAAGACACCACTATGGGTGGATGATTTAAAATATCACATTTAATAATTTAAAAATGAGTAAGAAAAAAGACACAGAACACGAGCAAGAACTATACGACAAGCTAGAAAAACTAGTCGAATTAAGTGCAGACAATTACCTATCACAGTTAAAGTTAGGAATGGCACTAAACGCTGTTAAACACGACCTAGCTATGGAATACAAGGAGGTGTTTGAGCAAGTAAAGGGATTGAGGCTATGAGTAAAAAAAATGTAAAAAGAGTAGCACTTAGCGATATTTCTAAGTATCTAAAGGAGCAAAACATTCAGATAATGGACGGCAATGGAGATGTGTGGGTAGTTAGTGCAAGTACTGTTGCTATGGAAACACAAAAACTAAACGTAAAGAGATTAACAATTAAAAAATAGATATGGAGATAACAGAAAAGATTACACATTGGTGGAATAGTAATCCAATGTCAAGGTATGGCAGTGTAGATATATCTAAGTCAGATAAAGGTGACGGTGCTGAATTGATATTACGATTCGGAAACTCATTTGCAGTAGACCTATTTGACCTTAGGACATTACTTGGTGATAAGTATAGGGTTATAGGTAAGGGCTTAGATGTTGATTATAACTCAGTTATTTATAACGTAAAGAAGGTATGAGAGAGCAAGATAGTATTGCCGTAACCACTATGTATGGTCACAAGTTAGTTAATCCTAACGACATATTATTTATCAAAGGCGATGGCAGCTATTCCGTTATTCATTTCAAGGAGGGTAGTCTAATGCTATCAAAAAATATAGGGACTGTTGCGGAATCATTGACGGATAGTAATTTCATTAGAGTTCACAAGTCTTACATCGTCAATGCAGATAAGATAAAAGAACTACATAGGGAAGACGGAGGACACTTAATACTGAGCCAAAGTAATTTGCTTATACCTCTTGGTAGCAATAAAAGGAAACGACTTGTTTTTGAGTACTTAAAAACACTATTTAATTATATAAAATAAAGTAAGAATAAATAAATAAATTAAAATGAATAACAAAAAGATAAATTTCGATGGCATAATGGATGTAGTTTGCCGCTACTATAATTTAAAGAAAGAAGATGTCTTAACCAAAAGAAGATACCAAGAATTGGTAACGGCTAGACATATGTTTTGTAATATGTGTAGGATGTACACACGCTCAACTACTACATCTATTGGTAAGTACATTCAAAGAGACCACGCAAGTGTAATCTTTGGCTCGAATAAAATAAATAGTCTATACGATTTCGATAAGGAAACTAGGGTAGATAGAGACGCTATATCTGAGGTTATATTAGGTAAGGATATGGGAGCACCTAGTTCTAGTGAAGTTGTAGATATAAATTGGAGGAATGAAACTATTACCTTCACAAGGGGGGAGGATATTATAACAGAAAAAATAAATAAGTTCTTAAGTAGAAATCAAGTTAAAGCATTTAACTCTTTGTAATATGACTGATGAAGAAATGAAGAAGTTGGTTGAGATGATAATCGAAGCCTTAATGGATAAACAAAAAGAGATTGATAGTAATTTCATAGACACAATGATCAAGAAACAAAAAGAAAACAACATAGAAATGGAGTTTGAGTATAGATATAAAGAAGAGGAAGAAGAAGATTTAGATGAGAAGGAGCGGCTGTACAAAAAACTTCAGTCGTTATATGAACTCCAAGAGAAACTTATAAGCGATGAAAAGTATGAGTTGGCAGCAGACATGAAAAAAAGTATTGTAGAAATAAAAAGAAGATTAAATGAAATGTGAAAGAGCAAGGAGGCACATCTCTTCTATAAGAAGTAGAGTGTATGAATTAAAGTATCAAATATTAAACGATGCATTAAAAGGTGAGCTAAACAACCATAATATATTTTTATTTAAAAAATATAACAGAAGGTTAAGGTGGCTACAGATTTGATATGGGAGAAGATAGAAACATAAAATACTTAACCGATAGGCGTATAATATATAGCCGCCTTCCTGTTAGCGACCTACCCACCGAAAAATATTCTTGGGGTTGTTATTACAAGTATGGTACGCACGAATGCTACCAATTGTTTCGCACGGAGAATAAGATAAGTAGCTTAAAGTCATTAAAGTGGCACTTGCTAGTACTTAAATACCTTAACGATAGTTTAGATGACAGCAAACTTGAAGGTTTGTTTAAGTGTATAGGCAACGTAAAAAATGGTTTCGTGTCTATAAGTTTCCCTGATGATAAGATAACTCAAATTATAGATAGCGTGATAAAACACAGAGAAGATCACATACCTGTTAATAAGATAAGGAAATTAATCTTCAATCCCTTCTGCGGATTAACAAAGAAACAGAAGCATAAGATTGTAGGTAAATACTCCGGCAGAGGTAAGTGTGTTAGTAGTAAAGATTTGTACGAATGTATGCTGCATATAAATAACGACAGAAAAAAAATAACAATAAAGGAATTGTCTGTTATGGTTGGTTGTAGTGCAAGAACTATAACGAGGAGTATGGATAAGAGTCTGAAGGAAGAAAAAGAAATGTTAAATAATAGTTTATTATAACTTAAAACTATTACCTTGCGGGCATATATTTTTACCAAATGAAAAAATACAGCTTAGAAACATATATTCGGTACAAAGAAGATTTAAAGAAATCTATGCCAGAGAAGAAAGAATTTGTAAGCTACGATAGGGACGAGTTAATAGTTAGCTTCTTACCTTTAGTAGAGAATCTAGCTAGGAAGTTTCCTTCCTCTGAACTAGCGATAGGAATATTAACCATAAACGATTTAATACAAATCGGTTCTGAAGCCTTAGTTCGTGCGGTAGATAAGATTGACAAGAGTAGACTAAAAGAGTCGGAAGATGTTGAGAAAACTCTTAAGTCTTTCTTCTCTAAAAGAATTAAAGGTGCTATTAGGAGACGTATAGATATCAATAGAAGTAATATGCGTATACCGGAACACAAGAGAACTCAAATGAGGAATAGTCCTGACGATAAAAAAATGGTGACGATGTTTTTTAATTCTATCTTTTTAAGTATCGATGATACCACTGCGGATGGTAACGGGGAAACTATACATAACGATTTTACAGACACCTCTAGTCTGTATAATATTAGCCTTCTTAATGCTTACCTAGAAGGATTAATGAAGAAACATTTAAACAATAACGAATACGAGGTACTAAGATTATCTTATGGTTTGGATTGCGATAAGCGTGCCGCCAAAGATATAGCTATACTACTAGGAATTAGTGGGAATAGTAATCATGTTAAGGTATCTAAACTTAAAAAACAAGCAGTACAATCCTTAATTGATAAGGTAAATCACTCTCAAGTGATTGATTATTTATAGAAACAAATAAATATATATATACAATGAAGAGTATTAATGAAAAGCTGGCGACAGTCCAGACAAGGTTTAAGTCGAAGAAGAGTAGATTTAATTCATTCGGAAAGTATAAGTTCCGAAGTGCCGAGGATATCCTAGAGGCAACAAAACCTTTCTTGTTAGAGTTAGGTGTGTCGGTAACAATTAACGAGAGGTTAATAAGTACTGAGCTGATTCCTATAATAGAAACTACAGCTACCATTAGTGATGGAGATAATGCTATACACGCTACTGCAATAGTAGGTGTTGACCTTAACCAAAAGGGAATGCAAACTCCCCAGCAGTTTGGTAGTGCTTCGTCTTACGCTAAGAAGTATGCGTTAGGTAATCTGTTTTTAATTGATGACACGGCAGACAGCGACTCAACTAATGAGCACGGAAAAACAGAGAAGAAGTCCCTAACATTAAAGACTGACCCTACCTTTATCAAGGCGGTGGATTTCATTAAGGCAGGCGGTAAGTTGTCTACCATAAAGTCTAGGTACAATCTATCTAAGAATATTGAATCTGAACTTAATACATTGTAATTATGACGCAACACGAGAAATCCGTAGAACGGCTAAAGAATGATGAAGATTATTACGGTGCATTCGGTAAGCAATACCTTAGCAACTCTGATATATCTAAGCTATTAACAGACCCCTTATCATTACTTAAACCTCAGAAGACTATACCCGCATTTTTAGTCGGTGGGTATTTTCATACGGCTATACTAGAGCCTGAAAAACTTGATAAGTTTAAGATAGTGGATGCCAGTACTAGAAACACTAAGGCATACAAGGAGTTGTCAGGCGGGGAGATGTGCTTACTGCAAAGCGAGGTGGATAACCTCAAGGTTATGATAGACAATGTTATGGCTAACGATGCGTGTAGCGGTATAATAAGGAGTGATACCTCAGATTATGAATTGCCTGGAATTAAAGAAATAGAGGGTGAGATGTGGAAGGGTAAGGCTGATATAGTTAACCACGAGGAGAGGTTGATTATTGATTTGAAAACTACGGCAGACTTAAATAAGTTTAAATACTCCGCATCTAAATACAATTACGATAGCCAAGCTTATGTTTATCGTGAGATATTTGGTTACGATTTAATATTTATAGCGGTAGACAAGAACACAAGCCAGATAGGTATATTTGATTGCTCACCTGAATTTTATTCTCGTGGAGCTGATAAAGTTAAAAGAGCAATAGAGCAGTATCGATTATTTTTTAAAACAAAGGATTTCGATCCAAAACAATTTTTTATAAACCGTACTCTTTAGTACACAAAAACAATTAAGTTATGTCAAATAATATAATGGTGTCGATTGACACAGGAAAAGCAAAAGAATTACTTGTAAAAGAAACTTACAAGAATAAGGAAGGTAAAGATGTAGAAGTTCAAAGATTAAGGTTTGAACTTGTAGAGATGAAACCAGAAAGTAAAAAGCTTATCTACGACCACGAGAAGTTCCAAAATATAAAGACTCACTTCGCTGTGAAGCCTCAGACTAAAGAAGAGAGAGCAGCTAAGGCAGAGACTGTATATGTAGGAGAGGGAATTACTCAAGTATGGAAGAATGATATACAAGGACAGCCACAGACACCTTCACCTTCTAAACAAGCGATGCCTATGGATGATTTACCATTCTAAATAAGTTAACTAAAATATACATATCCTATGAAAATAGAGACAACGGAAATCAATGGTTTCCAAATTGATGAATTTAATAAACACTCCTTAGAAGAAGGTAAGACGCAAGGGATTTGTCCCTTGTGCTCTTCCGATAGGAAAGAAAAAAACAGGAAAACAAGTTGTGCCTCCTACGATTGGGAGAGAGGATTAGGCACTTGCCACAATTGCGACACTAGCTTTCAGCTACACACATACAAACGTAAGGGTGATAGCGAGAGAATTTATATAAGACCCGAACCAATAGAAATTACACAGCCAGGAACAAGGGTTGAAGAATGGTTTAAAACAAGAGCTATCTCAGCCAATACTCTTAATGATTTAAGGGTTACGGAAGGCTCTGAGTATATGCCTCAAACCAATAAGTCTGAGAATGTTATAAAGTTTAATTACTTTATGGGTGAGAACCTTATCAACGTCAAGTACCGTGATGGAAGGAAAAACTTTAAGCTTTACAAAGGAGCTGAGAAAGTATTCTACAATATTAACAGTGTAGTCGGATATGAGTACTGCGTTATTGTTGAAGGTGAAATGGATGTGTTAGCTTTACACGAAGCAGGCGTACATAATGTTATATCAGTTCCTAACGGAGCAACACTCAATAATAATAACCTAGACTATCTTGATAATTGTATTGATTATCTTGAAGATAAAGAAAAGATTATCCTAGCTGTTGATTCAGATGCGGCAGGACAAGCCCTTCAGAAAGAGTTAATTAGAAGGCTTGGTGCTGAGACTTGTTACTTAGCTACATTTGATGACTGTAAGGACGCTAACGAGTACTTAATTAAGTACGGTAAAGAAAACCTTTGCGATAGAATAGTTAAATCTAAGCCAGTTCCCTTAGAGAATGTTACAACCTTTAGAGATATAGAGGATGAGATTACTGATTTTGTAAGAAACGGATTCAAGAAGGGATTCCAAGTTGGATTAGAAAACTTTGATAATATATTCTCAACATATACCGGTCAGTTTATAACCGTCACAGGTATACCTAGCTCTGGTAAGTCAGACTTTGTAGACCAAATGGTTATCGGTTACAATAAGAACTATGGGTGGAAGACGGCATTCGCATCCCCTGAGAATGCACCTACATATCTACACGCCCACAAGTTAATGCGTAAGACTTGGGGTGACATGCCATCTAAGGATGATATTGGTACTGACAAATGGAATACTATAGCTGATCACTGTAACGACAATTACTTTCATATAGATATGGAACGCTATACCTTAGAGTCGGTACTCCAAAAGGGGGCTGAACTAGTTAAGCGTAAGGGTATTAAATGCTTGGTGATAGACCCGTTCAATAAGGTTAGGGATATTAGCTGCAACACAGAAGATATTAATAGATATACAATGGAGTATCTATCTAAGATAGAGACATTCGCTAAAAAGTATGATGTACTTGTATTTATAGTAGCTCACCCTACAAAAATGTATAGAGATAAAGATGGTAAGCTTGAAGAGCCTACGATGTATTCAATTAAAGGTGGTGGTGAATGGTACGATGCTAGTTACCACGGCATACTAGTTCATAGAGACTATGACGCTAAAACCGTTAAGGCTAAGGTACTTAAGGTTAAGTTTCAGAATTTAGGGGAGAACGGAGCGGAAGCTAACTTTACTTGGGAGCCGAGGTCTGGTAGTTTCATACCACAAATTACCGATGATATAACCACAATGCCTTGGGAGTAATGAAAAATAAATGGCCAATGGGCACTCACCTGCCAGATAGTATTGGGTACAATGCAAGTAGGTGGTGTTTAAATAATAATATATATATTTACCCTGTAATAGAAAGCCAAGGAAGATGGCTTATCGAAATAAATATAGCTGGGAATAAAAATAAGTCTCCAGATTCTTATGGTAAGAATGAAATATGGAGAAAAATAAGTGAATATTATAAATACTATTATGAAAAACACTCAAAAAAATAAGGAGTACAGACCTAGATTAAGTAAAGGATTAAACAATCTAACTAAAGGATTGAAGGGTGACAAAAATAGAGTTCTAGTTGTAGGAGACTTACACGAACCATTCTGTCTAGATACATACCTTAAACATTGTAAGGGAGTTTACGATAAATACAATTGTAATAAGGTGGTGTTCATTGGAGATGTGATTGATAATCACTATTCAAGTTTTCACGAAACAGACCCCGATGGAATGGGTGGTGGAGATGAGCTTGACTATGCTATTAAAAGACTTAGCAAGTGGATCAAAGCGTTCCCAAAAGCAACGGTTCTAATAGGGAATCACGATAGAATAATAAGTAGAAAAGCATTTAGCGGAGGCATTCCAAAGAAATGGATACGAAGTTATAATGAAGTGTTGAATGCTCCGGATTGGAATTTCGTAGAGGAGGTAACAATAGACGATGTGTTATATATACACGGTGAAGGCGGTACAGCTAGAACTAAAATGAAGAAAGAATTACACAGCGTAGTCCAAGGACATTTACATACTCAAGGATACATTGAATGGGTAGTGGGAACTAGGTTTAAAATATTTGGGATGCAGGTAGGGTGCGGGATAAACAAATCTTCATACGCTATGGCTTACGGTAAAAACTTCCCTAAACCTTTTATATCGTGTGCTGTTGTGCTTAATAGTGGGAAGCTCCCTATATTAGAACCTATGGAATTATAACTTTAAGTAATTAAATAAAATAAAGTTGAGTAAAAAATAAATATGATTGACACGGAAATTAGAAAAGAATGGTATGAAAATGCTGAGGCTTGGGAGGTGGATTTTGTAAAGAAATTTGGTGATAGATTTACTTTAATAATAAACCCTTCTAAAAGTATATCTAAGTATTCACCTGATTTATTTATATTGAAAACTTCGGTTAGTGCAGATTTGAAATTACTTAAAGAGCCGTTTTATAAGTCACAAAAAATATACGGGATACCCCCTAAGTATTGTTGGACTTTTAATCCATCAGACTTGTTTGAGTATTCTGCTAAATATTGTGATAATTTCGGTATTTTTATTTGGAAGGTTTTTGAAAAGTCATCTAAGTATAATGTTGATATTGAAAAAGAGCAATCTGTTTACTACGTTACATTATTCGACTTAAAGAAACTAATAATGAAAAGTGGGAAGATACACCACTACATAAGAAGAATGAATGATACAAATGGAAATTCATTTGGTAGTTATGGTATAGATTTAAGGAAATTACATAAGTTGGAGTAATTTGTTTCGTTAATTCGATTGCAATTTACTATGTTTTATGTAGCTTCACGCAAACAAATTAAATAAGATAATGAGAACTAAATTTAAAAGAAAGAAAGGGCCTGTCACATCTAAGAAGGTAATTTACGATGGCATTACCTTTGCGTCAGGACTTGAGAAGTATATGTACATAGCTTTAAAGGGAGCTAAGATAAACTTTGCTTATGAGTTAAGATCATTTGAGTTACTACCTTCGTTTAGGTTTGACCAAGATTGTTATGAGCGTCAAGCTAACAGCAAAGGAGATTATAAAAACAGAGGCAACAAGAAGATACTAGGTATAAAATATACCCCAGACTTTGAAGGTGAGGATTTTATAATAGAAACAAAAGGTAGGGCTAATGAGTCCTTCCCATTAAGATACAAGATGTTTAAGAGTTTAATGGTAGACAAATACCCTAACATAAGACTCTATAAACCACAGAATCAAAAGGAATGCGACAGGACTATAGAGTTGATAATAGAGCACAAAAAACAGTAGCTCGTAAGAAGTATGCTGAACGCCAGATTAAAAAGTGGTGTAAGTGTAGCTTTGATAACGAAGGAAAGATCCTACTAAAAGAATTAGTGGACAAACAAAAAGAGTATAGATTATGAGTGAGCTATGGATTTTATTAGGAATAGGGGTAAATGCTGTTCTATTTATATGGGGTGTTCTTTACCTAGCAAAAGCAATTAAAGATAACAATAAAGATAATGGTTTATAAACAATACGAATTACATAGTTTACACTAGGGTGTTTACTGTAAACACATATTAAAATAAAAAGTTATGGCAAAAGCAGTATTAGAATTTGATTTAAAAGATCCTGAAGAATTAATTGAATACAATAGGTGTAATAAGTCTTTAGATATGGCTTGCGCTCTATTTCAAATACAAGTGAACTTGAAAAAGAGCTGTGAGGACGGAGATATTGACACCGTGTTTGAAAAGATAAACGATATATTTAATGATTACAATTTGAATATTAATACATTACTAGATTGATATTTTAATATCGGATATCGTAATTAGTATATAATAGTTATATTTGCGTACCCGATTCAACCAATAAATGCCAGTAATTAAATAAACTGGTAAAAATTTGATAACAGAAAATATAATTTACAAAAAGTTGACTTAGTAAAATTAATAGAACTTTTAACTAGAAACAAAATAAAATAATATGGGATTATTCACACCAAGGATAGCTTACAAACCATTTGAATACCCTGAGTACTATACTGAGGGTTGGCTTAAACAAGCACAAGCATTCTGGCTACACACAGAAATTAGTATGGCAGGAGACGTTAAGGACTGGAATGAGAACCTAACGGATAAAGAGAAGAACTTAGTGGGTAATATACTATTAGGGTTTGCTCAGACTGAATGTGCGGTATCAGACTACTGGACAAACAAGGTAACTCATTGGTTTCCAAAGCACGAGATACAACAGATGGCTATGATGTTTGGGTCTCAAGAGACGGTACACGCAGTAGCATACAGTTACTTGAATGAGACTCTTGGACTTGAAGATTACGAGGCGTTTCTACATGAGCCAGCTACAGCTAACAGGTTTAGTAACCTTATGTGCTACAGTGGGACTGACCGTGTTGGTATCGCTAGGTCATTGGCTATATTCTCTGCCTTTGCTGAAGGGGTTAGCCTTTACTCTGCTTTCGCAGTTCTTTATTCCTTTCAGTTAAGAAACCTTTTAAAGGGAGTTGGCCAGCAAATGAAATGGTCTGTGCGTGATGAATCTCTTCACAGTAAAATGGGTTGCAGGTTATTCAATCAAATGTGTGAGGAAGACCCAAAGCTTAGGTCGTTAGTTAAGCGTGATATTATAGAAGCTGCTGTAGTTATGGTAGAATTAGAATTAAACTACATAGATAAAATGTTTGAGATGGGTGACATTGAAGGTATGTCGTCTACAGATTTAAAAAACTTTATAAAGAAAAGAACAAATGAAAAGCTATATGAAATTGGTTACACAGATCTTGGTAGTTATTTTTCTTTTGATGAAGAAAGCTCTAAAAAATTGGATTGGTTTTACCATCTCACTGGTGGTCACACCCATACTGATTTTTTTGCTCTTCGCTCGACAGATTATAGTAAGGCTAATGAAGGAGAAGATTTCGAAGATATTTGGTAAATTATAGATATAAATAAATAATATGAAAGAGAGTACGCTGATTGAAATGAAGAAGAAGATTGATGACTTAACTGTAGTAGTTAAGGGTCTGATTAATGAGATTAACATTATTAAAGATTTTTCTATGGGGACTATAGAGACAATGATGCTGATGCCTGGTTACGAAGAAGCAATTGAAAAGCTTAAGAAAAGGCTTGCTAAAGATTCTAAGAAAGAAGAAACAAAACTAGACATATAATGTGGAATGAAAACTGGATTAAAGGAGAAGACTTCCCTGAATGGGGAGACACGGATGTGTACAAGAAAACAATATCAGGAGGATATTTATTTGACGATGAAAGCCCTAAAGAAGCGTATCAAAGGGTTTCTAAAACAATTGCTCGTAGGCTATACAAACCTGAAATGGCAGATATTTTTTTTGAATATATATGGAAGGGTTGGTTATGCCTCGCTAGTCCTGTTCTCTCTAATGTTGGGACTGACAGGGGGCTTCCTATTAGCTGTTTTGGTATTGATGTGGCTGACTCAATTCAAGACATAGGACAGAAAAACTTAGAGATGATGCTCCTGGCTAAACACGGTGGAGGAGTAGGGGTTGGTATTAATCAGATAAGATCTGCGGGTAAGAAAATAACCGGTAACGGAACATCAGATGGTGTAGTACCATTCTGTAAGATATACGACTCTACTATTCTTGCTACGAATCAAGGGTCGGTAAGAAGAGGTGCTGCCTCAGTTAATATTAATATAGAGCATGGCGACTTTGATGATTGGCTTGATATAAGAGAACCTAAGGGAGACGTTAACAGACAGTCGCTTAACCTACACCAGTGTGCGGTAGTTGGAGATAAGTTTATGCGTAAGCTAGAGGAAGGTAATCCAGAGGCTAGAAGAAAATGGTCTAACCTACTTAGAAAGCGTAAGGCTACAGGAGAACCTTATATTATGTTTAAAGGGAATATTAATAAAGCTAACCCCCCTGCATATAAAGAGAACGGATTAAAGGTTCATATGACTAACATATGCTCTGAGATTACATTACATACAGACGAAAGCCATAGCTTTGTTTGTTGTCTATCTTCATTAAACCTAGCTAAATACGAGGAATGGAAAGGTACAAACCTAATCTACGATACTACATTCTTTTTGGATGGAGTTATGGAAGAGTTTATTCAGAAGGCTAAAGGTCTTAGAGGATTTGAAAACTCTGTACGTTCGGCTCAGAAAGGTAGAGCAATAGGCATAGGAGTTTTAGGGTGGCATACTTACCTACAAGAAAAGGGTATTGCCTTCGAAGGTCTACTTGCTCAGTTCGAAACCCGTAAGATATTCTCTCAGATTAAGATTGAAAGTGAGAGAGCTTCAATGGCTTTAGCGGAAATATATGGCGAACCATTATGGTGCGTGGGAACAGGAATGCGTAACACACATTTAACTGCAATTGCACCTACGGTATCTAACTCTAAATTGTCTGGTGATACATCACCTGGGATAGAACCTTGGGCTGCAAATGTATTCACCGACCAATCTGCCAAGGGAACATTTATACGCAGAAATAAGAGCTTAGAACGAGTCTTAGAGAGCTTAGGATTGAATAATGATTCTATCTGGAATAAGATACTTGAGGACGGTGGTTCAATTCAAGGAATAGAACAACTTAGCCATGTGTTAGTAGGCGATTGGGATACTCCGGTGAAAGAAGTCTACAAGACCTTTAAGGAGATTAATCAGTTAGAGTTAGTTAATCAAGCCGGTATACGTCAGCAATATATTGACCAGTCTGTTAGTTTAAACTTAGCGTTTCCTTCTGAGGCAACACCTAAGTGGATTAACACCGTTCATTATGAAGCTTGGAAAAAAGGTATCAAGACCTTGTACTACGTTCGTACTGAGTCTGTGCTTAGAGGTGACATAGCTGCTAAGGCAATGGATCCTGACTGCTTGAGTTGTGATGGGTAATTATGCTATACACGAATGAGTGTATATATGTAAAATAAAAAGGGGAAGCTGTGAAGCCTCCCCTTTTTGGTTACAGGAACTTTAGGTATGGTACGCCTAATTATCTGTGCTCCTTATTTTCCGCATTCTTTACCAGTAGACACATTAATCCAGTTCTCTTTTTCAAACCAGTCTCTTAATGTTGCCCCCTTCTTTCTTGCACCCTTTACATTACTCCTATCTGACCTTTCTCTTTTACCACTTTGACCAGCACTTCTCTTTGCGTTTATAACCTTTGCTTTTTCAGAGGAACTCATTGATTTAACCTTAGCAGCAGGAAGGCAGACCTTTGTTGTTCCACCTCCTTTTGTTGCACTTTTCATTTTAGGCCCACCAGCCTTAGTACACCTTACTCCGTATCCTGAAGCGTAAGCACTAGGCCATACCTTATATTTCTTTTTAGCCGAAGCTTTACATGCTGGTGATATCTTCCCCATAGTTTTTTAATTATTAATTGTTTTTTAGGTGCGGTACGTCTACTTATTTTCCGCATTAACTATTTTCCAGACCTAGACCTAGACCTAGACCTAGACCTAGAACTAGAACTAGACTTAGACCGAGATCTAGAGCTAGAGCTAGACCTAGACTTAGACCTATAGCTAGACTTAGAAGAGCCACTACTAGATTCTTCTTTTTTAGAGTTCTTAACGCCATTAAATAAGTGCTTTAAGTATATCTTTCTTAAGGTTTTATATCCCGGCACAACACCTAAGTTTCCTGCTATTTCAAACGGTATTCTTTCTGAAAGCTCCCCTAAGTTTTTCTCTCTAGTTGATTCCTGCTTTGATGTTACCGACCTAGTGGCTAACTTGCCACCTCTAACAATTGTCTTTACCACCGGGGTATATGAACCTAATGACGACACCAATATTTTCTCAATCATATTGTCTTGGGGTTTGAGTTCCATGGGTATCTTAGAAAAGACAACGCCATCCTTATAGGCATTATACTCCCCTTCTCTTGTTATTCCTTCCCCATATTCCTTGTTTAACCATTCCGTTCCAAAATTTACAGGCATCTGAGAAATGTTTCCCATACTTCTCCCTAACGCTAATGTAACCACAGCCCCAAGAACATTTCTGGTAATATCCTTATCTAAATCAAGGTCATCATCCTCCTCGTCAATACCTAGCATTGAGAATATTAAGGCGAAAACCATATCAATACCCATCTTATACATAGACAAACGAACTACAGTACCAGTAAGTAACATAGCCCCTTGTGCTTGGGTTATATTGCCTTTACCCATCAAGCCTTGAACAGCTTTAACCGCAGAGAAGTATTCAAATGTTCTAAACCTACTCATATATCCATTTATCATCTGAACCACTTGCTTGATTGCATCAGCATCATTATCAAGGACATTCCTGGGTATAGAATCAAACGGGTTGTTAGATGCAGCGTTATCTATTACAGCGGTATCTCCATCTGCTGCTGCTTGGTCGATAGCCTCAGCAAACTTATCTCTGTATGATTGATCGTTAGCAATTTTATTCCAGTTAGGTTTCTCCTCTGTCATACTTTCAAATGACTTGTTAAACGCCCCAACAAATAAAGGTCTGGCAACCATTGTATCTGGCTTTGATATCAAACCCTCGTTAAACTTTATTATTGCACTCGTAGGTACTTTAGCAAATCCAAGTAAAGTCTTAGCCTTATCCATAAATTCAGATGTCATCTCCTCTTGTTTAAAGATATTCTCGCTACTATTGATAAGGTTATTATCCACATCTTTGCTACTCAAGCCAGGCTCACCACTAATTCTTGCTTTCTGTGTGGTTTGTATGACCTTAAACGCTGCATCCATAATATCCCTTGGAACAGACTGTAGCTCTTTCATTCCAGACATGAATGATACAGGGTCTGTAAATACAGCGTGAGTAATATTCGTGGTCAATTCAACTGCCGCCTTAACCGGCCCTGCAAGTTGGGCTAAGTAACCTGATTTACCTAAGAAAGCTAATGCCTTTGTAAGGAAAGACCTATTCCTAGATAGGTGCGAGTATTTACTTCTAACTATGCCATCAAAAATATCCTCCAGTGCAAGGGTAAGCTCCTTTTCAAACTTAGTATTCGCTTTTCTTTTAAGTCCGTTTAGGGTTATCTTAGCGGTCTTTATTGTTGGATACATGTAGTAGCTAATAACAACCTTCTTGGATATAGCGTTAGCGTTGAATACTGGGTCAAAAGATATTGCGTGAACCTTTCCTGTTCTTTGAGTTGCAGCCTTATTTTTTAGGGCTGGGTTCTTAAATGAATTAGCTAACTCGTCAAGGTTTTTGCTCATTGATATGTCATTCTTAGCAACCTTAGGCAGGTGAACGTAATTTTTTCTAAGAACAAAAGCCTTGCCTTGCATTTTAGCATCTGCAATAACCATAGGCTGTATCTTCTTATACACATTATCTACGATTTTTAAGTGCTTCTTCTCCTTGTCTGTAAAGCTATCAAGCATCTTCTTGGAATCTACCTCTCCGTTTACAGAGAACTCCTTCATAATCTTCTCTAAAGCCTCTACCTCTCTATCTGAAAGTAAATTATTAGGGTCGTTAATAGTAGCTTTAATCCATTCTATTGCAGGGTTAACTTCAGGGTTATTAAGATTACTTTCAAACTCTCGTTGGATTTGATAAATCATTATCTTAGCCTTCTGAACCCACCTCTTGTTTGCACTTATATCTAAAATTGCATTAGCTTTTTTTAGGTCTGCATTTATGTCTAAC
>Ga0208814_1000663_pt1 | contig 19114 bp, 16 predicted proteins | sample MalvirAntarct_55_FD_184253 | JGI IMG/M metagenome (GOLD analysis project Ga0208814, IMG submission 184253) | Marine viral communities from the Global Malaspina Expedition - Malaspina viral metaG Antarct_55 (SPAdes) (version 2) | ecosystem: Environmental > Aquatic > Marine > Oceanic | place...
AAGTATACACCAACATCTAATCCCATGTTAACGTAGTCTTCTTCTGTTTGTGATACTAAACTTTTGTTTGGTACAATGACAATGCTACGACCGTAGTCTTCGACACTCTTACTGAGTGCGGCTGTCATAATAGTCTTTCCTGCGCCTGTAGCGACTTCTTGTATTGATTGAGGGTTCTTTAAGAACTCGTTAATGACATCTACTTGATAGTCTCGTAGTTCAATAGACTGCCCCTCACAGACATGTCCTTTAGGCCAGAGAACCTCTTTAAACGTGTCTTGTTGAATCTCTGTAAAATCGAATTGAGTCTGATATTCTCTCATATCTTCTAACTCAATGGTGTAGTTTAATTCTTCTAATATCGGAATGATATCTTCTAGTAAATTAATAAATGTGGAACCAGCAAGGCTACAATAACTAACCTTGCCGTTCCATCTTCCCAACTTAACACTGGGCATATACCTTGCACCAGGAACTTCAAATTCAAACTTCTGCATTAGTGCCCTACGAGCATCTAATTCAAGTCCATCAATCTTAAGATTGACTTCATCTTTGATTTTTAATGTTGCTATTCCTGGCATCTAATTAAGGCCTATATTGTAGTGTTAAGAAGTATTCTAACCCGCCTGCGGCGTAGTTAGGTACAAGTTCAATCTCTTTGTCTAGTATATCTCTTATAGTAAAAGATAGCAAGTAGTTCGGATATGCTTTCTCAATCTTGTAGTCTAACGAACTAACATCATCAAGCATTTCTGTACCGTCATATGCACCTGGCTCTCTGTCGAATAGTCCTGTATATCTAAATGAGATATCATAACTACCTAAGTCAGTTACAGATGATACAACTACTTTGTATTTCGCAACACGGGGTTGATCACTATCTGTGTAGCCTAACATTAAGCCGACGTTTGTAGAGTTTAATCTTTCGATGTCATAACTGCTTCCATATCTTACACCTTGTGTATCATATGATCCAGTATTGACAAAGGAAGAGTCACTATAACTATAGTCGATTCCTTCAGAGAATTTGTATTTAAAGACAGTTATATTTTTATAACCAATCTCATAACCAATTGCTTCTTCAGGCTTTAGTGTTGGATTAGGTTGAGTCCATGTGTCACCGTTTAACTCATATAGAGTTGGGTTACGATATGATGTACCTAAACTTGCGTACCAATCATTAAACTCAGTTCCTAAACGATACACGAATGCATCTTCACTTAGACGAAAGCCGACATCAAATGAGTCGAAAGACGTTAGTGAATATAGTGATACTTGATTCTGATCAAAGTCTGAATACTTCTCATACTCAACAGTTGCTCCTAGTAGTGTAGACCCAACTTGGTGTCTAGTATCTACATAGGCTCTTTCTGCATCACTTTTAAAAGTTTGCAAGCCTTGTGTTTCATACTCAGCATCATTAAATGTATAACCAAATGTATAGTTATCATTCCTTACTGAGACGGTTCCTTTGTTTCCAGACTGCACACAATCATTTGTTTGTGAAAAAGATGCTGTATAACAATTATCGTAATCGTACTCATATGATGTACCCGATACATTTACTTTCCAGTCACCATATTCTTTCTGACCTTTAAGTGATAGATTGTTATAACCATCCTTTTCATCGTTGTCAGTTCTGACACTATCATTGTTTGCATCAAAGTAACTAAGGTTAAAACCGTTACCTGTATGACTTACAAACGTACTACTACCTACTCTGATAGTCGATCCGTCTTTAAGATCATCAGTGATAAAGATTGCACCGCCTAAACTACCCGAGCCATATAAGACTGAGTTAGGACCGTTTACTATCTTTACTGTTTCATTACCAGTAGCAAAGTCATGACCAAAGTCATACCATCCGCTTCCAGCATCGTTTGCTGGCACACCGTTTCTATATATAGTCGTGTGTACTGTTTGTGTACCTCTGTCAGTATAACCCATAAAAGAACCATATCCGCCTGACACTGTTACTGCCGGCATAATTGTTTCTAGTAGATTGACATCTGAAGATGGGTCTGATTCAGACTCATAGACATTTGCCCCGGTTACGATGACTTCTTCAATCTCTTGCGACTGAAGTTTATTTGCGATCAACATTAAAAACATTACCGCGGCTACTAGGTATAGCGGCATGAAGTTAACGTGAAAGTTTTTATTTATATTACTATTCTTAATCATGTTATTTGTATTGGTCTCCCGTTTGTTATGATTATAATTTTGCCATTGCGATTATCGCCATGACACTGTTCTGGCTCAATGATAGAATTGAATTGAACTAATACAGGCATGCCATTAATGCCATACTCGCCGTCACTCTCTCCAAACATATCCTGAGCCGGGTGCATCTTTAAATTATGTTCGACAAAATTGTCTCTACATTCTTTATAGATACTATTCCAACCGGCACCTTTTCTGTGACTTTGAGCAGGAGTGCCACGTCCCATCAAAAGATCACTAGTGCCAAGATCGACTAACCAACTACACCATTCGCTGATCTCATCTATATCACATTCTACAATGTAACTAGATGCAAACAACAATTGAGGACTACCCTCAGTGATTGGTTTGTCTATCTTTATACCCAACTGTGATAGTTGATATAAACACTTTGCACTGTTGTCTAACGTTACCTCTTCTAGTAACTTATCTAACACTTGGTTAGAATTAACAACTGCATAGTGTCCATCAACACACACTAGTGTTGGGTCATTATACTTGACTGGCTGTGCTTCCAGTCGCTGTATGATGTCTTTAATTTCGTTATGATATACTGTCGTAAAATATTGAGGAAGTATTTCATATGCTAATTTCAATCCATATGTACTTGGCTTTGCTTCATATCTTTTACGTTCACTATTCCAGATCCAAGCCTCTGCACTATCATGTAAACTATCAACTGGAAACCATGTTGATATTAATGCTCTGAATTTTGATATAAATTCTTTTTTGAATGGTACCCTGATAGTCATCATATCAACACTATCGTCCCAATCAACATTTGCATTAGTATACTTAGGTAGACTAGGAACAACAACACACTTCCAAGATAACTTTTCTAACTCAACCGGATCATAGCCGTTAGTTAAAAATTGCTTTCTATACTTGTGTAATAGTTTATCGAATAAGTCTGCTTGACCTGATGTGACCTGTTTCTTATCATGTGTCAAGGACTGCATATTAGATATGAACTTGTAGTCGTAATGCGACAGGCTAATGGAAGTAGTCATCATAAAAAAGATGATTTGTTCTTTAGATGTAAATTCAATATTATTCATAACAGTATTATACTTCCTTCTATCCTTCAATCCTAATTGTTTGGTAATAAAAAAGGGGCGACCTCAGCCGCCCCAAACTCCTGACACAGAGTTATCGAACTTTCATACACGTTGACTCGGCTAACACTTTCCAGCTATTCTGACCAGTGACTTTAAATAAGTCAGCAATCTTAAGAGCCATTCTCATTGAAACTTCTCTAAGTTTGTGAGCATTCTCTTCCATGAAGTCAAAGATTTCTTGACCTTCATTGTTCTCAAACTTGTAGCTATTAAACAGACCGCCTGTTGCGTCCCTGTTTACTTGTTTGATTCTTAGCATCTTATCTCTATCAGAATCGATAGTAAGATTTAAGAAATGACAACGTGATTGTAATGCTTCCAAGTGATCCTGTAATCTCTTAGACTTGATGTTCTCAAACTTCAAGTTAGTGATAAAGATACATGAACCTTTGAACTCAAATGAGTTTGGAATGCCTTCTCTATTAAGAAGACTAGAGTCAGAGTTCCAGCAGATACGTCTGCTTTTGCCTGAGTCAAGTGCCGCTTTAAGAATGTTAAGAGCAAGATCGTCCTGAAAGACTGAATCGCAATCATCAAACACTAAGACGTTTTTAGCATCAGAGTACTTGTAAAGAACTGCATATAAACCTAGAGCAGTCATTGCACCTTTAACAACTTCGTAACGAGTACGACTGTTAGTAAGTTGATCGAACAATGAAGCCTTCTCCATTTGTTGCTCAACACCATATGACTTACCTACTCCAGGAGGACCTGAAACGATCATTGCTCTAATGTCCCCTGCGATAGTAGCCTTTGCCATATCGTCAAGTATGTTGAATCTGCATTTGATTCGATCCATTGCATCTTCTTCTGATTCAAGTTCTACTTGAGAAACGTCAGTTGTTTGATCTGCCATGATAGGTCTCTCACTTCCCCATGTGATATCGTTAATGTTATTCACTTTGATTTTAACATTAGCAATTTGTACGTGGGGGAAGTTACCGTCATTTTTGACAGTTACGAAGCCTCCTCGTTTGCCTGTTGCATAACCCTTAACCAATTCAAATGATTGATTAACGATTGGTTGATTTCTGTACTCTCCGTACTTGACTGTGATAGTCTGTGTCATATTTAACTCCGTAATGTGTCAGTTGTCGTTATAATGTAATTATACTACCTTTGGGTAGCAATGTCAAGCCTTTGGGTAAACTTTTTTATAATTATTTTGTTTACTTTTTTACTTAACATACATGTATTATAACGCCTTTTGGGTACAGAGTCAAGCCTTTTTACCCATTATTTACAATTATTTCGCCTAATCTACTTGAATATCTTCCATTCCAGCAGTTCTTAGACGGACAATATGACCCATCTGCCATTGTTTAGCATCTAACCCTTTCATTATGCCCAGATACTTATTTCTAAGCAGGGCTATTTCATTGATTAGGTACTCAAAGTCTATGACTTCATCTTCGCCATCAACATACTTCTCAGCATCACGTGAAGTCAATGCCCTAGCATATTTCTCTAAGTACTTCTGAAAGTGAGTTCTGCGAATCTTACGTAGTTTGATGTTAAGAAGGTTAAGCACCGCTTCAACTTCTTGTAGTTGATTGAAGCGATGCTCAGTTATGCCCGGCAGTGCTGATATATGTTTCTCAACATAACCAGTTACCCTGCAATCCTTTTTGCTAGATATGAGTTCATTTTCGTAGTGTGCAATGAAGTCAGGTATTACTGACAAGTCATGGCTAATCCGAGTGTACCAATTCAAGTATTACTCCTAGTCCCAGTCGTTGTCATCATCATCAGCATCTTCCTCTTCCCAAACTTCATCTTCATCTTCTGAAAAGTAAGATAATGCTTCTTTTATTTTCTTGTCACTGCCAAAGGCTTTTTTGATTTCCTGTGCAGTCATACCTTCATCGATCAAATGATTAACTAATACATCTGCCGCCTCATGTACGTCACCATCTTTGATTGAAGGTTTAATGATTTCCCATATCTTTGCTAGATCGTTTAAATTCATATGCTACTCCTCTACTATCTCTGGTGCATCTTCCTCAGTACTTACTTTGTCCATTGCACTTTTAACTTCAGAGTATTCAGACATAAGTTTATCTAAACATCCATCAGCATTTGCTTCCCAAGGTTTTCTAAATTGAAGAATCTCAGTGCCATCTTGTGTGATGTACTTTAAACGATTACCTTGTTTAGTTAACAAGCCTGATTTCTCAAACAAGTCTACTAGTCCTGAGTATGGATTCATACCTGTCTCGTAAGGAATCTTCACTTGCACACCCTCGAAAGGTTTTGCATAACGAGTCTTCATTACTTTACAGCCTGCACGAATACCTCTTACTTCTGAAATCTTATTGCCTGATGCATCTTCTTTCAGTTTCATTTTCTTCATTGCTACTACAATACTTGATGCATAGATAAAGCCTTGACCGCCTGATATTTTATCATCAGGGTCAAACATATCTTGCGATGCATAAGTGTGATTAGTTGCAACAAGTCCAACGTTGTAACTTCCGAACATGTTAACAGAGTTTCTTACTAAAGATGTAAGTGCTTTGGGCTTACGACCCATGTCACCTTTCATATCACCTTTATTAAACTGATCAACATCTGTCGGTGTTAACATCATACCTAATGAGTCAATTACAAAAAGAACTTTCGGACGTTCACCGTCTTCCATTGCTTTGTAATCTTGCATAAAGGTTGATATAGTTTTTGCTACATCGTCAATCATACTCATACTAAGTTTAAGTAACTTTTCTGGGCTAGTATCAACTTTCAAGGCTTGTAGCCATGCTTCGTCAAGTGCGTTCTCTGTGTCGATTAAGACTACAAAGATACCTTGATCTTGTGCTGATTTAACTATGTTGCCTGCGGCAAAGTATGATTTACCTGCGCCTGATTCACCTGCGAACACAGTTACTTTACCTAGAGGAACACCTTTTTCAAAGTCTCCTGAGATAAGATAATTGAGTGCGTATGAGCCAGTACTGATCCAGTCAGTTGGATCGTGAAATCCTATCGACAAGCCGTCGATGGATTTGGTTATGTCTTTCCTAAATTTGGAAACGTCAAATGGTTTTGCCAAAATAAACTCCTATTGATTTGATTGCTTGTTATTAATTCTACTAGAGTTAGATGTCTTTTGCAAGATTTCTGGGCAGGCTTCTGCCATGTCGTCCAAATCGTAATCAGCAGGGTAATGTCTCAGTGCCGCTCTCGCCCTATCTCTGATAAGACTCGGTACACGTGGAGTTTTGCCTGGATCGCAAAGTTCTTCTAATAATTTCTTCCCTTGTTTAAGGGCTCTAAATCTTTCGTCTGGTAGTGTCATTGTATTCTCCTACAAAATGGGGGAAGTTGCCTTCCCCCAGACTAGCAACTCTTATGAATTGCTTTGTCTTGCACGAATCATTGCTAGAATGTCTTGTGCTTTATCGCTTGATGGTTCAGCAGTTTCTACAGGCGCCGCTACTGGAGTCTCTACAGCGGGTGCTGTTTCAACTACTGGGGTAGCAACTGGGGCAGATGTTTGAGCAACGGGCGCCGGGGCACTTGAAGTTGATTCATCTACTTTTTCTGCATTTGCAGGTGCATCTACGCCGAATGGACGATAGTATGCACCCCATTTGTCAACATCGTATGGACGACCATCTACTGATGCCTCGAACATTTCTTTGATGACACGTAACTCTGACTCACTTGGCTTCTTAGGTAAGAAGTCTGCTAAGTTGAATAGACCATTCGCTTCAATAGCCGCTTGTTCTACATCAGTTAGAGCAGATTCTTTTCTAGACCATGAAGATGTTGAATAATCAGCATACTGACCTTTCGTAGTTTTTCTGATATTAAAATCAAGACCACGCATTAAGTCAGTTGGTAATTCTTCGATCTCTGGATCCATCAATGAACTTTTGATAGTTTGAAAGATTTGAGGTGAAATAACAAATCTACGAATAGGATTCGCGGGAGTGTTGTCTTCCCCAATTGGGTTTTGACGTACAAAGCCTTGAAAGATGTATGAACGTTTCTTCCAGTATTTGTTTGCCATTTCTTTTAAAGTTTCGTCTTTATACCAAGGACGAACCTCTGCAAGAACGGGACAGTTCTCACCGAACATTTCTACGCACGGTACTTGAACTGTTACTTGTCTCACATTTGGATCACCTTTCACGCCATTAAACGGAAGTTTAATAACTTGTCTCTCTATCCAAAAGAACGAATTGCTTGGATCCGCATCGGGTAAGAAACGTAGTGAGCAAGATGCTCCTTCGTCCATTTTCCAATGAGGGAATATCGCTCCGTCAGATGCTGGATACTTAGATCCGGATGATTTATTTTCTTGTGCCGCGAGACGGGCACGGATGTCTGCTAGACTGGCCATAATGATTTCTCCTGTAATATATGCCTAATTATAGTTCTATATGTGTTGTCGCAAGACCGAAGTCTCACTAGTTTAGTTTAAGAGATAAATCTCTAACACATGACTCTATTATACACTAATAAAGTCCTTTGTCAATGTATATTTATGCCTAATTTACCCATTTGTAAAAAAGTTATACAAAGAGTGCGATTCCCATATGCTAGGGACTTGAGTAACAACAATCTCTGTGATCAAATGATAGGTGAGTATTAACACTCTTTTTCGATTCCCAAAACATAAATACTAGTGCGAACTAAACTTACGATAAGGAAACGATAATATGCATTTGAAACATATGAGAATCGCACTAATTTTATTTAGTGTGGTATTTGCCAGCCAAAATATTTCTGCTCAGGCTACTGGCACCTGTACAGCAGGCACTCAGTATTGTGAAGCAAGTACTAGTAATGATACTACTAATACAACCACGACCAATACTTCTACTAACACCTCTACTAACACCAATAACAACACCAGCACGGCTACTAATACTAATAACAACACTAGTACTGCTACCAATACCAATACCAATAATAATACTAATAATAATACCAATAATAACACTAATACCAACGCCAACACTAACACTAATACCAACAGTAATACCAACAACAACACCAACAACAACACCAACAATAATACCAACACTAACGCCAATACTAACACCAACACTAGCACCAATAATAATACTAATAACAACACTAGTAGCAATACTAATAACAACACTAGTACCAACAGCAACACCAACAGCAACAATAATAATACTACGTATAGTGGGTCCAATAATAATACCAATAATAATACCAGTAACAACACTAATACCAATAGTAATACCAACAATAACACCAATAACAACACCAGTACCAATACCAATAATAACACTAATAACACAACCAGTAATAACACCAACAATAATACTAACGATAGTACCGTAAATAGTACTTCCAATAACACTAACACCAATAACAATAACAACACTTCGGATATTAATCAGAATGTTAATAGTAATAGTAATTCTACCTCGAATAATACTAATAACAACAATAATACCAATGACACAACCTCAAACAACACCAATAACAATAACAACACTTCTAACTCAACTAGTGATTCTAATGTAACGACTAATAATAAGTCAGAGAACAAAAACGATAATACTAACACCAACAATAACACCAACATAAACAAAACTGATCAAACTATTAAACAAGAGATCACAACTAAGGCACCACCAGCAAGTGCGATTGCACCGAGTATCGGGTCTAGTTATTCACAAGACTTATGTACAACAGGTGTGTCAGGAGCGTTTCAGGGTCAAGTATTCGGTTTATCAGGTGGTAAGTCTGTTAGAGATATGAACTGTGAAAGAATTAAATTGTCCAAAACAATATATGATATGGGTATGAAAGTAGCCGCAGTATCATTAATGTGTCAGGATCCTAGAGTATTTCAAGCAATGGAAATGGCAGGAACACCTTGTCCGTACATGGGAACAATTGGCCAACAAGCAACTGAAAAATGGGAAAATGATGAGCAAAGAAGACCTGATTCTAAGAAAGGTGCTAAAAGTAAAGTTCTAAGTCTATTCAGTTCTGATAAAATTGATGTTGATGAGATATCAGTCGATGATGATGGCGTTGCTTACATAGAAAAATGTACTAGACCGGACTTTAAAGGGAGACGTAAAACTACTGAAAGTTGTGAGGCAGAATGGCACGATTCAAAATAATATCGGCATTATTACTATTAGTATCATCTAGTTTAGTCTTAGCCCAGACCGCCCCTAATTACGGCTCGTCTAATGCAGATGGTACCAATACTATCTATAACACAACAAATAACTATGGTCCTTTATTCAATCTGTATGATCAATACTATGACGAAAATGCTGTTGATAATAATGGCGTAACTAAGTGCGGTGGCAATAACTCCGGTGTTGATGACAATGGCTGTTGGAACGGGTCTTTTGAGGCTGGTGTCGCAGAGTTTGGTTTTTCTTTTGAGTGGCACAACGAATCATTCACTCATGGATGGATGGCTACGAATGGTTGTCTTAAACTTTTTAAAAGTAGTTCTTCAGGTAATAGTTTTAGTGGCCATGGTGAAGGATTTCCCTGTGGTGACTTTACACCCAATCAATTAGGTAGTGGACAGAATGGTTATACTAAGACTGCAACTGATACTATCTTTCCTTTCTACACTGATTTAATCGCTGGTACTGCCGCTTCCACTGGTACAGAAAGTAGTGCAATGATGTTTAAAACATTTGATGACTATATTGTATTTGGTTGGTATTACATGCAAGAATATGGTAGAGGGAATGGACAGGGCCCTGCAGGTGACAAATCTGTAGGGTCTAGTAATAGTTTTGAATTATTTCTATTTGATGCAAATAATTCGTCTACGAAATGTGCTAATGATTCTGCTGGTTGTACAGACAGTGAAAGGGCAGAAGTCGATAAGCCTGATAACTACGGAATGATCTATAGAGAATTAAGTATAGAAAGCCATGATGTGTTAATCGGAGAACAAAAGGACCCAGCTAATTATACTCAGTATCTTTTTTATGATGACGAAACAGACAATGGCGGAGACGGCACAATCGATGGCAACTTCGATATGATGGATAATGGATACTTGGAGTACGGTGGAGGTATACTATATTCAGAAGCCTCAGGTGAGCCTCAGGCGTGTCAAAATGATCCTTTATACTCAGAAGACTGTTTATTATATGATCTTGCATTTACAGAATATCAATGTCAACAAGATCCACAGAGTAGTCAACAATGTACTTTTTACCAAGATTTTGATACTGGAGACGGCTTATCATGTGACATGGACCCAATGTCTGATCCTAGTTGTGAGGGATATCAACAACATATGGACTTTATGAATGATCCTAACTATGATCCTAATACAGGTTTAGTGACTGACCCATCAACCGGAATGACATTCTCAGTATATGGTCCAGAAGACGATAGCTGGGTAGATTATGATAACGGACCTCAATTCGATGGCGGCGATTACGATGATATGGGTATGGAACATGATAACTATGATAATTATCAGGATGATCCTTGGATGGTAGATGGTAACTATGATCCTAGACTAGACCCTAACATCTCATATGACAATTTAAACACTGAACAACAAATGCTTGTCGATCAAGGCTTATCTCCACAAGATGCTGTATTTGTTACAATGGGACAAGAGGAGATTCTAGCATTAGGAGAAGATCCATTAGCAGTACAATTTAATGGACACAGACCTGGCGACTATGTGTTAGATGCAGTAGGTGGAATAGACAACTATGATGTTGAATTACATGATGAGCAAATGTATCTACAAGATTTAGAATGGGATCCAACTGGTACTATCGCAGATAACAGACTAACTGCTGATATATGGGCAACTGAAGAATTTCAACAACATGAAGATGAGATGATGTATGGTATGGTAGAAACATACGGTGAAGAATTTTTTACCTTTACCGACCAAGACTGGTATGAACATGATGTTATAACATACGGACAAGAAGAAGTTGATCAATGGCATGAAAATATTGAATTCAATGAAGATGGTATGATTGAATGGGAAACATTTGAACCAACAAACTATGATGACTATGATTATGAAAATGAGTTAAGAGAAGATGAATTTGATATGTTGCCTGACTTATATGAAGTATATGATGAAGAAAATGAAGAAAATGAATTATATGCAGAGGAGTATGTTGAAGAATTTGAGAGAATATTAGAAGAAGATGAGGCGTTTGAAGAATTAATCAGTGAAGAAGAATTAGAAGAATTAATTGCTGAAGAAACTCCTCAAGAAATAAGAGAAGAAGTAGTTGCTGAAGAACTGCAAATAGCAAGAGTTGAAGAGGCAGAAGAAGTCCAAGAAGCACAAGAAGAAGTGCGTGAAGAAGTCGCACAAGAAGAAGTTCGTGTAGAGAAGGAAGCGGAGCAGGCCGTTCAAAGTTCTTCGTCTAGTAACAGTTCATCAAGGTCAACACCTTCTTATCAATCAGTTGCAATCTCACAATTTGTTGCTGAGATTTCTGATGATTCTCAAACTGCTACAGCAATTTCAGATGTGATTTCTGATGGTAGTTCAAGTTCAATATCATATGGTGTTGACGGTGGTAGTCAAAGTTTTGCAGGACAAGACGGGAGTAGTTCTAGTGGCGGCTCTTCAGGGTCATCTGCAGGAGCAAGTTCTGCTGGTAGTGGGGGAGGAACTGAGTCAACAGGTCAAATTGCAGAGAGTTCTAGCCAACAACAGTTTGAACAAGTAACTGGTCAAGTTGATACATCTATTGACGTTGCGAGTACATCTACAGATGTCGGGTCTACTTCTGCGTTTGAAGTTGCTGAACAACAACAAGAGTCAATGCAAGAAGAACAATTATTCATAGAGACTTTTGATGATGGGTCTAGTGGTATTAGTGGCACAGATATACAGTTTGAAGATAACTTAACAGAAGCATTATCAAGCGGTACAGGATTAACAGAGTTCTTAAGTCAACAAGCACCTAACTTTCAACGTTTTGAAGTACAGAACACAATGCAAGAACAACGCACTACAGACGCCGTAGAGAGCCTTGCAGACACTGTAGGTGCTGAAGTAGCATCTACTAACTTACAAGCACAATTAGACAATATTCAGCAAGGGGAACCTACTGAGGATGGTGGATACTCTGACCAAACGATTGCTGTAGCCTATATAGGTTATACTGCAGGATTCAGTGGTTACACTGACATGACATTGTATGGTGATGCTAAAAAATCACAATGGTATAATGACAAACAAATGCCAGACAGTAAGATAGATGACAACAAAATGGGATTCTATCGTATGGCTGGAAATACACAAGAAAAATTGTATAAGATGGTTCTTATGCAATATGGAATAGAACCAGATGACTCAGGAGAATAGTAATGAGTGAAGAAAATATCAAAATAGAGGGCGGTGATGGTGTCGTTCAGAACTTAGATTTAGACAAATATACCGATCTACTTTTAAAATTAGATGAGGCTACTGACAAGATTAAAGAAATGGAAGCCTTAACTAAAGATTTAAAAAAAGTTGCCATAGAAGTAAAACCAAAACAGAAATTTACTTTTAGCGGCCTATTTATGGACGACAATACAATCAATGAGAAAGCAATCATTGGTTTTGCATCGTTTGTAATGATGGTTGCTTTTGGTATTGTAGACTTAGTGACAGGATTAGCCGGTACAGAATTAGTTATATCAGACTATATCTATACTTCTTTTGTTGTAGTGACACTAGGATCATTTGGTATTTCAGAAGCAGGCAAAGCATTTAGTAGTAAACAATAACGGAGATTAAGATGGCACAAGTAGAATACGAAGGAATAAAAATGAGTGGTAGCAAGTTACTTATTATCATTCCATTATTAGGAACATTGATAGGTGGTTTGTGGGGAGGTTTTGAAGTCTATAACAGATTGTTAGAAGCAGAATCAAAACTTGAAGCACTTGAACCTGAGTCAATACAACAAGAGATTACGAGATTAACAGAACTTACAGAAATTATTAAAGATAACTTAGCAGGAGACATCTTAGAAGCCTCAAGACTAGCACGTTCAGTCGAAGTTAGTTCAGCGGCAACTCAGCGAGAAGTTCGTAATGATGTGTATGCTATAGAAAAAGAGATGAACAATAATTTCAAAGAGATTAACAAAGACATCCGTGAGATGAGAAAAGAATTAGAAGAAAGAATTCAAACGATCTTAGAAAATCCTTTGAATGATGTTGAGTAATTAGTTAAGTTTTTTATTCTCTGCTGGCCAGCTATAAACGTAAGAGCCAGCAAAATCTTTTACTAAGCAGAATATTTGATCTTTATATTCATAGACACGAATGTCTGCTTCATATCCGGGGAGGATTCTATCGAATTTCATTTCATAGTCTCCTCTTCTTTCACCGTATGCATTAACCATACCAGCAACTGCATTTAGTTCTCGTTGCTCGTTTGGTCCTTGATCTCCTAGATTAGCAAGTACATTAATGTCTTCAATTGGAGTTGCTGTTAGAGATGCAAATACTTTCTGACCCATCATACGAATAGCATCGTCCATGTAGCCAGGTAAGTTTTCTACTGAATGAAATCTTGCAGTAACATCACCATGTGTTCTTAAATCTTTTCTAATTTCTTGTGGTAGAGTGTTTGGCTCATCAAAGCCTTCGCCTTCGCCTTCATCTTCTTCATCATCAACAGGTATAAGATCAGTCATTTGATCGTCAGTATATTGATGTATTAAATCTTTGTTTTGAGCAAGTTGTGCCATGCGATCATCCATGCCTGCAATCTGACTTGTATCTACAGTAGATAAGGCATCTGATGTATCATCTACTGATACAGCATCTCTGGATTTGATGTCTAAGGGAGGAATATTTCTTTTCTTAACTAAGTCATCTGCTTCAATAACAAACTCTGTAAATCTCATTGTATAACCTTACTTAGTGTGAGGGGGTAGTTTTGCTTCTATGAACCACTCATGTATTCTTTTAACTGGGTTGTACTTTTTAAATCTTAATTTAGTATTACTAATAGTCAAGTTTTTTGTTTTAATAGCAGTGTAATGATAAGTGTGAGAGTTTCTACTCTCGCTTTCTGGTATCATATAAACTTTCGATTGTTTCTTTTTCTTATCTGCCATAGCCTTTATATTCTGTGCCAGCACCTTTGCCAGTGCTTTTACCTTTATATTCACTGCGGCCGCTTAAACGTAATATATCTTCTAACATATTATCGGGTTCATGTTTTTGATGTACAGACATTTCATCATCTGCATTTTTACTTTCTGCTCCAACTAAGTCTCCTACTTTAGCAGGTTTTCCTTTAGTCGGTCCAGTGTTTCTCCACTGACCTGCTTTCCCTGTTTTGTAGTTTCCGGCAAATGTCATTCCGCCTGATTTAGTTTCACCGATCTTTTCATTTAACTCATCCATGTATGTATCAAACTTGAGTGATAATTGATTTGAAGTAATATTACGTGCTTCTGGATCATCTTTAAATTCATCATACCATGTACTTTGAAATTGTGAAAATGACATCGGACTTTCTTCGCCACTTAGTGGGTGAACGTTTACATAGAATCCTTTCTTGCCTATTTTAATTGCTTCTTCTAAATTGTCTGGTTCATTTTGAGTCTTGTAGATTGCTTTCTTAACACCTGGATGCTCAGATAGTCCTGGCATAATGCCTTCAATTGCTTTGATGGCTCCTGCAAGATTTCCACCTTTGAATCTAGGATCGTTTAAGATGCCATATGCCATTTTGATTTCTTTGTCTATACCTTTTGCTGAGAAATCTGTATCGTCTATTACTGCTTCATCTATGTCATTACTATAGTCATGGTCTATAATTTTTAAACTTGCTACACCTGGGAAGTAACTCATACCGTCATCAGTATAGATTCTTCCAGTTGAACTGGAATGTTCAGGTGCTTTGTATCCAGTGACAATCATTTCATCACCTCTAAAGTCTTGTGTTATTAAAGGTAAAACAACTTCTTGCCCGTCTTTAGTTACAAGTTTACCTTTTTTAGGCCTACTTGGCTTATCATCATCGTACTCATCACGCATGAATTCATTTACTTTTTGATTCTCAGCAAACATACCGGCTAATGCACCTGCAATGCCTACTCCTGCTCTACCTACTGTAACTTTGTCTTGCATACTTAGTGTGTCAGAATCATCCTGATTAGCAAGTCGATCTGCTTCTTTTCTTGCACCGTCTCTTGCATTCCTTGCAGAGTGAATACCACCATGTTTTTTCATATATGTTAATAGAAGTCTTGCTTCATAACCTATATCTCGTCTTCTAGCCCTATTAGGCTCGTTAGGTCCGCCTTGATTTTTTAAAGTCCTGATTCTATTCTTAATCAGTGTATCAATTTCGTCTTGGTCTCCGTCAGCATCCTGCTTAAAGATTTTTATTTGTCTTCTGACATTTTTTGCAATTTCGTCATTATTTAAAGAGTCTTCAGTTATGTCAAGTTCACCTTGAGTAGAAAACAATTCCCCTTGTTCAGGTTTATCTAATTTATTTTGTAAATCTTTTTCGTCAAATGCATCAAGTATATCATTATATCTATGTGCCATTAATGGATATGCTTCTGCGAAATCTTTTTCATCCATCTCTAGTGCATCAACAACCATCTGATTGAACTTGCCTTCGTTAATAGGATCATTGTCATTGTCTTTATAGTCTGCAATTGCTTCATCGTAAGACCACTCACCTTTATATTTTGCATCAAATTCTTCTCTGGACATGTCCATAGCATCGTGTATGATGTCTTTAACTCTGCCTTCATCTATTTTTTCTTTACCACAATCGCATTTAGAACAACTTGCATCACATGTACATTTGTCTTTTGGTCCGCATCCACATGCACAACCAGAATCTTCAGTTAAGTCTTTGTTACAGTTACAATGTGGACAGTCTGGTGAGCATCCACAGTCTTCTGCTTTTACATCTGCACCACAGCATTTGGCTGAGCAATGCGTATCTTTCTTTTCTTCTTCTGTGATTGATTTTCCTGATATGACACTTTGTGAATTCGATCCATTGTCACCCATCTGCGGTGTGATTTCTGGAAGTTTAATTGCTTCCTCAACTTGATCCATCTCTGTAAGTTCTTTAGCCCATTGATCTAACTCATTGACTTCTTCAATCTCATTAATGATGCCACTGTTTAATCTGTTTAGAATAGGTAGAACACTTTCGATTCTTGGATCGATTGTTCCTTGTGCAAACATTTCAGCAATGCTTGATGAATCACTATCGTCTTCCATTAACGGAGGAGTCCAAGACTCAAAGTAGTGATTGTATCCTCTATGACTTTGCATCTTCTGCAAAGATTCTTTTAATGACTTGTGATGATTAACACCTTCTGCTATAAGTTTTGCAACTGATTCATTGAATTCACCTCTACGAGTAGCACGGACAAAGCCTGCCATCTTAGTGTATTCTTCTACTAATGTAGTGATGTGTTTACCACGTTCATCATAAGGTGTACCACCTTCTGCTACATGTCTTCCATATACTCTAGCAATGCCAGGCATTCTAGTTGGAACTGCAAATCTTTCACCTTCTGTATTTTCTACAAAGATTTTATGAACGTTTCTCCAACGTTGCTCTCCTTCTCGGACTGCTCTATCGTGTTGTATAACAACTTTGACGTTAGGTATGTTATCATTGTATGATGTCTTTTGATTGACAGCATGATAACCTTCATTCATTTTCTCTTTCATTTTGTAATAATCCCGTTGACGCATATCATCACCTAAACGATCACTGTCATGTAATCCGAAGTTTAGTTGCTTAGATAATGCCCATTGTTTTAAATGCTTTAGCAATCCTGTCCAAGAATCATCATAGTCTACTCCTTTAGTTTGTCCTGCAGGACTTCCTGATTGAGTATCATCGTAGTAGAGATTTAGTGATGATGTTTTGTCGATAGTCGCCCATGCTTTACCATAGTTTTTGCCATCTTTGACGAACTGAAACTCAAAGACATCTGCTGTCTCTGGATTTGTTCTTTCATTCTTTGAGTCTTTAGGTGAAGGTTTATACCCACGAGTCTTAAAGATATCGTAGAGTCTTTTATTAAAGGATTCCTGATCAATTGCCATACTATTATTTATCTCTTTTAGTTAATCACAGCAAAGAAGGGCAAGGGTGCAACCATTTCGTCATGGTCACGCATATGCTCAGTTAAATCACTGTGAAAGTCTGTAATGTCTTGTAATACACGGACTACAAGTAGTGTTGACATGACTAAATCGTCATTGTCACCTATCTTTGCGGCATAACTTCCACCAGATGCTACGAATGTTTTTAATTCACTAATGAGTGCTTTGCTTTTTACATTCATTTTCTTACTTTCCATTAGTGTTTTGAATTTAGCACAAGCGGCCAGTTTTACTTTCTGTGTAGTATTGTATCCTCTACGTTTTTTGCCTCTTTCACTTATGAAGATACCTTGAATATTTGCTTCACCGTACTCTTTAAGAGATATAAGAGCGGCTTCTCCGATAGAGTTGTTTTCAAGTGAGTAATAGACATTGTTTGGTTCACCTGTATGCTCTACGATGTATTGAATAATCTCTCCTAGCAACTTAACCTGTCTAGGAATGTCTGTCTTGTTGTCTTTCCATTCACCTATCTGTGTTGTTGTGTTTGCTTCAAAGACTTGTATAGCGGCTGGATCTCCTCCAGTACCTAATGACGGATCTAATCCTAATACATAGATCATTCCTTTCTTGGGTTTTTGAAACCATCTCACTTGACCCATTCTGTCTACTGGATCTACTGATTCTAACATAATTAGAGTGTTCGGATTGATGAGTGTTTCATCAGCGATTAAGAATTCACAACCAATCTCACGTGCAAATCTGTCATCACCTAATTGGGCTTTGATCTCTTCTGCCCACTTGTCATCACGTCCAGGCTGTTCGTTCCAGAATGATCTAAACGGTTTGAAACCATTAACACCTAGTTCTTGTTCTTCTCCTTGTGCATTGATGTTCTTATTTGCTTGTTTCCAAATCAATGCGAACTGATCCTCATCAGAGTTTGGAGTAGATGTGATGATTGCTTTACCACCAGTTGCTAGTGTTGGTGTAATAGAAGTCCAGAACTGCTCCGCAATCGTAGGTCTTACGAATGCAAACTCATCTAAGTATAGAAGTGTAATAGACATACCACGACCCGTGTTCTCTGTAGTCGTTGCTGAGACAATACGAGAGCCGTTCTCAAAGTCTAGTGATCCTTTGTTGTATGTAGTCACACCTGCTTTAATATGCGTAGGACATGCTTCATATGCATATCTAATACGTTGCATGATCTCTTGTGAGCCTGTGTATTTGTGAGCCGCAATAAGAATTGTAGCATCTGATCTAAACATAGCATACCACAATAGATATCCTGCGGCTGATGTAGACTTACCTGACTGTCTAGGCATCAATGCGATAGAGTATCTATAGTTATGATACGTATTAATTAAACGTTCTTGGTACTCATATGGATGATATTGAATACTACCCTGAGTCGGATGCTGTATATAAAAGAAGTTATCCATGAAGTACAAATACCCATTGTCAGGGTCACAGCACTTAACAAAGTCATCAATCTCTTTTTGATTTTTGTAATGTGTTTTAGTATAAGGTGTTTTTACTAACTCGCCACCAGTTGTGTTTTGACTGCTCATATTAGTATTTAGTGTACCTTGGAATCAATTTTCAAAAAAGAATTTACTTTCACCGAACGCAGGCTTAAGATCATCTAACCAACAAGCATCTTCATTGTACTCTGCAAAGAATGTTTGATATGAATACTCTGGGTTTCTGCATTG
>Ga0208814_1000665_pt1 | contig 19109 bp, 24 predicted proteins | sample MalvirAntarct_55_FD_184253 | JGI IMG/M metagenome (GOLD analysis project Ga0208814, IMG submission 184253) | Marine viral communities from the Global Malaspina Expedition - Malaspina viral metaG Antarct_55 (SPAdes) (version 2) | ecosystem: Environmental > Aquatic > Marine > Oceanic | place...
GCATCCTTCTTCTTCTTCTTCTTCTTCTTCTTTTTCTTTTTTTTCTTTTCAATCAAAGAATCTTCTGCTTCTGATAGAACATTCGAATAGTTCGGCAAATCTTGAAATTCTGATTCTGTCAATAAAGATAAGTTTGGGTTATATTCAACATCTTCAGAACCATCGTCATTTATAAAGTTTAGCCATTTTCTAGAGTTCATAACACAGGTACCTTCTTGTATTTGTAAATAGTACTCATCAAACAAAAAAAAAGAAGATCCGAAGATCTTCTTTTAGTATATTTAAATAGGAGAGTTTGTAAAAATGACGTTTACTATAGTAACTATGGTATTCGATCCCAAAAAGCCCTACTTCTTGGATAATTATCAACTAAATTCTTTGCCAAGTCAGAAGAAGAGTTTCGCTTGTAATCTCCTCCGATGCCCCAAAGCATTCGAATCTCAAGTTCTTCGCATACATCTTGTTCAGGTGTATTCTCTTTTCCCCTGTCTCCGCCATTAGCAAAGTAGTCTGGGCGTATCTTTCGGAGAGCATCACAGACTGTTCCGTCTGTATCATCGACTGCGGCAACAATGATGACACCTTTGATCTCTTTAAGAATATCTCGTCTTTCTTCAAATGGCATGAACACAAAGCCTTTCTTTCGCATAAGCCATTCATCACTATTTGCAACAACAATTACATCTCCGTGGTTGGCTGCATCTCTTATCATGGCAACATGTCCTGCATGGATAGGATCAAACCCTCCAGACACCATTACCGTTTGATTGCTCCACATAGATGGAGGCACTATTCTGCTTGCTTTCATTTTATCTCCTGTATGATGAGTAATTTCTTGGCATGATTTATTTTTTTAGAAATTGAAGTCTGCATCTTTCTAATCTTTTTTGCACTATCATTGTGCTCTTCTCCTAAAGACTTAAACTTCCCTCCTTTATTAATTTGATCTTTAGCATCAGGATATTTACCTGAAATCATTCTGCTAAATTCCTCAATCATCAATTTTAATTCTTTGACTGTTAGAAACAATATAGTAAGAACCAATGTATACCCTTCGTTTTCAGAAAAGTAGATATCATCTGAGTTACAAGCAAGGGTTTCGAAATCATCCGATATATACAAATAATACTCTTCGCCTTCGTACGTCACATGTAAATTCTTGTCCTCATCAAAGTGATGGTAAAATTCATTTTCTGGTTTTAATACGGCATTAAAGTATTCTATATACATAGAAAAGAATTGTTCTCTATCGTCTTCACATTGGAATTTAAAGTATGACAGATCCATGCCATGTTCGATAAAATTACTTATCATTTTTTCGATCTTTTCATTATCTTTTTTCATTCTATTCCTTTTTATATGGTACACTCGATTGGACTCGAACCAATAATCGATTGCTTAGAAGGCAATTGCATTATCCATTATGCTACGAGTGCCTATGTGATTATTATACGTCTGAGGATAAAATTTTATTCACTATTTCTATTGTATTGGCTGGTGAAGTGGTTTCAAAACTAATTGTTCTTGGGTGGTTAAATATCTCATAATCGTTTCCACTAGGCTTACATCTATCTCCGATGAAATATACTTGTTCAAAGTCTTCAAAGTTCTTAAGACAAAATGTTTTATCCCACCCTTTAGGGAATATATCAAAAGAAGTATCGCCTCCTAATTTGGCTTCTATTTGTATGTCTGATGTTGATAGATCTCCAATGAAATTAACACAATCAGATATAAAATCTCGTAATTCTTGCAAGGCTGGATGTCTTACTTTGTCTTTTGCATCCAATTCTTTCCATTCTTTTCTCTGGAGTTGATTTGCTTCTCTTCCTATTGGGCACCAATTTATCATGCTACCCCTGTAATCTATGAAGTGTCCAGATAACGGTAATGCTGTTCCATAATTCATAGACATATTATTTTGATATGAAATGAGCCTAGATACCAAGCGATGCCATAACACACTACCCATATAATCCTTCATATTCATCTCATAGATGGTTTTATCGTCTAAGATGTACTTTGTGCCATTACAGGGTAGAAAATGGATTCTAGAGGCATCTGCTAGGCTCAGATCAAACATTGGAGAAAGTTGTTGTCTCACATAATTCATTCCCGAGCCTGTAACGATTCCAATGTCAAATCCTTGCCTTTGAAGTTCTCTTAAGCATTGTTCGACATTAATATCAATCTTCTCTCTAGGAGGAGTTAAGGTACCATCCATATCAAATAAAATAATCTTCTTCATTGCTGTCCTTCCTTGTGCCAGTCGTTATCGATGAATTTATAGTCATCACTAAAACAGGCTATTGAATCATCTTCTGAATCTAAGAATATTGGATAATTAGAAACATATGTTCCCAGTGTGTTGAAACTGAACCACTCATATGCCTCTTCGCTTGACATTCCCTGATCTGATAACTGTTCGATGAATTGGTACATATCGTACATAAACCTATCTTCTTTCTTATTGTAGCCGATTATAGAAGAGTCATGGTACTTTCTAGGTTCTAGTAATATGGCACATGAATTATCATTTAATTTAAATTCTTTTTCATTTGCGCCGATTACGGTTATCATATTTTCTCCATGTATAAAAAAAAAGGCAGTTTTTTAGAGAAACTGCCAAAACTCCGGGGGTTTATTCTTCTGTTGAAGTTTCTTCGGGATCTTCCACCTGTTCTTCCGTTTCCTCGGAAGCGGTATCCTCATTTTCTACTTCTTCTTCTTCGGCAGTCTCTTCGACTACTTCGTCTTGATCTACGCTTGTATCGTCATCTTTGTCTCCACAAGCGAAGAACATAAACATTAAACTACTAATCATTATTGTTTTCTCCTTCAACATTAGTTGTATTATCATCATTAGTTGTAACAGTTTCAGTTTTGTTTTCCGTTACATTGTTTTTAACTTCTACCACAGTTGTTTCGGTATTAGTATTATCTTTAACTTCTACAGTTTTAACTTCCTTGGCGGTTGTGGGAGTAGGATTAGCAGTTGTAGTTGCTTGTTCCTTTTCTCCACACCCAATCAAGAATGCCATTATTAATAATTTAGTTTTCATAGTTTCTCCTTTCTATAGTATTATACGTTTGGGGTGATAGTTTTATTCATTCTTTCTCTAAGTTTTCTAATAAAGTTTTGATGTATGATATCATATCCTCTATAATCTCCTTGTCTTCGGTTCCCACATAACTGAACTTTATATGTTGGATTTGTTTTACGACTGTGTTCCATTTAAGCCACAATCTTTCGTTCTGCTTCTTCACTGTGTAACTCCATATATTTTAGTACTGTGAGTTCTTTCATTTTAGCCTCAACCATTACATCCAGATCCAATCCATAAGTATCTATCTTGTTATAAATAAAGTCAGAATGTGCTTGAGGTTTTATAGAATTGTCACATTGCTCGTCACGTCTAGATTCAGAATAATGAACTACAGGAACTATGTCACCCCATGTAGATGCTGCTAATTTAACTGCTTCTTCTTGAGATAAATCTCCAGTACAAAATCCATGGTGATGATAGTCGTGAACAATGGGAATGCCAATTCGTGAGAAGACTTCATCATGTAGTTCTTTTGTAGAATAAAGACTGGCTCTGTCGTCATTCTCTACAGTAAGTCTAGATTGGACACTCTCGGATAACCGTTCAAAATTTTTACAGAAATTATCCAAAGCCATGCGGCGATCATTATAGTGTGCCCCAACATGAATGTTTAATTTCGCAAATGGAGATCTTTCAAGGCAAAGTAAATCAAAAACCTTACCATGGTTTTCCAAATCTTTTATTGTATTGGCAACTACGTGTTCTTTAGGAGAAGTCAATTTGTTAAATGGACCGGGATGTGAAGTAACTCGCATTCCATTTTCTTCAACAAAGAGTCCGCAATTAAACAGAACCTGCTCAATGATATTAAATTGAGGAAGATCTTCTATATTATATTCCGAAGCCCACGGTATAAGATCAGATGATAGTCTAAAAAAGTCAAAGCCATTTGCTTTATTCCATTTTAAAATAGTCAAAAGATCTCGACAATTTTGAAGTGCTAGAGCACCGGCATAATCCATTCCTTTAGCCTTAAATGTCCTTTTGATCATTGAGCGGTTAGTAGTTACTCGTTCTGCTTTTTTATTTGATCCGTAGTTTTTCGGATCGTTGAGTTGCATATTGATACATGCATATCCCATATTGTTAATCATTTGAACCCCCGTTGCTTGATTACTATTCTTATACGTTTATCAATGCAAAGATATTCACTTTTATTTTAAGATTCGTCGTCCATGTCTTCTGTGGCTCCATCGCAATCACATGGATCGCACTCACAACATTCACAAAAGCAAGAAGACGAAACATATGCTGTATTAGTATTGGGTGTCTCTGTGGTTAGGTTTTTATCTATCGAAGTATTTTTTGCTGTGGCATAGTTATGACAAGGGATCTCATCGCCAGTAATCATATCATATACACTGAATTTGCCTATAAATTTTGTTGATTTTATCACAATATACCTTTTTTCATCCTGCCCAAACTGACTAATCATTCCCTCTCCCATGTTTTGATTTCGTAACCGAATTGTTTGAGACACCTCTTATACTGATTCATATCTATACCCAATAATCTAGATGCTTCAGCATTACTGGAAGCAATATTGATAATAGAGTTTACTAAAGCCTCTGAAACTATCTTATGGGTGTTCTTCCATAAAGGAAAGTTAAAGAATTTAAAGTTTAGACTTTTCAAAGTTGTTTCCAACTTAATAGAAATTAAATCTTCTAAAGATAATGTCTCAACATATAATACGAATTGATCATCTATTTTATTCAAACTTTTTAGTTCTGATATCTTAGAGTAGTTTTTATAGTATAGTATTTTCTTTTCTTTCATAGTATAAATATATAAGTTATATATAATAATATATAATAATACATAATATAATATAAATTATAAATCTAATCCTAACCCTAAACTATCTTCAGCACCTGTAGTATCATCTTCACCTTGATCTAGTTTCGCTTCAGCGTCATCAATAGCATCTAGTGAGTCTTGTGGAATCTCAGGTTGAGGATCATTTGACAATGATTTTTCAAATCTATCAAAATACATATTCAGGTTTGCAATTAAGAATTTCTTAAATTCATATTTATCAGCAGGATTGCCTAAAGTGTTGTATATATTTGATATATTATTCTCAATCTTAGAAAAAGAAGTTCCAGCCTTATTTCTACCAGTAGCATCGATATCAGGATCAATAGATTCAGCATTTTCATCGTCCTCTTTACCTTGCTCTTCTTCTTTTTCATCTCTTGCCGGGCCAACCATTTTATCTTCAGGTAATTCATCATCATCTACTGTTATTTGAATATCAGCCTCTTGTTCGAAAATGTAATGTAGAGATTCGTTTAGACTCTCATCTTTTTCGCTTCCTATATCTTCAATTTTAAACATGTCCAGAACCTTACTCATGATATGTCCACGATAGTCTGTTCTTTGTTCAAACGAGGTTGTAAGCATCTTATAATCAGATTCCAAAACAGATAATATGTTTGAGTTAGAAAACAAATCCTCCAATGCGTTCATTCCGGTTGAGGAGTGAACCATATTAACTTTCTTTTCAAAAAGGTTTTGTATTTCTTTTCTAGTTTTTAATCTATAAATCTTTTCTATAATTATTTCTTTCTTTTTCTTTTCTTCTAATAGTATATTATAACTATTAATAGTATTACGGATTCTGGAACGATAAACTCTTTCAGAAAGAATCTGTTTATCTATGCTCTCAAATAAGTCTTCTCTTTTCATTTTTATATTCTCCAAATGATGAATAAAGTAATTAGTTCAAACGTATAAGATTATGAAGGATTTTTTCAACTAAACTGTTGACGATACTATCTTCATTATAATAGGGGGCTCTCTTGTCGGTATATGCACTATCAATCTTAAATCTATTTCTATTCCATTTTTTATATGAGTATGCGGAATCCTCACTAACATTAGCACCATTGGTTTGGTGTCTGTTGGTGGGATTGATTCGTACTGTCATCATCGACAAGCCTTCTTGGTGTGGAGCCGTTGGACTATTGACAGTCTCTTTGACTGCGTCCTCATCCTCATCCTCACGCCTTCTTTGTACTGGCTTAGATCCTCCTAGAGCCACGTTGCCTTGAGCCATAGATGATATTTCATCTAACTCAACTTGCTCTGCTAGAATCGACTTAATCATCTCTTGGATGATATTAACAGATTCATTCACTTCTCCAGAGCCAAAAATAGCACGAAGATATTGTTCGACATTTGAAGCGCCAACAAAATCTTTTAGAAGTGAGTCAACAGGAAGATTATATACTTTCTTCAAATCTAATAAGAGTCGAAGATCAGTAGCACTATAATTTTCTTTATCAAGATTAATCGGGGTAGATTTCATGAACTTGGCAATTTTTGTTTTATTTACTTTAGATAAAGAATTAATTAAATCACTTTTTGATGGATTTGCAGGAAGTTTCTTTCTTGCTCTTGACGATACAAGTCCTTTTGCTAGTTCAAGTGCTTTGTATTCAACATCCGCTTGTATAGATTTGATGATCATTTCAGAACCCTTGATCAACTCTGCCAAACTTTCAGAATATTCCGGAGAATGTTTAAATGCAGGAGAAAACAGTACTTGTACATTTGGTTCTTCCTCATACATACTAAATCTAGCCATCGAGCCAGAATCACCTTTCTCTTTCTCTGACATCCCAAGGTATAACTTGTCATAGTCTTCTTCAAAGAAATCAAAATCAGAATAATATGTTCTCTCGCTAGCAGGTTTCATTATCTCAGACAAAGCCATTATAGGAGAAGGACTAGGGCTGGAACTTTCAACTAGTCTAATATTTCCAGATTTCCCACCTAACAAGGTTCTCCAAAGTTCAATTGACTTTTCATATGATATTTCAGTTCTTGAGAATGGCAAGAATCTCTTCGAGCCTTTAGGGGAAGATACAAAAATTAAAACTTCATCAGCAATTCCTGCAAAATGTTCCGCCATCTGTAAGTGCCCATTATGTGGGGGTTTGAACGAGCCGGGCATAATAGCAACTGTCTTTGTTCCTCGGGACTGTACGGTGGTTTGTTCTGCATCTTCATCACCAATTTCTTTCGGAGCCAAGTCTTGCATTTCAGAAGACTCATTAACAGCACCGGGCTTCTTTGCCATTGCCTGTGCCAAGTTACTTCCCATACCATCACGAATAAAATCTCCTGTAATCTTAATTGGCTTATCTACGCCAAAGATTTTTGAAGATCTCATCACGATTCCTTCATGACTAGTTAGTGCTTCATTACCGACTTTAGACTTGTTGACTAAAGTTACCAACACTGCTCTGCCTAAAAGTCTTGTAGCGTGATAAAATATTGCTCCTGAACAGAATTTATAATAGTCGTCTTCTGTCAATTCAGGGTGAACAGTTTCATCTAACAGTTGTCTAACTGAATACTGCTCTTCTCCGGAGTCTGGAATGAGAGCGACATAATTTGCTTTACTAAAATAGGATCTCTTTTTCCCATCAGCAAAAGTATACTTTTCTACATACGATGGCTTTACAATCTTAGAATCCTTTAACCAACTCTCTAGAGATTTTGCAACAGCGTTTTGATCGTCCAATTTTACCTCTATAACCTCTCCTAGGACACTAGTATAGTCAATGGGCACCTCTCCTTTTAAAGCGACAGTATCAAAGGGTGAGAGCGCTCTAAATGCTGCATTGGGGTTAGTTTCATTTAATATCTTAACCAATTCCACTAACGCTTGTTTTTGAGCACTAGACAAAACAACCTCTCTAGTTTTTCTAGTCTTCTTTCCTTCGGGAGAGAAGATTTCATTAACTCCGTGAAATGCAATGAAATTTTCGTCATACTTCACAGCATTGACTTGTCCGTTTGCCTTGCCCTCTTCGTGAACAATATCGTTGTTTAGGCATATGTTGGGGTTATCCCACATATTCAGTTCTCTTAAAACTTGCTCCATTCCAGAAGTATTTGATTTTAAAGCATTATTTAACATCGTCAAAGCAACTCCGCCATCACTAACAAAACCATGTCCGCTAGTAATGCTCTTGATGATTACTTCTTTCTTCTTTTTACTATGCGTAATGTTAAGTTTCTTCCCAACAACAATTTTATTTAAACTAATTCCCATTGCAACTAACTTGTGCAAAGGAATGGTTATCTCTTCGTCTGTGTCAAGTGATTGGAGTATAGCCTTTTCAAATCTTTCTTTGAGACGATTAATGGTGATGCCTTCTCTATCAATTGGGGCTCTAGACATTCTGTCGATTGCGAACTCTTTCTCTCCTAAAGGATTTTGAACAAGCCGAATCGGTCCATTAATCCCATCAATTTTAATTGACGGGGTGAACTGTTCAATATATTGCTGCGGTTTCCCTTCTTCTCCGCCTCTTCCGGTAAAAAACTCTAATAAGTCTTTTCCATTTCTGACGTAGTCTAAGTCAAAAGGATGCCACATGTGCCCAACCGGTCCTTCAGTAAGTAATTTCTTCATACTATATTTCCTTATTTTAACTTTAATACTTCTTCCATCAAATTACGGACTGCTCTTCTAAAAGATTCGTTCTTAGAATTTTTCTTCTTATCATCTTTTGCAGCGGCTTTCATAGATTCGTCTGTGTTACCATCACCATCTATATCGAGAAAGTCTGGCTTCTCCTCCTTCTTTTCTTCATGCATATGAGTCCCATGCTTCTTGCCACACTCTGGACATTCTTCATCTTCTTTGCCGTCACGATTGGCAGAACAAGATGACTCTTCTAAAGTCTCTTCTTCTTCTTCTTCTTCGCTTCGGTTATACTCTCCCTCTCCAAGGTTGAATCTTTCCATCAACAAACGATTAAGTTCGTTATTTTTCCATTTATGAATTTTCATTGTAGTATTTCTCCTTTTAAATGAATTTCGACGATGAATTGACTCCATCATTTGTTTTTTATATCCGTCTTCCCAATCTCGGAAACACATATTACCTTGTAAATAGGCTTCTTTCTCCATATTTCGTAAATGCTCATCATTCTGTGCATATCCTTCTCCGACATTACCCATCTCGTCAAATTCACCTCTGAGGTTCTGCCCATGGTGAATGAACTCATGAGCAATAGAACGGAGTATATCTTTAGGGTGCCTATTCGTCACGTAGACAGTGATTACTTTATTTTGGGGATCGTAGTAGGCAGTCTTTCCTAGAGTGCTCTGAGCGTTATCCTGATCATCCTGAAGGGTGATTGCAGGCATAGATTGGAACCCTACCTTTTCTTGAATGGCAGAAGCCAAGTCATCTACTAGAAGACTTAATTCGCCAATCTCCATATCAGAGTTGTTACTAACTTCGCAGTTCATACATAATTCCCTCAAGCATAACCACAGAGTAATGATTGATATAACTAGTTTCCATAGATTCTATAGACTCATTAACAGATTTATCTTTTTTAGGATTTGATTTACTAAACTTAGCCAATAATTTAACTTTTTGTGTCATTCCGATTCTTTCCAACTCTTTTGTAAGATATCTTCGAAGTACTTTTAGTAATCTTTGTTGAACCTTTGCTCCTTCTGGAGACTTCAGATCATATCCAGCAGCCTTTAACTTTGGTCCAATGATTTGAGAGATATTTACAATCCCAGATCTAATTTTTGGAACCATCTTGATCATTTGCTCTTTTGACTTTGATGGAGCGTCTTTTTTGGCATCATCCAGAGTGGAGGATTTAAATCTTCCTTCTCCCGAGCCAGTAAATTGTTTTTTAGAATATGCGAGCGCATACTCTTTTGACTTTTCTTTTTCTTCGTCATCTAGCCCAGCATATAAACGTTCCATTGTTTTGACAGCCGTAATATCATCATACCTAGAAGCGAGTGTTGCAAAATCGCCCTTTTCAGCATAATTTTTGAGTCTAAATAGGAATTTTTGTATTGCTTTTTTCTTTTTCTTCGGATCATCATCATACTTTTTATTTTTAGCAACTTTTTGAAGAGCAACCTGAAGATTTGTTTTAAATCTCTTTAAGTCAGTTTGTGACTCCAATAGCATCCCATTAGAATTAGATAGAAGCATAGTTCCAACAGTTTCTATCAGTTGTCTTCTTAAAGACTCACTGATGTCGATACCAGATCCTTTCAACTGAGCCTCGATGTCTCCAAGAATGGCAGCAAGCGCACTGGTATTTTTAGATATGATTCTACCTTGATCGCCCTCTTTGTCTGTCTGTCTATAATAGTAGGTACCTTTCTTTTTTGCAAGATCGGGAAATAACTTTGAAATTCTAGATTGTAAACTTCCTTTCCCCTTTCTAATAGAGATGGTGCCTCCGCCCTCTTCTTCTCCTGCCTCTTCTTCTGCTTCTTCTGCAGACTCTGGTGGATCTGGCATAGCAGCCTCCAATTCATCTTCAACTGCTCCAGCAGCCGTCTCTTGCTCCGCTGGGGACTTATCTCCAACACCGTTGATGAAGTCATAAACTTTTTCCCACATTTTTGCATTAGAAGCAAACGCAAACTTATAAGAATCAAAGATTGAACCAAGAATTCCTTTCGCTTTTGGGCTTTCTAATTCTTTACCTAGGCTTTCAGTGTCCTTTTTAACATTACCGGAAGGCTTTGCAGGAGCACTTCCACCGCCACCGCCTTTTTTGTTCCCTTCCTCGTCATATACCTTAGAATAATCATTCCCAAGTGCAAATCTTAAATAACCTACTGCTTCGACTTCATCTCTGTCATCGAAAACTTGCTTATTTGATAAAACAAAATCAGCAACCTCACGAGGGTTGGATATCCCCTTCTTCTTTACAATAGCCACCGCTTCGTCAGATAAAGTCTTGGGAAACTGTTTGGGATCATTAGAATTTTGCTTTTTATTGTTCTTTTTTGGGTTACCACCGCCATCATCTGGCTCTTGTTCCAACTCAGCAGTCACATTTCCTGTACCAGTGCCCTGTGTATTAGCAATTCTGGTTCTTGGGGGCTGAACAGTAGCAGTTTGTTCCATTAGTTGCCCAAGGAAGTTGTTGTACTTGTCTTGAGGCTCGATACCCTCTGTTAACATGTCATCATTCTCGTATGAGAACATCTCAGTCACAAATCCACGAAAAGCAGACTCTCCTAGTGATTCTTTAGCCGTTTTTATCATTGCCGCTCTAGCAAACTCTTCTTTTACAATTTGTTTTTGAAATTTATTCATTTTTTACCCTCAGTTTATGAATTTGTTGCAATTATTGCCGTAGTGTATGAACTCTACTATGTTACCATCCGGATCTGAGAGGTATACACCAGTAGTTCCGTCTCTATGGTTTACTTCTAAGTCTGATTTTGGTAAATCAGTAACCTCATCACACAATATAGCGATATGAGGCTTGGAAGAAGAGAACTTCTTATCAAGCAACGCAATATTAGTGTTTTGAACTTTAATCCGAACATAATTTTCTTGTTTATGCGTAACTAATCCTCCAAGTGTCTTTACATACCACTCTTCAGAAGAACTTAAGTCTTCAACTAATATAGCAATGTGATCGATAATAGAACTCACTTACCACAACTCCTTGTTTCTTTATTAAGTAGTATTTTGGCTTTCTATTTTGACATTTAATGCTAAAATATTCAATATTTCGTTTGTTCCTGCCTCGGTTACCCTTAGCATGGCAACTTTTCTAGAACTTTTGTAATAATTATCTTGATATATCCACTTTTCTAGAATCAATCCTATCCTTTTATGTCTATCTTTTGAAATATCAGCCCAAGATATCAAATCACCTACTTTTAATCTAGAATAGTTGTTTTCCCCAAGCATATTTTATCAAAGATCTGTCTGAGTTGCTTGTTGTTTGCTATTTTTGAGGGCTTTGTCTTGTTCTACATCTTTCTCTTCTTGCTCTGCAGCAGTTTCTTCTTGACTAGACTTGAACTCATCAAACTCATCCCTAAGTGCTTGAATCTGATTAAGTTTTTCTTGTATTTCTTCAGGAGTCAAGTCCATATCTTGTAATCCTTTTACAAACTCAGCAGTCCCTTCTGGATCATCAATACTATCAATCAACTTATCAATGTCTGGTATCTTTTTTAAAAAATCTTCTAGTCCAGCCTTTTCAAAATTGTCTGCCAGTTCTTTAAATTTTTCCAACTGCTCTTCATTCTCTACAGTCTTCTTTGCATCATCAGACATAGACTGTGATATCGCACCAAAAGCCGATGCTAGTTTGTTAAAATTTTGTGAAGTTACTTCACTTGTAGTTTCGTTAACAAATTTTCTCCAATTTTCCATTAGTAGCCCTTCTCCTAGACTAAGATATGGATTATTTTCCATGAAAAAATCTCTGATTATTATTAATGAATCATTTTCTAGTTTAGGATCTTCGATTCCCGGAATATTCAAGTTTTCTAAGTCTTCAATTACTTTTTTGACTTGTTTCGCTGGGCTTAATCCGTCGTATCTTGGATTAGAAAGCCAAAGATGCCCATCAATCATAAGCCCAGAAGCCTTATGGGTTATTGTGTATCCTTTTCCAGTCTTATGAGCAAAGAAATGTTCAGTATTAGTCCCTCTGGACGGCTTCACGTCTTTGTCTCCGGTTTGTGTCGAGATTCTCGCCTCGTTGGAAAACTTTCTCCAATTTTCAAATAATATTTTCATGATTTATAACCCTCTGTATATTTTATAGACTGCTTCTTGGAAATCCATCCCATCTTCGTATAACTTAACAACCCTCCGGGCTGCATTGTACGCTCAGTTACCACGAATTCCTGCTTCATTAAACTTTTTTTCAAGTTTCTTAGTCATCTCTTCTTTTAAAATTTTATAATCTTTCATAATTGCTTCTCACTGTACAACATGGTGCATATTTCGGACATTTTTAGTCTCTAAGTTTTGCTATTTTATCCTTTAAGATTGACAGTAAAAGAATTTTTACCATTTATATCTTTAAGAACGAGAGTTTCTCCATCATGAAGTTTCTTCATGTCTGATTTATTGATTACAATATCAATTTCGATGTCATGACTTGCCGTGTCAACCTTTCCATCTATAGATTCTTCCATTGTTTCATCATCACCACCGATATAACCGTCTAGGTAATCATAAACTTTGGAAATATAATCTGATGCTTTCGTTATTTTAGCCTGAACCCAAGCAGGAAGGTTTTCTTCTCCCATGTTAGACATTCTGTCGGATAGCGATTGCGAGTATCTAGCAGTCTTCTCTAGTTGTTGCGAAGCCATAGATACCTCATGATCCACCTCACCTGTTATAGTGACGTTAGATGCTTCTGGTGCCTTTGTAATAGCATCTGTCATATCATTGCTTCCGCAATTATTTTCCATAAGCCATATAACTTCTTGCTTTGTTAATGTGTAGTTACTCATTTCTATCTTCTCCTTTGGTAGATCGAGTCTTCATGTTCTTGCAGAACTGTATCATTATAACCCCTTTAGGATTATAACACTCTTTAAATAGTAAAAATGAAGCAGATTACATAATTTTTTTTAAAAATAAGCCAAGTCCTACATGCGCTGTCTTAGTAAGATAGTATTCATGAAGTTTGTCAACCTCTACCCACCTATATTTTTCTATTTCTTCTTCCTGCAATACAATATCGCCAGTCCAGTCTGTAATGATGAAATAGACTTTGTCTCTAACGTTGTCCTCGCCCAATAGTTTTGCTTTCTTAACCTTTAGCCCAACTTCTTCCAGACACTCTCTATAAAGCCCCTGCTCCTTTGATTCACTAAACTTTATCTTTCCTCCGGGAATATCATATCTATCTTTACTCCCTGTGGGTTTAACTAACAATATTCTACCATCTTTATAGAAAAAACCTTTTGCTGACGTGGTGGTGTCACCTGGTTTCATTTTATAAGCCATTCTTCACTCCTCTTTATTGTAATTAGACTTTGAAATAACGAAAAAACTTTTATTGTAAAACCATTCTTCATGAATTAGTCGATAAGACTCTCTGAAATCGGAGTTGTCTGTAGCCCATTGTACTATGTATATCTTTGACACCAACCCATCCTCGCCATAAAACGAAAGAGGAAATGCCAAGGTACCAATAAAATTATCATTTTTTTCTATTTCTTCTGACTTGATCTCTAAAATGCTGGTTACTATGCCGAATGGATAGTCTTTTTTCTCATCTTTCTCGCTTATAATATACCCTTTCCAGTCGTTAGAAAACGATACTAGATCTCCTATCATAGGCATTTCAAAAAGTTTTTTAATCATACTATAAATAGGACGTCTAGACACTTAAAGTTACGTTTATTTCCTAAGAAAAGATATTTTAGAACTGTCTATAGTCTCGACATTGACAACGTCTGACACAGTCTCAAAAGCCCCAAAAGACTTGTGCAACAATATAGAAACAACTACTCCTACTATATATCCTTCTTTGTCAAACACTACTGCACCAGATGTGCCCGGTAAGGAAAATGAGTTGATAATATAAGTTTCTTTTGATATAGAAGTGACTATACCATTAGATACATTGAAGAAAACACCTACCGGATGCCCACAATGATATACAGAAGCACCTATTAAATAGTTATCTCTTTGCTTGAACTTGGCTGGAACAGTACCAGTCAACTTTCCTAAAGGTTTCAGAAGCGCAATGTCTTTCTCGGTGTCTGTATAAACCACAACTAGTGGCAGTATATTGCCATTTTTTTCCACACCCTGTAAAAACAGAGTTCCATCTATTACATGTTTTGCTGTTATAATATATATTTCTCCCTTATGAGAGACAAGGTTCCCACTTCCAAGCCCAACTCCCTCTGCATTAATCGTGTTAATCTTTATAGAAGATTCGAAAGATATTTTTAATCCTTCAGCGGCATCTCCATGCACTAATTCCCTACTGTCAAATTCCTTTGGCTCAGCATCTGAAGCGTTGTTGACAAATAGGGACATAAATAATAATATATTTTTCATTTTCACTACCCCCCTATTAGTATATAGGGGCTAGCGACTTCGAAGAAGAAGTCGTATTTCCTTTTCAATGAATTCCTTGACGTCTTCCTTTCCTTTAGGCTGGGACAATCTGGCAAGATCTGAACCAATCATAGCCTCTAGAACTTCATCAGCATCAATATGCCATCCATTGTTATCGTTAAAGTCGCCTGCCATCATTTTTCCAATAACTTCTGAATCAACATGTGTCCAATCACTTTGAGAAATTGATATATGGATTTCTAGGTTCAGATCATCATCCTCGGCAATCCCTTTATATATTCTTTCAGGGGATATCTCATCAGAGCCAGTACCCCACCCAATTGATGCAACAACTTTCATATCCAAATTTTCGAAAGATGTTACCGCAGACAATGAATCATATTTATCAGGATTAGCAATGAAAGCATCATCAAGCAATGAAGCCTTTAAGGCACTCATTCCTTCTGATTGCAATACTGATATGATAGTCGCAAGTGCTCCGGACATTTTCTTTGCCCTTTCAACTTGATCTGGTTCATCCTCATCATAATCACCTCCTGAGAGGTTTGCAAATGCAGAGCCTAGTGATGCTCCTTCTTCGTTCTTAACAGTGAAAAATGTTGTTATACCAAACGGTAGTGAAGATTCATAATCCTCTTGTTCATCTTCAATAACCCAATTACCGTCCTCTTCTAAAAGAGTCTTAAGCCCACCAACCAAGTATTCACCTGAAACATCTGTTTTCACATTCCCAGGATAGGTATATGAAATAAAGTGCTTAATAAAATTGTTCAGAGAGTCGTCAGCATGGGGATCCATTACGTGATTAATCTTATCCTGTATTTCTTCAAAGGCATATAGCCATGTATCTGGAGAATACGGATGATACTCATCACTGAATGCTGAATCATTTCCCGAAAATGGAAACCGGATTATCATGGTATTTTTACTTCCGCCTAAAAAACTATCAAACATAACTGAATAACCGTTCATCCAGCCATCATCATAAAAATATATATCACTAGCCTCATCCATCGCTTCCTCCATCGCATCTCGAACATCATTGACATTACTGAAAGAAAAAATCTCATCTTCATACCGCCATATAATAGCAACATCTCCAGTTATATAAAATGAATCCCCACCATTCCAGTCTTCTTCGACACTCAAATTATCAAAGTTTATAAATCCTCTATTATATTCGTTTTTGAGATCTTCAAGAACTTCAATGGCGTCTTCTTCATTTGTTCCCTGATGCATGTCTTTGAGGGATTGTTCCAAAGCAGCGGAGTATTGTGTAGAATTTTCATATTCTAGTTCTCTTCCGGATGAACGTTTAAGCATATCAAACAAACTATTTTCAACATTATTGTCTTGATAAGAACCCCCCACCCTTAGAAAATTTCTGAAGTCTATAACATCTCCAGTCTTTTCTAAGATATCAGCAATCTTATCTTCTTGCGAGGTTGTTATAGTCTTATTAACGTACTCAACAAAACCGGGAATATTATCTCCATAAGATCTTTTTTCTGGAACTGCAACTCTAGATAGAACTTCTGAGTAGTCTCCTTTATCAGCCAAGAAAGCAACATTTTTAATTCTTAATCTAGCAAGCGGTGTGAATATACCAACGTCTCTCTCGTCATCAGTGAACAGTTCGCCATCCTCATATTGATCAATATAATCTTGTGTTAATGCCTCACCTTCAAGTTCAGGCAGATCTGGATTAAGAGCATACGCAATCATTCCATTGGCATGGGCTTCTGCAAGAGCGCATATATTATATTGATCCCACTTCTCCTCAGAAGGGCTTGCTCCAAGTTTGTCTCTACTAGAAGGTATAGTATGACACGATTGCAACCCTTCATGATCTGACATTCTGAAGACATCAATAGGATGACGAGAGAACACAACATATTCAGTTTCTTTCCCTAGTTCTTTATACTCATCGTACCCCATTCCTGCAAAGATTTCATAATTTTTCTTCCCAGTGCCTTTCTCACCAACCAACCATTTCTGTTGAACCTTAGACTGTCTCTTTAGTGAACTTAATTTAAAAAAATCTTCGACTCCTTTCATCATCGCCTCGTCTGAACTCCAATCGATTCTGCCCATGTCAGAGAACACTCTCATAACGGCATTATCTCCGGGGATAAATTTTCCGATAGCAGCCGACAAAGAGAGTTTTTTCCTAGACATCGATAGAAACTTTTTATCTTTAAAAAACTCTCTCTTGAACCCTCTTCCCTTATGCCCTAAGGTTTCCCTTCCATATGCTTCTATCTCTTTGGATAAGGCTACATACTCCTTCATCACTCCAGGCAAACCATTTAGATATTTTTCAAGTTCTAAGAAAAACTTCACAACAGAGAAAGTCATCTCTTTTGTTCTAGATTGTATCCCATCATCTGGATTACCAATGTAAAGAGATTTAAAATTTTTGACAACTTGTGATATGTCATCCTTATTAAACTCCCACCCTGTACGATTTAAAAAAGTCTCAAGTTGGCTAAATGGTGAACTCGGACTATCGGATCTAAATGATCCCAAGATCCGATATCGATCTCCGAAGATGTTTTGAAATGGCAAATCACTCTTGGGGATCTCCAATACATCGTCTAGATGTCCGATTTCTTCTGTTGTCGCTTCTTGGATAACATTTTCTACCTCTTCCAAGACTAGAGATCTTAACATTTCTTTAGATAGTTTCATATTATTTTCCTTTAAGGTTTAGATAATATAAATAGTCGACTATAATTATGCCAACCTATCTTTCTTTCCTTTGAAAACGAAAAAAATGGAGAGTCTATCCATGCAATTTTAAGATGAAACTCTTCATTATAACTTCTATGCTTTAGAACGACACCAAGCCCGATATGCCAATCCTCAAATAAAGGAGTTGAACTATCGAGCCTGACTAGCGAACCAATTATGTTATTGCTTAACTTTTTATATTCTTCAATTGAATATAATATTTCTAAATCCATTCCAATTCATCTGATGAATCTTCTTCTGGTTCCTCTGGGACTGCCTCTTTCCCTTCAATAATAATCTTATTAGAATCTATATCTAGTGTAAGAGTCTGTATTTGAAAGTCTTCTTTGTCTAAAATTTCTGACATTAGGATGAAGTATTCTACTATTGCATCTTGAAGTTCTTCAAAATCTGAAATATCTACTTGGAATTTCTTTACTCTTGTTTCTTCTTTTTTTTTCATGATTTCCCCTGTATTTGATTACATTACAACTTATATACGTTTGAGCAAGGCAGTTTATTCAATATTTTTTACAAATTCTTTTTTCTTTACCTTCATGATCGTTCCCTCTTCTTCGAAAGGGACAACCTCAATTGAATATCTATGCTCTTCAAATACAACAATCGCAATATTTAACCCCATGCTTGTAATAGGCATGTTCTCATCCGGGAAAATGAAAGCATTAAACTGATCCTGAGACATCCCAACCCCATTATCTTTGACATATATACTATCCTCAGCGTCGGAATACACGACAACCCTCTTCACATCGGAGTTGTTATACTTTACACCATTCTGAATTAACTGAAGAACGGCGGAACAAATCAGCGATTCGTTACCGTACACCAACGGCAATTTTTTTATCTCTACGTTACTGCTATAAGCGGTAATTTCTAGATACTTTTGTAGGGATACAGCCAAATCAAACTCTTCCATCTCAATTTGAGATTTTTGTTTGACTAATCCGGTGAAAGAATGGATGCTCTTGTAAACCATTTGGGCATGCTCAACACCCTTTTCAAGAAGTGTGAGTGCAGAAGCAAGCCCCAAATCTTTAATAACCTTATCGGTTAACTTTCTTTTAAGCATAGCCAACCCTCTAGGGATATAAGTGTTTATTCCAGAGTGCAAATCATGACGAATCATACGATTTGAGTACTCTAGAAAGACTTTGCTTTCATATAATTCTCTTTTCTTTGTCAATTCTTCTAATTCCTTTTGGGTAGCACCGTGGTAATCAAGCAACCACTCGTCATATTTAACTAAATCACCGGGCATAATTTTCCCAACTCTATAATGAGTAGGGAGATTGTCAATAAATATGATCGACTCAAAGCATTCAACCAAGTAAATATTTTGATATAGAGATTCAAGATAAGTTTTAACACATGAACTC
>Ga0208814_1000666_pt1 | contig 19097 bp, 25 predicted proteins | sample MalvirAntarct_55_FD_184253 | JGI IMG/M metagenome (GOLD analysis project Ga0208814, IMG submission 184253) | Marine viral communities from the Global Malaspina Expedition - Malaspina viral metaG Antarct_55 (SPAdes) (version 2) | ecosystem: Environmental > Aquatic > Marine > Oceanic | place...
CTTGCTATAAACCAATATATTCTTTCGTTTATATCATCTCTATAAGATCCAATACAAACAGGATTTGTCATAGCGTCTATATAGCCACCTGTCCAAGTTGCTCCTGTACCTACTTTTGAACGCAATTGAATTGTACCCGCAATATTTTGCATAGCCCCAACATCACTTGCATCGGAGTTTGCTAAGTCTAAATTTAAAGCGTCTCTATATTCTCCATTCGGAACTAAACGTTCGTCAAGGTCTTTGTTCATTCTCCCTGATTGGAAAACATGCACAAACTCTGCCATATATTAGTGTTTTATGATTTTGGATTTATTACGCATAACCTGTGTAATCTCCTCAATTTTAATATTTGATAATCTTATTTTAGCATTTCTTTTAGCCGCAGAGGTTTCTCTCTTAAAGCGTGATACTAAGTATTCAGGTGTATTTGCTCTTGTAGATAAAATAGCATAGGCTATATATTTGTACAGAGCTTCTTCTGCAAATTTATGTACAACCATTTCTTCGTCAGTGCCTAAGCCGTCTGAGATATATTTTAATGTAACTATTCTTCCTACAAATGAAGAGTCAAAGAATATAATACCTTGAAGCTGGTCTATGTAGAATATTCCATTTGTTTGAGCTTGCTGAGGTGAAATACCATAGCGTCTACCAAAGTGATTAATTGAAAATCCCCTATTAGTAATGTTATCGAATTCATTACCGATCTCACTATTAGTTGTTGATTGAAACCTTTTTTTTGTTTCCGAAGATTGAGCAGAAATAATTTCCTGATCTTGTTGGTCAAACAGATATTCGTAATTGTTGTCTTGTAGAATAGGAAAGGGGTTACTGGTGTGCTGAGCAGGGTATATGACTCGTTCTATACCGTTAGAATCAACCCAAACTAATTTTACGTAGTTTACGTAGTCTTTAGGTAATACGAAGTTTAAATTAGGCCCTACCTCAATTTCCGCAGATTTGACAGAAGGCAGTATATCGAAGCTAAACTCTTGAATCCCTCGCTGAGCATGAAATGCAACGTCTGTCCTTTTTGCTTTAGGTATTATTTTTTCTTCACCTACATAAGATATAATAAAGTTATTTATAATGTCCTTAATGCTTGTGAATTGGTAATTGCCGTAATCTTCATCCCAACTATTCCAAACCCCATCAGGGCCTAAGTAGTATTGCTCGTCTGTTTGATTTATTAAGGCCATATATTATGATTTTTCTTGTTGGATAGTTTCTTGCTCTTCTTGATTCATAACTTGATATAAGTTAAGGTCTTTAATTAATATACCTGAAAGCTCTAGTATTTTAATAACTAATTCAGTTTCATCTGACGGATGTAATTCAAAGTTAACGGAATTTACTGCATTGTACAGAGGTTCGTCAAACACTATTTGGTAAGCCCATTGAACCTTAGCTGGTTTCTTTATATATTGAAACTCAACATCAGCTACTGCTGTTATCTCGCTGTTTCCATAAACTCTGATTCCATTTGTGTTTGCTACAAATACAGGTCTAACGTTTTTAGGTTTTGTTAATGGGGATGAGTTTATATATAAAAACTCGTTAGCGTTAATACGCTCTGCTTCGATGCTCTCTGTAGACGACACACCAAAGGGGTTTGTTGTTGTATTTTTGTATACTACTGTACCTAATCTATATAGGTCAGTCGGCTCGTCAAAAAAGTTTCCTGTACGAGTTGGTTGAGCTACGGTTTCAAATATGTTAATCTTTTCATTAAGTAGATTTAGCATATCTGAATACTCTGTGCTATTACCTGGTATTCTGCCAAACTGGTTTATATCGTAAAAGTATTGTTCGAATAAATCTTCTTGCGCTTGATTAGCAAATAAGTTAAATTCCTGAGCTGTTACATAGCCTCTTTGTTCTTTATTAAGTATGCCAAGCACTCGCTGGTAAACACTATCCACGCTTATCGCCATTTGTATATTTTTTTATTATTTATAGTAATTAAGCCACCTTTAAGATGGCTTAACCACTACAAAGGGTAACTTATTTAAGTTTCTTTAAAATTGTTTTGTAAACCTCCATACCTGCATCTGTCTTAAAGTAAGACGCTAATGCTGAATACGGATGCTCATCAAAAGGAACTGTCATTAATTTTCTGTTTCCGTCGCCATATGTGAATGTACGTTGGTCTCCTGAAAGATGTAATATGCCAGCCTCTACTGCTTTAGCTCCTGTGTTTCTTAATTGTAATGAGTCATCAGTAGCTAACTGAATAAATAAAACTGGATTCCTTTTAGCAAAGATCATTAGATCTCTTCTTAATTCGCTAGAAGATAATGTTGTTACTTTTTCACCATACTCAGATCTTAGTATTGCTTCCGCATGATCTATTTCAAGTGTCTTAGCAGCGTTCAATGCTTCTAACTCGTATTCAATCCAATCTAATTCATTAACAGAATCTTGTACTGGATCTAACTCTTTAAATATAACGCCGCTTAATGGGTGATATATTGAAAGTAATTTTTGTAATGATACATTTTCTTTTTTAACCGTTAATGTTCCATCTCTGAACACAATACGACCTAAGGTAGCTTCTCCTTTTTGTTCGTCGACAAAACAGGATCTTTGATTTGTTGCATACCGAAGTTCTCTCTGATATCCCGATTCTTTGTCAAAATACAATAAAGGTTTGGTTCTACTATGCTTTGATGTAATCGTGTAAACTAAAGGAGACTTTCCTGTTGCTAGGAAATATGTTCTATCTTTAAATTCAAATTCCGGTATAATTTTTTTAGGTGCAGAAGCTTTTACTGGTTCTACATAAGTATTTTCAATTGTCTGAGGAGCAACCTCTGCTTGCTTTGCTGTAGCTTTTTTTGCCATGATATAATATAATTAGATAATTTTTAAAAAGTAATAATTACCCCCGTCAGTACAACGAGGGTAACAATTACATTAATTTGCTTTTGATTAAGTTGTAACTTTTTTCAATAATACGAAATTGTTAGCTGCTTGTACACATAAACATCTTTCTGATAAGAAGTGAACGTTCATTGCATCCTCGTCGCTTGTATAGTTTCCACCAACAGATCCAGTAATCCAAGACTTCATCTTACGATCGTCAGCTTCAGAAGCTCTATAACGAGTATGTAAGAATGGTCGTGAAATATTTTTACCTAATTGCTGATCGTAAACTGTAGAAGTTCCAGCTGGTACAATAACACCTTCAATATCTCCAACTAATCCACGAGTGGTGGCGTCGTTTAAGTATTTCCAGTCAGTCTTATAGAAATCGTAAGATCCTCTACGGAATCCGCTAAATCCTAAGTTCAACGCCATATCTTCAGAGTTGTCAAATACACCGTAAGATGTACCGCCAGCTCCGTAAGCACTTTGTTGTGCTAACATATTGTCAATCCCTAAAGAAGTTGCACGATCTAAGAAAAGCATGTTTTCTTCGATAGCTCCCTGCTTGTCTAGTTCTTGTAAGATAGTATCAAAGTCTTCAAGACCAGCTGCTGCTCCAAAGTTAGAGTCTGTATAAACAAGACCTCTAGTTTCAAGTGCAGAGAAAAGTCCATCAGAACCAGTAAGCTGAGTACCTCCTCCAAAGTCAGCATTTACTGGAGTAATAAAGCTTGGTGTAGTTCCATCCGCTGCAAAAGATTTTTCAGCCTCTAGCATACTCATCTCTAATTGATCTTCAAAACGAATACGTGCTTCGTGCTCAGATTTTAAATACCATAAGTACCCAGATGTCCCAGCTTCAGTAGTAACTTCAACCCACCCAATTTGAGCTGTATCAGATCCACTTACATTATACTTGTCTCTAAGGATAATTGGTTTGTTATTAAACTGCTCAAAAGCTGCATCTACAGAAGTACCTGCGTTAGATGTTCCTTTTGCATATTCAGAACCGTATACAAAGATCTTAGCTGCTGCGTGTACTGTGATAGCTGGAGTTGCATATCCAGTTACTGTTAATGTAGCAATTCCTGAGGCTACAGCAACAGATTGTACGTAAGCTTTTTCAACTACTAATCCATTAGCTGAAGCAATCACGATAGTAGCACCTGGGCCAATAACGTTTTGATTACCTCCTGCTGCGTTAGCTGGAATAATAACTGTTGTAGCTGTAGTCACAACTGGATCGTAAGCTGCGTGTAATCTTCCTTGCTCTGACCAAACTACTACGTCTGAAGCCATTGGCATTTCTGCTCCTACCATTCTTAAGAATCCAGAGATCGTACGGTTTCCGTAACGCTCTACTTCTTTTTCATACACCTCAGGTAAGAATTGTTGTGTAAAGTCTAAGTCAGCTAGTGTTAAGTAGTTGTCTTGAAATAATGTTTGTGTTGGTCGTGGGATTAAGTGAGCTAATGCTCCTGCGCTCCCAGTAAATGAACCTGCTGCGGCCATAATTTTTTGTTTTTAGTTATTATTTTTTAATTTTGAAGCCATACTTGTTAGTGCTTTTTGACGGGACTGCTTTTACAGAAAATCCGCTATTATCACTGACTTTTTCATGAGTGCCTCTTGGACCCATATCAATGTTTTTAGCATTCTGTACACTTGTTTTCATTGCATCGGCCTTGCCTTGCTCATAAAAATGGTTTGCAATCTTGTCTGCATTCATAGCTGTAAATAAAGACTTGTGATAACCTGCGGCGTCGCTCATTTCATTTTTGTCGTTCAAGAACTTCTTGACCAAATTATTGATGTCGCTTTGGGTGTCTTTAACCTGATCTGCATTGTTTACTTTAAAGCGGAACTTCTTTTCCCCGACATTGAAATCAAAACCTTTGAAATCATCGGTAAAAAGCTTTTCTGTTTTATTTTTAAATGTAGACACTTGGCTTTCAGCTACTTTAGTTGCTGCTTCGTTTTCTTCACTATATCGATTGAAAAATTCAATCGCTTTTTGCTGTTCTGGGTTTAAATTTACCCCAGCTTTTACTTCGTCGTAATATCTTGTTTTTAACCCTTCTAAGTGATTTTTAGCTTTTGCTAACTCTTCTTTCTGTGCTAACTTTTTTCTGCGTACGTCTCTATCTTCATCTAGCTCTTCGTCATATGCGAAATTATCTTCCATTAAGAAATCAATTTCCTCTCTGTCTAAATGAGGTTTAGTAGACTCGTAATATTCTCTTAATAATTGTGTTTCATTTAATGAATCATAATCCGTGTTAAGCTTAACATAGTCTTCTAAGCTTCCACCTGTTTCATTTATAAACTCAACAACTTTTTGAATGTTGTCTGGTAATTCTATGCCAGACTCTTTTTGCTCAGCTATAGCCTCCTGGATATTATCTTGAAGCTCTTCAACAACCTCCACAACCTCCTCGTCTGTTATCTCTTGGAGAACAGATTCTTCGATTTGAGTAGGCTCTGTTGGTGCTATTTCCTCTACCGCTACCTCTGGGGTTTCGATTGATTCATTTACAACTACATCCGGCGTTGTAACAGCTTCCTCTGCTGGCTTATTTAATTCGTCTAAATTAACCTTAATTACGCCATCGTCATAAGACAATGGTTTTTGTTCCTCTTGAGTAGCTTCCACTACTACAGGGGTTTCTTGTTCTTGCGTTTCTGCCATGATAAAATATTATATAATTATTACTACTATTATTATTACCTAGGCTCGAAAGAACCTAAGTTAAAGTTACCGCTAAGTATGTCGTTTCCGCTGGACTCGAAGTTCTTAGGAGGTAAATCATTTTGTCTTTGATCTATTAACTCGCTCTGTTGAGTCGCTTCTTGCTTTGATCTATCATCTTTTCTATCCTCCTTACCGGCTGCTTCGGCTTTTTTGCCTTGAACTTCAATGCCTTTAAGTTTCATATTCATTTCAAATTCTAATTGCATAAGCTCTTTTTTAAGTGAAGCTTCTTGAATTAATTTTTGAGAATCAATTTGGGCTTTAGCCTGTTCTAAAGCGATCTTTTGCTGTATTAAAGCTTGACTCTTTTGTACTTCTGCTTGCGCAGCTACTTGTTGTGCTTGAGCATTCGCTTCTGCTTGAGCCTGTATGTTCTGCTGTTGCATTTGCTGATCTTTCAATTGCTTTTCATTCCTTCGAAGCTTAAGAAGTTGATTAGCCAGCTTAATGTTTTTAATCTCTCTTAAGTCAATAGCGTCAGATAAATCAATAAGGCCGCTTTGAACAGCAGCTTGAATATTGTTTTCAAGAACAGCTCTTTGCTCTTCGTCTGGTTGCAATTCAATAAATATACCAAAGTCGTACAGGTATAAGTCGCTCATCTCTTCCAGTACTGCCACATTTTGATTACCTATCTTATGTATAAACGCTTCCTTTGTAGGTGAGTATTCTAGTATATCTGAAATCCTTAATGATAAGCCTTCACATAAATCTGATGTTAAAAATAAGCTACCCTCTAATATATGGCGGGTTGCTACATTTGAATTTGCAGCTGCTAATTTCTGCACGCCTACTAATGCTCTAGAATCAGGAGTGCTCCCATCTCTAGCTTCGTTTAGACCCGTAACATCACGGATCATTTGCATGTAATAGTTGTAATTAGCAATTAAGCTTTGCATTTTTTGGCCCCCAGCACCAGTTGTTATTTCTTGAATAGGCACTTTACCAGGATTCATGTCACCGTCTTGAGTGAATGATCTACCAATTACAGAGCCTGTTTGAAAAAACATATTTAACGCTTCTTGCGGATTGTAGTTTGTTCCATTGCCTAGATCAACTTCGGCTAATCCATCCGCATCAAGATACACTCCATCAGGAACCATTCTTGACATAACCTGCTGCAGTTTTAAATGCGTAAGTTGAATCATATCCGCAAAGCCTGTTATACGACTTACTACAGATTCAATTCTACCTCTATACATTCTTGGAGCTACTATACTATAGTTCATTTTAACTTTAGAGTAATCGCTCTTAGGCCTAATCATATTTTTAGCCAATTCCCATTTAAGCATTTCACCGCCTAAAACTTTCACTCCTTCATATACAACTTCTAAAGATTTAGATAACTTGGTTATTCCATACTCTTCGTATAATTCTTCAGGTGGATTGAATTCATCTGTTTTAGGAATTATTTTAGCTGCTCCTGTAGCAGTTTCTTTAACTTTGTAAACTTCATTTGAAAAAGTTTTGTAATTAAAGTAAAGAACCTGAACAGTATTTGAATCATCATAATCCGAATTGCTAAGGGTTCTATCGTAAAAGCCATTGTTACTTGTGTTCTGACCTGCTATTTTCTGCAAATCATCATTAGTTAAATTGGGAAATTCCTTTTTAAGTTCGTTTAAATGAATCGCTTTTACTTCGCCTACATAGTAAATGTCTTCAAAATAAGGGGAGTCAGTATACGACCACACTAAATTAACTGGATCCACGTATTCAACAAGAGTTCCCTCTGCCTTAGTAAATGTGTTTTTAACGGCTCCAATGCCAATAGCAGTTAAATCGTAATTGCAACGTCGTTTGATTAAGTCATACCTATTGCCGTCAAGCAATACGTTAATGGCTTGTTCTTCAGCTATTTCAACCTGCTGCTTGTAGCTAAGTTGCATGTGTAAATCTAGCTCTTCTTTATTTTTAGGTAAAGTGTCAGGATTACTCTCAAACAAATTAACTCCAAATTCTTTTGCAGCAAAGTCGTTAAGTTCTTTAGTTTGCATATCTCTTATGATAGACTCCATGTACCTAGTCCTTTTTTCAACTCCGTAAGGATCTTGAGAATACGCTTTTACATCAAATTGTCTATCTGAAATTCCATTAACAACTATATCAACAAACTTTGGTATAATTGGTACAGGTTTCCAATCTAAATTTAAGTAAGATAAATCACCGTTAATTGATAACTCATCTTTATATTTTTGAATTGGTTGCTCTCCTCGAGCATATAATCTAAGATTATGAAAAGTTGCTTGGTTACTTTTGAACCTGCCGTTCCCATTATCAGAACTAAACCATTCGTTTTCTATAGCTCTACCAATAGTGGTTCCGTAGTCAAATGACATTTTTTCTTGGTCACTAGCTATCTGGCTTGGAAAATAAGTTGTTATAGGAGTGGTAGCCATATATTTATTTTTTCATTATTTTTGATAAACCACCAGTATTGGTGTATTTAGCTATTTTTAAATTTATTTTATTCTTTTCTACTTGAGGTCTTGGGTGATATAGATGCCTATTACACGCCATTACCGCTAGCCCTGAGCTTATCGCCGCATCAAACTTTGTTCGTTTATTTATATCGAATCCAGCCCAATCATTTAGCGTTGTATTAAAATACATTGCCCCATATTGCCCGTCTTCTTGTAAACCGACGTGTTTGTCAATGTATGTTTCAATGGCTGCCGCGTGAGCTTGTTTTATATCTTCACTTGAATTTGGCATACCTCCGATTTCTTTTTCAGTTACAGAAAGTTTATTCCAAATTTTATCAGGCCGATTCATTGAATAGCCTCTATAGCCTCTTCTTTTAAAATAATACAATAATCTAGGTTTATTATTTTCAGCTAATATTGGCATTCCGTAAAATATACATGCCATCAGCACATCTTCAAAAAATATCTCAGCAGTCTGAGGCCTAGCAATATATTCTAAAAAGAATGTATTTGCGGGAGCATCCTCCATACTGAACTTAGTTAATCCGTGCAAAGCACCTTTAGAGCCCTGTCCATCTGTTGTTCCGGATATATCATAGCTATCACAACCAAATGCACCCATATGCTCATTTCCTGGGCTTTTTAACCCATTCTTTACTGTTTGCCTGTTTTGTAAAGCTGCTCCTGGAACCCACGATATCTTAAATCTACCGCTTGGATTTGGTGTAAACATAACAGTGGAATCTTTGACTCCATTAGCCCATTGAAAACTACCGGTAGTAATTACATTGGTATTACCAAGGTCTTCGTTGTAATCTATCTGTTCGTATATTTTAACTAAGTTAAATATACTGTTTTTCGTTTCATCTCTAAAAGCGTGTTCCTCTGTACGTGGGAACTGTCTATAGAATTCGTTTAAGGCATCCTGGTCTCCTTTTAAACCATCTGCTTCATTATTCCAATGCTCGATCACTCCGACTTCTATAGAGTCGCCGTGTGGGCCAAGTACTTTTTCTTTAGGAGTGTCAAAAACAGGATGTCCATATTCATCTATAAACCCCTCGTAATTCCATTCCATTGGTATAAACAATGAATACAACCCTGAGGCTGTTTGTCCGTTTTTATTTCTTTTATCTACACTAGAGTTGCCGTAAAGCTTTTTAAAGTTAGATCCTCCCTTGTCTAGAGCGTTAGATGTTGATCCCATCATACACTTGCCTATAATTCTAGAACCTAGCCTTAAACAAGTTTTAGTTACTCTCCAGTTATTTAATATGTTGTCAGGTCTTTCCCACTTCCCACTTTCATCGTGTACTAGTAGTTTTAATTTTTCTCCATCATAGGAGTTGTCACCTGTGTTTTTCCAGTCAATAGTCGTGTCAAGCCCTTCCAAGGCTTCAGCACTTTGTTTAGATTGTATTGACTTTCTTGTTAATCTTGATGCTGGAATCCTGTAGGCCAGTTCGGTCTTCGGGCGGTCCATACCGTCTTGTATCGGTTTGAAAAAGAACGGATAGTTGACAGATATGGGTACGACTTTATCCGTGAACATTTTCTTCGCATCGGAGCCAGATTTGGACAATATCCCGAACCGTGCGTCGCTTGATATCGTGGCCATATTGACCGTCTCTCCGGAAGCCATAAACGAAAATCCTGAACGTCTGTTTTTGAGATATGACATGCCGTAACATCTGCTGTCAGCTTTGCAACCTTCCCAGAATATGTAGAATAGTCTGTTTGCTTCCCTAAAGTCTGGTCTCCCAATGTCAATTTTACTCCACTGCAAGTACATAAAGTGAGTACCAGTAATGTAAGTAGCCAAGCCCTTATTATAGAACCAATGGCCTTCGTCCCTTCGTTTGAATTGTTCATCTATATATGGTTCCCACTTGTTTTGAAAATCTTCAGGATAATCCCGCCAATCAAAGATACTTTCTATTGATTTTAATTCTTTAGGATAATCTTCAGGTGTCCATTTATTAGTGGATTTATTTATTTTATTAGGCTCTTTAGGCAGAGCTATTTTAAAACCTTGAATATTATATATTTCACCGATTTGCCCAGTCTTACTTATAACAACCAGATCGTGCTCCTTATTATAGCCGTACTCCCACTTCTTAGTTTTATTTAACCTAGATATTGTAGTTAATTTAACAGGGGTTATTGCTTTATATAATGATTGCTCGTACATTATTTAGAACGTTTTTCCGCAAACCCTTTAAAAGCTTTTTTTTCAACTTCTTCTTTAGGTTTATTGTTAAGTAAGTCTTCTTCTTCCTGTATTCTATTAAGTATTTCAAAAGCATCGAATATTGCAAGTTTTTTTGTAGCAGCAGCATTTTTAAGTCTATCAGCCGATATGTCATCACCTGAATCAACTATTTTTTCTCCTGCCACTTTTATTAACTCCTCGACTGCTTTATGTCCAGCTTGGATTATATTCTTCTTCGTCTCCTTGATATTCATATTTAATTGTAATTGAATTAGTGGGTACTCGATATACTCTTTGTGAATTAATAACAAACTCGTATTCCGCCCCTGGCTTAAAACCTATTAAATCCCCTTCTGCTACACTCTGCAGTTCTGGATCTTTACCATATAAAACTCCCACGCCTTCTTTTTCAAAATTGATTGAAAACATTTTTGTTTCTTTGACTGGCTTAACAAAATTAAAACCTTTACAAGCCATCCATCCACAACATCTCTTATAAGCATACACTTGGTCTTCACCTGCAAAATATATGTTATCTTTATAGTAAGACTTGCTGTTTTTTTCAACGCCTCTAATGTCCTTAAAACGTCTAAAAACGTTATGATGCACTATTACTTCGTCACCTGCTTCAATATTTGTTTCTATTTCAGATGGCACGGCTATAACTTTAGCGACCCTGTTAGAATAATTATGATTATGAAGTTCTGTGTTCAAAATAAGCTCTAAGCCTTCTATTTCTTTTTTATTATTATGCCTATCTCCTACTGGTTCTATAATAAAATCATATAAAGCTTTCATTAATACTGCAGATCATATTCAACTGCAATTGCCATATTTTTGTTAAAATCTTTCCACGGCAATAGCTCATCTCCTTTTTTTATATATATAGAGTACTTGTTATCTTCTTCTATTATATTAGCTATAGTATGACCGCCATACACTTCCTGTCCAACAGCATAGTGCATAGCGTCATTCTTATAGTCTCTGCCAATACTAATCTTCCGTACTAGGCTCATCTTCTTTTATATCTCCAGTTGAAATATCTACTGATACTTGACCATAAACATCCTCTAGCTGCTTTTGGACTTCTCCAAGTTTTACTTTAGCGTCTTCCATAGAATGCAGTAATTCGTGTTTTTGAGCTTCTAACCCACCTATTTGTAATTGAACACTGTTCATAGCGTTAACCGCTTCTTGCAATCCTTTTAATTCTTCTTCTGTTAATTTTTTTGACATTTGATTAAATTTAATTATTATTACTTATATTATTAATTACGTATTATAGCTAATACCTACTTTTCTTTAGCAAGCTCTTTCGAATTGCCAAGCTGTATCATCCGGTCCTGTTACTCTAACAGTAACAAACGGTGAGGCTTGGTAATCAGCTGTGGTATAAACCCACCAAATTAATTGTTGATAAGGTGAGACTAAGGGGCTTGGGTTACCTGTTTCTAAAGTATAAGCTGCTGCTCTGCTTGGAACGCTTCCTTTGTTAGTACCTATGAACTGATCTACACCAGCTGTTTGAAGTTCTGTCGGTACTATATTAGACGACTCAGTGCCATATGTATTATCAAAAGGACCTGCATTAACTGTTGTCATACCTGTCGTAGCTACTTTTGTTCCGCTAGAGTTCCCATGAATTATTTCTAATTTATCTGTTATACCATATGCCGTAAACTGTAGTGTTATTACACCTCCAGCGGAACTTAAAGCTATAGTGTTATCTGTTACACCGTCACCTCCAGGTAAAGCTACTGTATTACAAGGGATCCCTGCGTCTCTATCTGGCCACCAAACGCCGTTTAATATTGCAGACCAATTCATTACTGAATAGCTACAATATCCGCAACCGTAGTATTAGCTCCTGTTACAATAGTATTAACTATGCAAGGCAAGAAGCTACCGTTCGGAATGTTTTTAAATACCACTGGAATACTAGGCGAGCCCATTAAAGTAACTTCTATGTTCCCTCCGCTTCCTAAGTATAACGCACAGTTTCTAACGTTAGTAGTTCCTGCAACAACTGGAAACGCATTTGTTCCAAAGTCTGGTTGATTGTTAAATTGTCCCATTATTTTTTATTTATTATTTGTTATTGATTTTGCTTTTTCCCAAGTACGGCCTACAAAATAAGCACCATATACTGTTACTAAAAGTGTTTGGAAAATTGGTATATATTCTTTAGCTAACTCAAATTCCCCAATGTTACCATCAAAGAAAGCTAAGGACGTAAAAATTACAGTTAGATATATCAAGATCATTGGTCTAATGTTTTTACTTAAAAAACTATCAGACTTCATATCCGCTTCCCAACGCTTGCTAACCTCTAATTGAGCTTTAGTGTCCGCGTCTTCTAATATCTGCTGTATTTGTTTCTTTACTTCTAACCTCTCTTCATCAGTTGTAGTAAGCTTGTCGATGACGTTACCAATTTCTTTGATAACGCCACCTGATAGCCATTGTAGTATTTTTTTCATTATTTTCCGTAATACCCTTTTTTGTAGTTTTTAGCTGGAGCTGCTTTCGTAGACGTTGGGTCGATAGCGTGAGCTGCTTGGGAGTTACTCGATCCCTTTCTTTTTAAAATTCTGTTTTTCTTTTTTTCAATAGCTAGCTCTTTCCTTAAAGCTTTCTTTTCATTACCAGCCGCTCTCGCTATATCTGCTTTATTTTGCTTTTTGTCGATACTTCTATTTTTTCTAGCCTCTTTTTTGGTAGATGTTTTAGGGGGAGTTTTTATAGTAGCCGTTGAAAGCTTATTGTCTGTAGAGACAGGTTTCGCTGTAATAGTGCTAACTGGTTTGGCTTTTTTCCTAGCTACTTTAGTAGTAGCATCTTGTTTCCACCCGCGTCTTGTATATTCATCTCTACGGGCTTGACTGCCTGATTTGAAGTTTTTCATACTAGTGCTATATTTCTTAGTACTGCCGCTAGAACCTGTAGTAGTAGTGGTTTTGGTGGAGGGAGTAGTAGTGGTTTTGTTTTTAGTTGTTCCTTTAGCTTTAGACATTGCGTATTCTTTTGCAGTATAACCCTCTGTCAGCTTAGGATTTTTTTTAGTATCGTAATCAAAGAGATTCTTTTCAAAACTCGAAATACTCTCGCCTTGTCGCCTAGAGTCACGAGCAGCAATATCCCCAGCCCTACCGCTTTTTCGGTACTCTTTGGCAATGTTGCTTTTATTAGAGTCTTGACTCAGCACATCGCTTCTATAGTTTTTAAGCTTTTGGTTATAACTAGCTTTATTTTCAGCTGCTTTTTTAGCTTTGGCTTCATTAGCAGCAGTGGTCTTAGCTAATTGTTGACTTTCGTACGCTTTAGAGAAGTCACCTCCATCGGTAGTTTGTTTGTATGGAGAAGCTTGCTTCATTTTTACGGGAGCGCCTACATTAAGTAAAGGCTGTGTAATTCCGCCTTTAGTAGTTCTTTTAATCTTTGCCGTTATCGGCGTTAAGTTGTAACTCATTGGTTTAGTTTATTTTTTATATGGGAATATTTCGTTTAATTTTTCTTTTCTATTTTTACACCCGCAATCGCCTGGCATTTTATCAAACATTTTTTTAATACCGGTTGCTTTTGTAAACTTTTCTATTGAATCTCCTAATCCTCTTGATTCCATTAGCAATTCCATTTATCTAAAGCCAACTTTTTTCTTGTAGGCTTTCCGTTAGGTTTTTTCATAGGGCCTGGCATACCGCTCATCCTAGCGCAGAAAGACTTTCTACGCTTAGCCGCTTTACTACCCTTCTTTAATTTTGAAGGTTTAGTTGTAACCGCTGTTTGTAGTTTAGATCCAGGGTTTGCTCTTCTGTAAGCAGCAACTCCTTTTTCATTTAATCCACCAGTTTCTGATTGACCTTCTTTCCTAGACCAAGCTCCACTTTTTTTAAACGGAGAGTTTTGTATATACGCCATAATTATTATTTTTTACCGTAACCTTTCATTTTAAATCCTGATCTCATTTTGCCTGCGCTCGCTGCTTTGCTGGCCAATGCCCCAACCAAAGCCTTACCCGCTATAGCTGCTAGCGGGCCTAATTTAGCTGGAGACTCAGGAGCCGCCTTAATTGAATCTTGTAATTGTTGAGGTAATTTACTTTGATTACCTTTTAAAGCTTTTGCAGCTGGGCTTTTAGCTTTCATTTTAAAAGCGGAAGGCTTCATATTTATGCCTGAAGAATACTGCCCTACTTTATAATCAAGTTCCCCTAAGTCTTTAGCGGACTCAAGAGCTTGTGAAAACGGATTTGGTGCTTCTACCTTAACTGCATTAACCGATTGACTGGTTGTTATGCCTGCCTGTTCTGCAATTTCAGCCTCTCTTGCTTGCCTCCTTGCTCCCATTTCGGTTTGTTCCTTATCGGGAAATTCTCCAGTGGTAGCATCTCTATCTTCTTTTCTTTTAATTCTAGACCCTGGTCTTTTACCTGAAGCTATACCTTCATCTGTTCTTTGCCTTGCGGATTCAGTCCTATTTAGGCCCTCTTGAAACTGCATTGATTTACGTTGTTGTTTTTGGGATAGCCCGTCTTTCTGAGTGAATTTGCCATCCTTATCAAACGTGCCATACTTTTCTAGCTTACGCTTATATCTATTTTTTTGACGACCAACCATACGGCCTTGTCTAAGTATTCTACGCTGTTCCCAAGGACCTTCCATAACGTCTTGGTACTGCTTTCTTTTGAGATCGACATCGACTACTTTATCTTCTCCAGGCTCAATTTCTGTAGTAGTAATAGTTTCTTTTTCTTCAGGCTCATTGCCTTTTGAGGCTTGAGCGCATTTAAAAGAATCACCTGTTGTAGGATCAGTTTTAGTAGAGCCATCTGTTGTACTACCGCAAGCTCTACGGTATGCCCCAACAGAATCTTTTTCTCTTGTTTCCGTTACTTTTACTTCTTTATCTTTTCCTTTTGTCGTTTTAGAGCCTGTTGCAATTTCGTTTTTTGTCTGCAGTAAAGGAGAGCGTTTTATTCTACTAGTTATTGGTAAGTTCATGTTGTATTTTCAATTAGTTAGTTTATACTTCAGGGGTTTTAGTAGAGTCAACTTCTACTGCTTTATCTGCTTGTCCTTTTTTTGCTTCTGCTGCTGCTTCTGCTGCTGAATCATTATCATTTTTTTCCTCGTTAACCGCTGGAGCAGAACTGCCACCGCCACCTCCAGAGAACTTCTCAGCCACTCCTTCTCCGTGATCTTTAAACTTCTTTGAAGCCCCTACATCAGCAGCCCCATACACTAAGCCCATATTCATTTTGCACGCACTTGATGCTTTACTTGTTATTGATCTTGCTTTATATGCCATAATTATTGTTTTTTATATGCTTCTCTTTCCCATTCAAAGTCGCCGCCTTCTTCAGCACCTTTACCGGTTTTTTCGTCTATTAATTGTCCGTTTATTCTTTTGTAAACTCTAGCCGGTGATTTAGTGTCTTTTTTCCAAGTCACGGTATTGTCGTCATACTGCAATCTACCTTGAGCCATTTGATCTAAATGCACTTTCTCATGGCTAACTGCCTCCTCCTTCTTTTTGCCTTTTAATGACTTGTCTATAAAAATAGTACCATCATTATTAGCTTCACCTAAAATTCCACCTTCTAATGCTTTCTTAAAAACAGGTGTATTATAGGTTGAGGTTTCTTTGTCTATACCAACAAGATCTGTGAATTCTTTTAATCTAAAGCCCATTAGTTGCTTCCTACGTTATTATAACTTCCTCTAGACCCCACGGAAGTAGTGCCTCCGAATCCATCCGCTCTTAAGTTAGAACTTGGACTATTATTATAGTTACTTAACCTTGTAGTTTTTGTAGGATCTTTTGGGGATGCCTTCAAAAAAGCGTCTAATGATTTTTTACTGAGTGTTTTTCTCTTCTTTCCAAAAAGTTTTTTTGCACCTTTTTTAACCGATGACATAAAACCACTTCTTACTAAACCGCCTAATGCAGCTTTTTTAACTAAACCGCCCACAGGGCCTCCCGTTAGCATGTCCGACAGATCTATAACAGGGGATACTGCGCCTGTTGCCATTTTTCTATCCTTATAGTCTGGCAAACTCTTTCTAAACTCATCCGATGCACTACTATCTTCATTTTGCATTGTACTTTGCTCTCTAGCCCCTCTAGTTTGTTTGAATGGTGATACACCTAAGCCTCGAGGACCAACTCCTTTTGTTCTCATAATTTATTATCTTTCGTTATCTCTTATCATATCGTCAATAGCTTTATTAAAAACCTTATCCGTATATGTTTTGTTTTTATAAAAAACACTGGTTGTTGCTACTGGTAAATCCTCCTCCGCTAGCAATATCCTGTATATTCTATTTATTAATCTTTTACCTTTTGATGATACTTTATATACAGCGTATTTAGAAGACTTGCGGTTTCGCTCTTTAAAAACATCGATCCAATCGTTGCGTCTTAAGCGTTCCCATCTGTTCTTATCCCAACTATAAGTGTAGGTGCCATCAATAAAATCATTACGTGTAAACAGTTCTTTGCAATCTAGGTAAACAAGTAATTCAAGATCGGCATCTTTAAGATCATAAGTTTTACAGGCCCATCTTCTGACAAGCCTGTAATACTTTAATAGATTTATATCTCTAAGATCTGCTCCTGTGAGTCTCATTCAACAATCACAACATCCCCGGCAGTTATAACAACGTGGAATTCCTCTTTCCATTCAATACCAAATCCAGCGTGTTTATCATATCTGATTATATCGCCTTCTTTAATACCAGTAACTTTGTCGCCAGCACTTATTACTTTACCTTTTAAGTACCTAATATCGGTATCTTGTTTCTCTGTTAATTCTATACCTCCAACTTTTTTAGGAGCTTCTTTTATCTTGTCTATGACAATGTAGTAGTTAATCGCTTTCATTATGCTAATCTTTTATTACTGATTACACAATCGGCAGAAATGATAGTTGTTACAACACTTACAGCATTCTTAAGTGCTGATTTCGTAACAAGCACAGGATCAATAATTCCTGCGGTTATCATATTAACTTCTTTACCAGTTTTAACATCGATGCCCCTGTTCTTGATTGATGGCTTTTTAATTTCAACAATTCCTGCATTGTCCAGTATTGTATAATAAGGAGACTTGATAGCTTCAAATAATATCTCTTCGCCCTTATTCTTAGGCTTTAAAGTATTAGCTGCATTAAGCAAGGCAATTCCCCCGCCAGCTACAATACCTTCTTTATATGCCGCTTTCGTGGCGTGGATCGCATCTTCAACTCTATCTTTCTTTTCTTTTAATTCTACAGCTGAATCTGCTCCTACGTAAACAATTCCTACTTTTCCTGTTAGCATCGACAAGCGCTGCTCTAGTTTTTTTCTAAAGAACGGATTTGTTTCCGCCTCTAATTTACTAGTAACGTCCGTTATCCTTTCTGTGATATCAATTTCATCGGAAATTTGTAGGACTGTTGACTTATCGTCAGTTACAGCTTTAATAGCAGAACCCAGTACATTTGGATCAATTAGATCTAAATCATCACCAAGCTCTTCGTTTATAATTGTAGCACCTGTTAATAAGGCTAAGTCTTCTATAGTCTCTTGTCTTGTTGGTCCAAATCCTGGAGCATCAACTATATTAACTTTTATATTGCCTTTAACTTTGTTTGACAATAAAGTAGCGAACGGCTGCTGCTCAACACTTGCCACTATAAGCAAGCTTTTTTGAGTCTTTATAACGTGCTCTAAGACACTTTGTATTTTTCTTATATTAGGAATAGGGGAAGATACAATAAGCACGTAAGGATCGTCTAAAACAGACGTACCTTTGTCTTTATCTGTAATTAAATGAGGGGATTTTAATCCACTATCAAATTGAACGCCTTCAACAAAATCAACGTAAGTTTCATTTGTATCAGACTCCTCCATTAATACAATTCCATTTTTTCCAACTTGCTCGTAAGCTTCACCAATTTTTGTCCCAAGCGCTGTGTCGTTATTGCAGCTAATGATAGCAACGTTTTGTAGCATTTCGCCTTTAACCTCAGTACTGGTTTTATCAAGATATACCTTAACTTTATCAGCACCACTAATAATGCCGTCCTTAAGTTCTCTAACTTTTTCTTCATCTAAATGTTTGTTTGCAATTTTCAATAAAGAGTAAGCAAGTACGGTTGATGTTGTTGTCCCGTCTCCTGCTTCTCTAACTGTATTTCTAGCCGCTTCTTTTATTAGTGTGGCGCCTATGTTCTCAACCGGATGTAATAAGACTACGCTTTCTGCAACGGTTACACCGTCTTTTGTAATTACCGGTCTTCCAAGAGCATCTTCATAAATCACGCATTTTCCAGAAGCTCCTAATGTTGACTTCACTGCGTTTGCTAATTTTTCTACTCCTGATATAATTTGACTATTTGCCTCACTTCCAAAAGTAAGGGTTTTAACGATTTCGTTAGGGTTATTAAATTCCATTAAATTAAATTTGATTGATTACTATTTGAATGTTTTTACTACTTTTGGTCCGTCGATAAATTCAACTTTTTTTAAATAGTGTGCTACTGTTTTGTCGATAGCTGTTTCAGCTGCTTCTAAAGTTTCACGCCTGGTAACATCATGCCATGTTTCTGGATCTTTGATGTCTTGGTACTCTGTTTGGTAAAAGCCATTGATAAGCTGGACAATTCTCCAGTTTTCTTTGTTAGCTGTATGTTTCCATAGTTTAACTTGGCTTTTGCCTGGTTGTGGGTGACTACTCCACGATTCAGTCTGGTAAAATAGTGTCATTGGTTTTGGTTTAAATTTGACATTGGTTTTATGCTCTTGTAGCATATGGCTATTATTACTCGTTTTACTTGATATTTACTCCCCTATAA
>Ga0208814_1000669_pt1 | contig 19051 bp, 21 predicted proteins | sample MalvirAntarct_55_FD_184253 | JGI IMG/M metagenome (GOLD analysis project Ga0208814, IMG submission 184253) | Marine viral communities from the Global Malaspina Expedition - Malaspina viral metaG Antarct_55 (SPAdes) (version 2) | ecosystem: Environmental > Aquatic > Marine > Oceanic | place...
ACGACCAATTCGCCAGCGGCCAGCGCTTCCGGGTGCTCAACGTGGTCGACGATGTCACCCGGGAGTGCTTAGCGGCAATCCCGGATACCTCGATTTCGGGACGGCGTGTGGCACGCGAGCTGACGGCCTTGATCGAGCGGCGCGGAAAGCCTGGCATGATTGTCAGCGATAATGGGACCGAACTAACCAGTAACGCGATCCTGCGCTGGTGTTCCGAGCACCGGATCGAATGGCACTACATCGCGCCGGGCAAGCCCATGCAGAACGGCTTCGTCGAAAGCTTTAACGGGCGGATGCGCGACGAGCTACTTAACGAGACCATGTTCCGCAACCTGGCACATGCCCGCGTCGTGATCCCCGCATGGGCCGCCGACTACAACACCGAACGCCCGCATTCGGCCTTAAATTACCAGACCCCGGCCGACTACGCGCGGACCCTGACCACCGCAATCGCCCGCCCCGCTACGCGAGATGAAAGCTCCGCGTGTCGGGCGATTGCTCAACCTGCGCCAATCGGCGTAAACATCAATCGGGCTCGAGTCACAGCTGGATGAGAGTTCCGTGGCAGGTCAGATTCATTTTAAAAAATGAAGATACAAATGAGTATATTAATGTTCCAGCTGCGGCCGAGCAGTTCGGTGGTCAGGTAACCTTCATTGAATAATCTCGACGGTTCGATGAACCCCGCGCAGACGATCAGAAGCTTCGTTCACAGATTATCAAAAAAGCGGGCGCTTCGCCAAGCTGCGAAAGCCAGAGTTTCAGCGCAGGTTGCTCGTTGGATCGGTATCATAAACAACAGAAAATTGGCATCGGCTGTATAGCCAAATTTCGTGGGTACTCGATCTATGAACTCATTAGAGATGTTCGGGATGATGCCTCCCAAAGTTGGGCCATATAGACTCTTTCATGGATCGTTCTTGCATCTAACTCATTGAAATTCGTCATTTTGGTAACGCCTACACATTTTTCGAACCATCCACTACCAAATGTAGCATCTTCAACTACTTCGTCCAATTACATGCATCGGCTCACCGCGAGATTTAAACCGGTTCGTCTTTAACATTCACTTCTAGCCCATAGATACGAGCGTAAGCGGTGGTCCGGGGTCACGTTGTAGGGTGTGATCCGCGCTGCGAGAACGAACTTATCTTATGATGGGGAGTGCGTTTCGCAATGTGCGCTGCACTTGAGGTCGGTGCAACGGTGAACGCTGTCGCTGAGCGATATGGCTGTTCACTGACAATCAACAGACCTCCGCCTTATCTGCGAGGTAACCGCCTCAATTTGATGAAAACAGTCGTTCATTGGCTGGAGACCAGAACGCCCGTGCTTGCGCTAGTCATACTGATCATTTAACGACATATCCTGGCCTAGGAACCCCCTTGCAGGCAAAGTGTTAATGACTACATGTAATAGTGAATATGCAGGCAGCCAACGCTGACCTGAAGTTGCGACTTGCGATAGCGAAAAGCTGGAAAAAAGCAACGGAACCTGATAGAGTCCTGATTATGCAAATCCATGCGAACACATATCCTCAGTTACGCACTTTGTGCTGGAACCGCCCTGACAATACTGTCTTGGATGGACCCGAGGCGCTTGGCCTTTACGAAAACAACTGGCGTCTAGTAGAGCTTGAGAACTTCGATGTAGAGGAAAAGAAGTTGCTTGATACTCTTGTTGCCAATTTTGGCAACGGCGTATTTATGCCTGCTTGAAGTGACGTTCGAAAAAGTCTCGTTTAGTCGCGACCACCATAACGCCATCCTAAACGTTTTGAGGTCCTTTGACGGGGATCTTCTCGAGAAAACAGGTTGTTACTTTGGTGGCGGCACCGCCATTTCCCTCGCGCTAGACGAATATCGCGAGAGTGCTGATATTGATTTTCTATGTGCGAGCCAAGAGGGCTATCGAGCCCTTCGAAGTGCAATTGCAGGGCAACCCAATCTAAACAACATCCTTCGACCAAAGACGCAACTTGAGTGCGTTCGAGAGGTCAGGGCGAACCAATATGGCCTCCGCACCGTAGTCCATAGTCAGGGAGCTAAAATCAAGTTCGAGATTGTTCGTGAAGTGCGAATTGACCTTCAAGGTGAACTTGACGCACGCTACGGACTGCCGGTCTTAAGTCGGCCTTGCATGTATGCAGAGAAGCTATTGGCTAATTCTGATCGCTGGTATGCACCAGAGGTTGCGAGCCGAGACATCTTGGATTTATCTGTAATGATCTCGAGATGGGGCCCTATTCCTAAAGACGCTTGGGAAATTGCGGAGGCGGCCTACGGAAACAAGGTTCGCGAAGATTTCAGGAAAGCCGTTGATAAAATCCGGAATCCAGAACACATTCAAAGTTGCGCAAAAAAAATGCAAATTGAAAACGATGTGGTCGAAGAGATACTTTGCATTCATGGAGGGGCGTATGAGAGCGAACCATCGCCATTTGATTAGGCTTCAAAAGTCGATGGCAAAACTCTCCGCGGTGTTTGCGTTTTGCAAGCCTCAAGCCCAGCGTGGTTAGGATACGAACACAAAGTTGATAATTTTCAGTAGGCTGCACTGCAAAAAGCTTCTCGGCACCACCCACGAAAGAGCTAATGCGACAACCAAGCCAGAATGATTGGTTTGAGGAAACTGAACCGCTGCGCCGGATGATATGGCTTGGGCCGATCTCAGGCCTCCTGTCCAAGGCGGGGCCCATGCTGCGCCCCTGATCAACGTCTGATATATGCGGCACACTGGCCATCACAAAATGACTGCTGGTATTGGCAGGATCAGAAGCCTCTGCCTTTCACAATATTTGGAGCTCCATTCCTTACTTTCTGCGTTACTTCAATTATCGCTGGCCAATCCAACTCGTTGATTGCCAGAGGCCAAACCACTCTGTGTGAACGAAACGCCTCCTTCAACCGCCGCGAAAGCTTACGAAGTCCGCGGTGTAGCCGTCCGATCAATTCACGTGCTGCACTGACCATCAACGTCCGCTTCGAGGAAGCTGCACTGCGGCACTGGGCATGGTCGCGGACGGACGCCGATCTCGAGGCCAAACTCGACGAATGGGAACGGTTTTACAACTTCGCCAGACGGCACGGTGCCCACAACGGGCAAACCCCTTACGAAGCTCTCAGAGACAAGCTACAGTAACCCAGAAAGTATCCCGTAAGTCCGTGCAAGTTGCGACTGACTAATTATTTTACATAATCCTAATTATGGGCGAAACAACTATAGGAGGTTGTTTTGCAAAATCTACTTGACAACATTGTCAAACCCCTGTCGCGCCGCATGGGGACGTACCTTGGCACAATGGTCGTTACCTACGGCGCAACCCAAGAAACCGGCCAAATGGTCGAACTGGCGATTACCGCCGTTATCTTGGTTGGGGGCGATCTTGTCGCCTCCTACTGGGAACGTAAACAGGCCCGCCGCTAATGGGCCTGTTTTCAAAGATCGTCGGCGCAGTCGCTGGCCCTTTGGTCAGTGGCATTTTCGGCTCAAAACAAAAGCCGCAAACGTCCGAGGTCAATTATAAGAAAATGGTCGAAAACGCACGGGCGGCTGGGTTTAATCCCCTGACCGCCCTGCGTAATGGTGGCTCCGCTGGGTTTACCACTACGTCCCCTGCCCTATCGTCACGGTCCTTCGTAGGCGATGCGTTGCAAGCAGGGTTTAACCAGTTCTTTGGGTACAAACAGGACCAACTAGACGAGGAGCGCGAACGCCTCCAAATGGAAATCATGCGCCAAGACCTGGCTAACGCCAAAGCGCAAGGCGACATTTTCAAAAACTATGGCTTTACGCCTCCAAGCGTCACGACATATACAGGTGGACATGAAAACACTGTTCAACCTTCTCTTGGTTCTCGTCGGCCTAACAGTCCTACTGCTGGCCGCGATAGCGATGTTACCGATACAGTAATTGCCGGTAAGGACATCAAGGCAAACCCTTCGATGTCTAACGCCGACAAGCTGGAAGAGCGCTATGGCGACCTTGTGTCGTCCGTGGCGGGTGTTGGAACGCTTGCCGCGGATACGTGGCACAATTCCAAATCAATCCTGAAAGACAAGTTCGGCGTAACCATGTCCGAACCCCCGCTAACGTCTATGCGCCGCTCTCAGCGGCCCAAAAGCCGTAGCAATTCCCAACGCCAATGGCGGTCGTCAACCCTGACTAACGCCCAATGACCTGCGCCGCATGTAAGCGGCGCAGGGCCAAAATTCGTGCGCTTAAAAAGCGTGTGGTGAAACGTGTTTTCAAAAGGAAAAACAAATGAAAACCAACTTCAATGAGGTGGTAAAAACCACCCCCATCACGATCCCCAAAACGGTTCGTAACGATACCAAAACAATTCTGACATCCGGCTACGCGGGCAAGGTCTTGCCCCTGGCCTGTGTGCCCCTCGTCCGTGAGGACGCGGTGTCACGCGGCACCATGTCATTCAACTTTGAAATGATGGAAACCGCCGAAATGTTGATGAACGGTATCAACGTGACGGTCTACGCGCACTTCGTGCCGTTCCTCGCGTTTGAACGCTTCGGCGGGTCCATGACCATCCTCAATAATTCGTATTCGGGTTTGCCGGACAAAAAGGACGGGACCGAATACACTAGCTTCATCGAGACAATGGCCTTCGACCGTGATGCGCCGTTCTGGCGTACACTCGGTATGCACCGCAAGGGCACGGGGCTCGTCAATACCGCCTACGTCGAGGCGTATAACGCCGTCATCAACATGCGTCGCGCCGCACGGTCCAACAAGCTGACGCTCCGCGACCGATTGGATACCTCCCTTGCTGCGGCGTTCTGGAAACACACTAGCATGGCGCATATTGTGCCCGACTTCGACAGTGCCAAGATTGATGGTGAAGTGCCGTTGAACATTGTTAGCCAGCGCATTCCTGTGTCTGGTATTGGTGTCGAGCCGGCAAGCCCCGTTACCTCGCACAGCCCGCTCACTGTGTCCGAGACGGGCGGGCAGAAAGTCTATCAAACGCGCTTTCTCGACGACAACATGACAATGCGCCGTGACTACCTCACGGGGCTGCCGGAAGTATATGCCGAAATGGAGGAAAACGGCATTACCGTATCTCTCTCCAATATCGAAATGGCAAAGCAAACCGCCGCCTTCGCCCGTATGCGGGCGGAATACAAAGGGGTTTCGGACGAGCACCTTATTGACTTGCTTATGCAAGGCATTCGTATTCCGGAAGAGCAAATGGCCGAACCAATCCTGCTCGGTCGCCAATCGACACTGTTTGGTTATCAGCGCCGCTTCGCAACCGACGGGGATAACCTCGCAAAGTCGGTTACCGCTGGCAAAACCCGTATTGATATGACGGTACGTACCCCGCCCATGAACACAGGCGGCGTCATTATCTTCACCGCTGAAATTGTCCCCGAACAGTTGTTCGAACGCCAAAAGGATCACTTCCTGCACATGCAGGGGCCGGATGAGTTCCCGAACCCAATGGCCGACTTCCTCGATCCGCAAAAGGTCGAGATTGTGCCCAACGATTACGTCGATGTGGATCACAACGACCCGTCGGGCACGTTCGGCTATGCACCGCTAAACCACAAGTGGAAGCGCAGCATTCCAAATATCGGCGGTAAATATTACCGCCCCGAAGTGGACGCGGCGTTCGATGAGGATCGTCAAAAGATTTGGGCAAATGAAACCCCAAATCCCGAACTGACGGAAGACTTTTGGCTGGCTACAAACATTCACCACAAGGTGTTTGCTACTGACCAGCAAGACCCGTTCGAAATTATCGCAACGGGTGATTTCCAGATCGTCGGCCATACGCAGTTTGGCAAGGGCCTTCAGGAGGCCACTGACGACTATAACACAATCCTCGAACAGGTCGATCAGAGCCGTATCGAGCAAGAATAAGGGAAGGGCCGTAATGGCCCTATCCCCCCTCCCCTCTTAACAAAAGGTAACGAAAACATGATGTTCAACCTCAAAAAAATCGCCGACTGGCAAAAAGCCGTGTCGGGCACGTCCTATATTTTTACATCGGACAAAGCCCGTCGCTTGCGCCTCAACGTCAACGCGACTGGCAAGGTCGCGGCCTATCTGGCTGACCAAGAAACGGGTGAGTTGGTACTGCTCGGCGCTGCCGATATCGGTATGTTCGAGATTGAGGCGCATGTCGCGGGCGATAGCCTCGTCCAGTTCGAATTCGACGAAGGCACCGAAGTGTTCTTTGCGGGCCATGCTCCCTCGCACCAAGTGGAAAAGCGCGATATCGAAAAGTTTACCGCTGTTGCTCCTATGCCTGCGCGTAATACTGAGTTTGATCGCATGATGATGATCATGCGCCACAACGAAAACGAGCGCCAACGTGTGTTCGAAGAACAACTGGCGGCCCAGAAGGCAGCGGCGCAGCAACCCGCGCCCGTAGCCCCTGCGCCAGCGGCTCCGGCGCCGGAAACCGCACCGGAAGCGCAACCGATGGAAGAGTTAGATGAAGAATAACCCTAACAGGTTAATTCAACGGTTCCTCCGCAAGTTCTTTGCGGGGGTCTTCCGTGCTAAGGGCGCAGTACCTGAAAAACGCGCCCCCCAGATCATCCGTATTCCCCAGAAATACACCGACGTAGCGAAAAGCCTCGTCGATAAAGACTGGCTGCAAAGCGCCACATACAAGCGCCACATGGGTGATGTGGACTGGGCTAAGACACATCCGGACATCAAAGCCTTTGCTATTCGCTTCGTTAAGGAATGCGAAATACGAGGTATCCCGATGCAGGTGTTCGAACTTTATCGTGGCCACGAACGGCAAGAGAACCTTAAAGCGCAAGGGCGTTCTAACGCCTCTGCGGGTAACTCGCCCCATCAATACGGGTGTGCGGTGGATATCATATCCTCCCGCCACGGCTGGAACTACACAGATCGGCAATGGGAACTCATTGGCGTTATTGGCCGTGAAGTCGCCCGTAAAATGAACCTGAAAATGGTCTGGGGCGGTGATTGGGATGGCGACGGCGATATCTATGATAATCGCCTATTTGACGCCGCCCATTGGGAGCTGAAAGACTGGCGCGACTACCGCGCCGAATTGTACATGCAACGGCCCCGCTACGTTGCTGTTCCCAAGTTCTCGCCCGAATGGTTTGCCAACGCGCAAGCCTACATTAAGGCGGAACGTAAAGGCGTTGATTTAGACGCCTGAACCATTCCCCAAAGCCCTGTGCAATCAGCGGGCGCGACGTAACTGTTGCGCCCGAACCTAGCCCTATACCCCCGTAATTCATCATAAAATGAAGGGGGTATAGGGCGGGCATATGACCATCTTGATAACATATGCATTTAGTGACACAGCCGTGAAACAGGGTGTGGCACTAAAGCAAAAGCAAAAAGGCAAACCCTATGAAAATAGTAGCAATCAAACTCCCATCGGCGCTGATACAGGCGGCGTCAGGTCGCAAACGCTGGCTCTTTCGCAAAAGGCGCGTGGTTATTGGCCCTGTTTGGGCATGGGTGTCGTAATGTGTATTCACCCGACAATTCTGCCCGAGATTGGCCCCGTAGGGTGCCGCATTTGCTGGCAATGCCTAGAAAACCGCAAAAACGATTATATCGGGCGGTGCATTGCCGAACAGGAACACTCTGACGGTGTTTTGGTCGTCTCCCTGACCTATGGCGGGGGCGACAATAACCCAAACGCCGCCCTTCTCGTTTACAAAGACTTTCAAGACTTCATGAAACGGCTAAGAATACAGGGCCAGCGCGCCGAACCCGCAAAGCGGTACACGGTTCGTTATATCGTCGCTGGTGAGTATGGATCTGCAAACGGACGCGCCCACTGGCACGCCGTACTTTTCTTCAAAGGCTACACGCCGGAGGTCGAAATAGAGCAAGACAAATATAGCTGGTCACCGTGGCCTCACGGGTACAGCTATTTCCAAGAACCGGATTTCCACGGGTTCGCATACGTATTGAAATACGCGCTCAAAGACCTGAAAAAAGAAAACCAAGAAGTATTTGTCGGCCACATGGGCCGATCGCTCAAGCCGCCGCTCGGCGCTCAATACTTCCATGAACTTGCCGGACGTTACGTCCAACAAAACCTAGCCCCTCAAGACTATTTCTATAGTTTTCCGCACGTCTTTGACGCTAACCGGAAACGCCGCGTCTTTATGATGCAAGGCGCGGTCCAAGAACTATTCATTCAAAGCTTCTTCGACCAATACGAAAAGCAACGGGGCGAAAAATACCCATTGTCGGAAACGCTGCAAAAGCACATCGACGCAACGGTCGATCTTCTGGCCGAACGAACAGACGAACAATGGATCAAGGAATTCCAAACCACGCATAGCGGCAAGGCCAAGCCGATCCCGCGCGTCGAGTTTGACGACATGGATCACGTCCATGACAATTCCCTCTACTGGCAAGGCACCTATCGGGGCCTGCCTGTTGCCGTCTGTGAGTATCCAGACGGACGCCTGCACGTAAAAAACGAAAGGAAAGAATTATGGCTCGTTCACGACGCCGAAACAAAGCAAGCGTTTCTAAAAGGGTTTCACAAAAAAACCCCTATCTATCAAAAAGCGTTCCAACGCTTTCAAGGGTAAACCCTCCTGGACAACCTGTCTTGTCCAAGCGGCGGAAATATCCGGCGCTCCCTGTCAGGGGCATATCTAGCGAGGGGCGCAGCCCCCGCGATACAATGATGAATATCATCCCGCCCGCATCTGTGGCACATGCCACAGAAACACGGCCCACAAAGCACAAGGCAACGCCTATTAAAGACCCCGTTCTACGGTCAGACGAAAGGATGCGGTCAGTGTGCAAAGAAAGGCCGGAACCAAAAAAAGGCGGAAATGGCCCCTCGAAACGATTCGTTCCATGGTGCAACCGGAAATAGAAACGAAAAAACGCTTGACTATGCCAAAACAAGACACGTACTACTACATGTACTGTCAACCGCCCATATCTGGAAGTTACATATTCCTAATTACAAGGCGTATTGATTGCCCCTTAAACTCGAACAAACCCCGCTCACTGGTGTGATCGTCATCACCCCCGCCCGCTTCGGAGATGACCGCGGTTTTTTTTCGGAAAGCTACAGTGCGAAAGCCCTCGCCCAGCACAGTATCACCACGCAATTCGTGCAGGACAACCATTCCGTATCAATGACCCAAGGCACCATTCGCGGGCTGCATTTTCAGGCTCCGCCCCACGCGCAAGATAAGCTGGTACGCTGCGGGCGCGGTGCGCTTTTTGACGTGGCGGTTGATATCCGCAAAGGGTCGCCGACCTACGGACAATGGTTTGGCGCTGAGCTGAGTTTCGATAATGGTAAACAATTGCTGGTGCCGGCGGGCTTCGCGCATGGGTTTGTGACACGTGCGCCAGAAACTGAAATTATCTACAAATGTTCGGATTACTATGCGCAGGAGACCGAAGGGGCCGTCGCTTGGGACGATCCTGCGGTCGGAATTGACTGGGGTTTGGATGATATGACGCCGGTATTGTCGGATAAAGACGCAAACGCACCTTCTTTGGCTGATCTTAACAGTCCATTCACGTTTGAGGGTGTATAGATGAAGCTGTTGGTGACAGGCGGCGCGGGGTTTATTGGCTCGGCTGTAGTGCGACTGGCGATCGAGCGGGGACATAGCGTGGTGAACCTTGATGCGCTGACCTATGCGGCGTGTCTTGAGAATGTGGCGAGCGTGGCGGACAGCCCGCTTTACGCCTTTGAACAGGCGGATATTTGTGATCGGGAGGCGTTGGATAGGATCTTTGCAACACATCAGCCCGACGCGGCGATGCATCTCGCGGCCGAGAGTCATGTGGACCGATCCATTGACGGGCCGGGGGCGTTTATTCAGACCAATGTCACCGGCACCTATACGCTGCTTGAGGCCGCGCGCGCCTATTGGCAAGGGGCAGGCAAGCCTGACGGCTTCCGCTTTCACCATATCTCTACCGATGAGGTTTATGGCTCCCTTGGGCCCACGGGGCAGTTCACCGAACATACGCCTTATGACCCGCGCAGCCCCTACTCCGCCTCGAAAGCCGCCAGCGACCATCTGGTGCGCGCTTGGGGCGAGACCTATGGTCTGCCAATAGTGCTTACAAATTGCAGCAATAATTACGGGCCCTACCACTTCCCCGAAAAGCTGGTGCCCGTGGTCATTCTCAAAGCACTCGCTGGCGAGGCGATTCCGGTCTACGGGGATGGCGCGAACGTACGTGATTGGCTGTTTGTCGAAGACCACGCTGATGCGCTGCTGACCGTTCTAACCAAGGGGAAATTGGGCCGCAGCTATAACATCGGGGGCGAGAACGAGGTCAGCAATCTTGAGCTGGTCAAGATGATCTGCGCCCTACTCGATGATCGCCACCCCGAAGGCGCACCCCATGCCGATCTGATCACTTTCGTCGTCGACCGACCCGGCCATGATCAACGTTATGCCATTGATCCGGCACGTATCCGGACAGAGCTTGGCTGGCGGCCCTCGGTCACGGTGGAAGAAGGATTGGCGCGCACCGTGGATTGGTACCTTGAGAATAAGGACTGGTGGCGCGCACTGCAAACGCGTCAGGGTGTTGGCGAGCGATTGGGCAAGGTATGAAGATCCTCGTCTTCGGCCACAGCGGTCAGGTCGCCACGGAACTGCGCGCGCTGGAGGGCGATGATATCCAAATCACCGCCCTCGCCCGCGCCGATGCGGACTTAACCGACCCCGCCGCCTGGGCTGCTGCGATCAGCGCCCACGCGCCTGACGCCGTGATCAACGCCGCCGCCTACACCGCCGTGGATAAAGCCGAAAGCGATGCGGAAACGGCGCAGATTATCAACGCCGATGCCCCCGCCGCCATGGCCCGCGCCTGCGCCGCGCGCGATATTCCTTTCGTTTTTATCTCAACCGATTACGTGTTCTCCGGCGCAGGTGATACGCCTTGGGCACCTGTCGACCCGACCGATCCGCAAGGCGTCTACGGCCGCACCAAGCGTGACGGAGAGGTCGCAATTGTAAAGGCGGGCGGGCGCTACGCCGTGTTGCGCACCTCTTGGGTCGTGTCGGCCCATGGCAATAACTTCGTCAAAACTATGTTGCGTCTCGGAGCCGAGCGCGAGGCATTAACCATCGTCGCCGACCAGATCGGTGGCCCTACCGGCGCGGCAGAGATCGCACAGGCTTGTATAAAAATCGCCAAAACTCTCGTGTTTGAGCCCGAAAAATCCGGAATTTACCATTTTTCGGGCGCGCCCGACACGAGCTGGGCGGATTTCGCCCGCGCGATTTTCGACGCCGCCAAGATCCCCTGCGCTGTCACTGATATCCCGTCGTCCGACTACCCTACCCCCGCAAAACGTCCGCTGAACTCTCGGCTGGACTGCACAACGACCGAGGCCGCCTTTGGCATTTCCCGCCCAGATTGGCGCGCGAGTCTCTCCCATATTTTGACCCAACTTGATTTTCCCAAGGACTGATTTCCCATGACCCAGCCCCCCAAACGAAAGGGTATTATCCTCGCCGGCGGCTCTGGCACGCGGCTTTATCCGATCACGATCGCCGTGTCGAAACAGCTGCTGCCGATCTATGACAAGCCAATGATTTACTATCCGTTAAGCGTGTTGATGCTGGGTGGTATCCGCGAGATTCTGATCATCACCACGCCCCAGGATGCCGACCAATTCAAGCGGGCTTTGGGCGACGGCAGCCAGTGGGGTGTTTCACTGAACTACGTCACGCAACCAAGCCCAGACGGACTGGCGCAGGCGTACATCTTGGCCGAAGAATTCCTTAACGGGGCACCATCCGCGATGGTTCTTGGAGATAATATTTTCTTCGGTCACGGCCTGCCTGAGATCCTCGCCTCAGCCGACGCTCAAACCACCGGAGGCACCGTCTTCGGCTACCGCGTCTCCGATCCAGAACGCTATGGCGTGGTGGATTTCGACGAGAACGGCCAAGCGCGACAGATTATTGAGAAGCCCAAAGTGCCCCCGTCGAACTATGCGGTCACAGGGCTGTATTTTCTGGATAACACCGCGAGCGAGCGCGCTAAGTTGGTCAAGCCATCGGCACGGGGAGAGTTGGAGATCACGACATTGCTCGAAACGTATCTGCATGATGGATCGCTGAATGTGCAGCGTATGGGGCGTGGGTATGCTTGGCTGGACACCGGGACGCATGGAAGCTTGCTGGATGCTGGCAACTTTGTCCGCACGCTGGAAACACGGCAAGGACTGCAGACGGGAAGCCCTGAAGAAATCGCATATGACCAAGGGTGGATCAGCGCCGCGGCATTGGACGAACAAGCCAAACTATTTGAAAAAAATGAATACGGTGTCTATCTGAGTAACCTAAATCGCTCGTTGAGATAACCATAAATCCCAAAATGTTTCGCGCGCGAAACAACATTTATCGTATTGGACCCTCCCGTGAGAAAAGTCTTCATCACCGGCACCGCCGGCTTCATCGGTTTCCACCTTGCACAACTTCTGCTGGATGAAGGGTTCCGCGTCCACGGGTTTGACGGAATGACCGACTACTATGACGTTAAGCTGAAGCAAAAAAACCATCAAGTACTTTTGAAGCACCCTAATTTTTCCGCCACCGAAGGCATGCTTGAGAACAATGAACTTCTTTCAACGGTTGCAGCAGATTTCGAACCCAGCATAATCGTACATTTAGCTGGTCAAGCGGGCGTGAGGTACTCACTGGAGAACCCCCGTTCGTACCTTGAGAGTAACATCGTAGGTAGTTTCAACTTGATGGAAATCGCTCGGCAACTCAAGGTCGAGCATATTCTCATGGCAACGACTTCGTCTGTTTACGGTTCTAACGAAGAAATGCCGTTTAAGGAAACAGAGAAGGCTGACACCCCTTTAACCTTCTACGCCGCGACCAAGAAGGCGAACGAAGCCATGGCACATTCCTACGCACACCTTTGGAATCTACCGACCACGATGTTTCGCTTCTTTACAGTCTATGGGCCGAACGGACGCCCCGACCTAGCACCCTTCAAATTCGTCGACGCGATCCTCGATGGGCGCCCCATCGATATCTACAATCACGGCGACATGTACCGCGACTTTACTTATGTTACCGATCTGGTCCGCGGCATTCGCCTGTTGATCGACACGCCCCCTGTCCGCCCCGACAACCGTGAGGTTCCAAAGGGCGACAGCCTCTCCCCCGTGGCGCCCTATCGCATCGTGAATATCGGCAACTCGGATAAAGTGCGCCTGCTCGATTTCGTGGAAGCGATCGAGGAAGAGCTTGGTAAAAAGGCAATCCGTAACTACATGCCCATGCAGATGGGCGATGTTCCCGCAACTTGGGCAAATGCGGAACTGCTAAAGACGCTCACGGGCTACAAACCACAGACTGATATTAAGGATGGTATTCGGGAGTTTGTAGCTTGGTTCCGCGACTATTACGCTAGGTGATGCTGTATATAAATGCAGGGAATAAGTTTTGCGACATCCGTTCCCTTTGAAAAGTGGGAAAAATTCATAATGGTTAGGCCGTATTTTACTGGATGAATTCTAGCTTCCGTCGTCACCGACTTTAGAGAACCACTGATAACAGCATGCGAGAAACCCCCTTATTTTTAAATTTCAGATAAATTAGACGGACCACTTCAAAATCGAAATATAGACCATAGCATATTTTGAAGTGATTCGTCGAATCTATCGCCAGCAAATTTCAGGGGGCTGTACCCCAAATGCTATACTTTGCCCATTCGCTAAATCTTCAGTAACCTACCGAGAAATAGATTCCAAATCTCTTTCCAGCTTTCCAAGCACAAGTGGTTTATTGTATTTCTCATTGAAATACGAGCGTCCGTTTCTACCAAGTGCCCTCAGACGGTGTTTCGGCATATTTGAAAGCTTCAAGATTGCATCTGATAACTCCTGAGGTTGCTCTGGGTTTACAGTAATGCCCGCATTTGCAAGATTCAAAATTCGCGCCCCTTCCCCTTTTAGCGACGCTATTATTGGCTTCCCACAGGCCAAATAGCATTGGATCTTATATGGTACCGTCAGCGAAAATATAGGATTATCCTTCAGGCTAACTAACATCACATCGGCCTGAGTAAAATAATTCGGCATTTCTTCCTCTGGATGTCGTCCAAGAAAAAAGATGCAATCTTCAAGTCCTTCTTGTTCGACACGCCTCTGAACCCGCTCAAGATCACGACCAGAACCCAGGATAAGAAATTGTATTTCCTTGTGTTCCTTCACGATTTTCACTGCGTCTAGAAGAGTGTCGAAATCTTGGCTTTCCCCAATATTCCCTGCGAACATCACACGGAACTTGTTGCACGGAAGGTTTTCAATGGGTTCTGGTGGGGCACCCCTACGTAACGGCTGGTATGAATCAGGTGCTGTGTTTGGAAAGGTAGAAATCCTATCCAAAGGCACACGAAATCGAGTAATCATGTCCGGAAAAGCTTCGCTTTGCACCAAAATTAAATCGGCGCGTCTGTACAGCCAGCCACAAATCCAACTTAAAGGCCAAGTTAAAAATGGGGATTTTAGACCAAGTGTATAAATCGCACTTTCTGGCCAAATATCTTGGACCCAATATGCGAGCGGTACACCCCTGACATACTTTAAATACACCCCTGCGAATGCCTGTGATAGCGGTGAAGGCATCGAAACCAATGAGACATTATACTGTGTTCGCGCGCACGTCAGAAATGTCCAGATGGCAGCAAAGGGATATACAATATAGTTCAACAACAGTTGCCAGCTTTTGCTCCCGCGAGGGACTGTTCTGACCCGGAAGATATTCACACCTTCCCAAACTTCTCTTCGCTTTACCTGATTAGAATATCCATTGAAAAAAACGCCGGCAGGGTAGTTAGGAACACAGCAGATCGCATCCACATCGTGCCCTTGAGAAACAAGATACTTAGCGATCTCATTGTTGGAAAACGGTTCGGGATAAAAATACTGGGAAATAAATGCGATTTTCATTGGGGGTACTATCATTCTATGCTCAATACGGGGGGTGCAGCAGTGCCGGGATGCCGCAAACGGATCAAAAGCTAGCCTAATTTCAATCCGGTTTCCGGCTGATTAACATAATTTCATTAAAATTTCCGGCGCATTCACAAATGAGAATAAGACGATTTCTATCGGCATACTTCTTCGCCGTATCTAGAAGAATATCAGGACTTGATGATAACTCAAATTTTTCAAAAAGCCAATGTACTGGTGAGATTAAAAGAGCCAACGTCAGAATCCACTAAATGATTGAGCTTGTGGCGCTGTCGTGATTCATCGCTTCCCGTTTTTAGTGGGATATGATGAGCAACTTTGTTGCCTGACGGAGACACAAATGCAGCGGCTTGGTCTTTACTTTCAAAGAGCCGAGGGCGCGCTCGTGTGGATGGTCGGCGTGTGTTGAGTGTCATTATCTTAATCAAACGTTAAGGCTTATGCTGGAGTGATGTCCCAGCCGAATATGGGCCGCCGACGACGTTATTTAATCGCTGGAAGCGCTGGAGTGTTAATCGGCATTGAACTTTGGCGCTGTAGATTTCCACGCGGAAGTGAGCCGGGTTTTCCAACGAGAAGTGAGCCACCTTTAGGTTCTGTGTCGGGTTTCAGGCTTTGGTCAATACATGGTGTTCTTCGCTCTTCTTTTTCGCCGCAGCGGCTGAACTTGCCTAGAAGCGGAAGCTGTCGTTGCCAGTTTCGAGAATGTGGCAGCGATGGGGCAGGCGGTCAAGGAGTGCGGTCGTCATCTTGGGGTCGCCGAACACAGTTGCCCATTCGCTGACGCTCAGGTTCGTGGTTAGGGTTGATGGCTGCGTTCAATCACCCGTACATGGATAGCACAGAATCTGACCCTCGGCAGCGACTACCAGCCTGTCCGGATAGTCGCGTAGACTGACGGGGCGGTTCGCAAACGACGCCGGGACGCTATACCGATTACGCTCGAAGCTAATCAGGCGCGTTGGGGAGACCCGTTTACTGTGCTCGACAAACCCATTGAAGGCGGGTGGCAACGGCATCAGCGCGGTCTGCTCTGGGTTCCATACGTTGGCAACACTCCCGGGCAGTGTTGCAAGCGGGATCTCGTTCCACAGCGCAAAGCAGCGCTGTTCCAGCCAGTCAGTTTCTCCGCGAAAGGATCAAGCTTGCTCTGCCGCTCTGGCGTCATGAATTGCGGCTCTATCGTGCCCACATTCAAATACTTTGTGGTGGTATTGCGCGACATACCAGAGCGTCTCGCAATGCTCTCGCATCGAGAACTTCTCCCGCAGCGCCATACGTCTGACTATTTTCGAAACTCCCATGTGTATCACTCCATTGCTCCCCGTTTGCGCATCGCGCTTAGGGGTAAGGATCACATGGCTCAAATCTCAGTGGAAATTATCTGTCTATCCGGCTCACTTCTGCGCAGAAATCTACACATTCAGGCAAACCGTAACAGAAAATGGACCTGTCGCGGTTTGATGCCGCTCCTTTGATAGCATCTACTGCAACAAAGGAGACTAACTATGGGACTGAAACGCACAGATGAATTCCGCGCTGATGCGGTGCGTATCGCGCTAACCAGTGGACTGACGCGCAAACAGGTGGCTGACGATCTGGGCGTCGGCATGTCGACGCTGAACAAATGGATCACTGCACATCGAGACACGGATGTGGTGTCAAAAGAGGATCTTAGCCTTGCCGAAGAGAATGACCGTTTGCGTCGTGAGAACCGCATTCTCAAGGAGGAGCGGGAAGTGTTAAAAAAGGCCACGGTGTTCTTTGCGAGCCAAAAGCCGTGAGGTTTAAGTTCATTGAAGAACACCGAACAACATTTTCCATCAATCTGATGTGCCGGGTTATGGCAGTCAGCCCGCGTGGTTTGCGGGCGCATCGTAGCCGTCCAGCCAGCCGCAGGCAGCGGTCTGATTTGGTCACGCTGGCCCATATCAAAGAACAATCCCGTCTCAGTTTGGGCAGTTATGCACTGCACGGCAGGGTATTGCGCAGCAATGTCCCGAGAGTGGCAGGCCGCGTATGACCGAAGAGCTGAAGGAAATTGGTCTGAATGTAGGGCACCGCCGCGTAGGCAGGCTGATGCGTCAGAACGGCATATCGGTTGTAAGAACTCGTAAATACAAGGCGACAACGGACAGCAATCATAAGTTCAATATCGCGCCAAACCTGCTGGATCGTGACTTTAACGCTGATGCGCCCAACCAAAAGTGGGCAGGCGATATCAGTTATATTTGGACGCGCGAGGGGTGGCTGTACTTGGCTGTGATATTGGACTTGCATTCACGGCGTGTAGTTGGCTGGACGGTCTCGAACCGGATGAAACGCGACCTTGCGATCAGGGCTTTGAAGATGGCCATCGCGTTCCGTCAGCCGCCCAAGGACTGCATCCATCACACGGATCGTGGGTCGCAAGGCGGATTCAACCGGTCGTCGCAACACCTTCGATCATATCCTGTTTGAGCAGCCGGTCGAGAGCTTCTGCCGGTGTTTGCCAACCCAATGTCTTTCGAGGGCGCGTGTTCAGTGAGTGCGCAACAGCGCTCAACTCGTCAGCGCTATGCTGGCTGAGGTCCGTGCCCTTGGGAAAGTATTGGCGGAGCAAACCATTGGTGTTCTCATTGCTGCCACGCTGCCAGGGGCTTTGAGGGTCGCAGAAGTAGATCTCGAGACCGGTATCGATCCGCAGCTGCACGTGTTGGGCCATCTCGGCACCCTGGTCCCAAGTCAGTGAGCGACGCAATTGAGCAGGCAAGCTACCAATCGTCTCGGCGATGGCATCGCGGACGGCTTCGGCGCCGTGACCGGCAAGGGCTGGTCCATTCTTGACTGGTTTTCCTGTCCCATGGCCCTTCATTCGTGGCAGGTGCAAGAGCATGGTGAAGCGAGTTGTGCGTTCGACCAGTGTACCGATCGCCGAGCTGCCAAGACCAAGAATGAGGTCGCCCTCCCCCCTCTCGGGACATTGCTGCGCAATGCCCTGCCGGGCAGTGAATGGCCCGGAACCGCTCTGTCGCTGATCTCTGCCGGGCGATCGCTGATCGTCAACGCATCAGTGAGGAAGGATTTGCAGCGACTGCGTCCGCGTTCACGCGGCAACCTGAGCGCACGACCGGACCGTAGACACGCGGAGAGCTCTCGCTTCAGCGCGCCGCGTCCCTGGATGTAGAGAGCCTGATAAATGGCTTCGTGACTGATGCGCATTGTCGGATCCTCTGGGAAGTCCACCTTTAGTCGCTGCGAGATCTGTTCCGGGCTCCAGGCAGACGACCAGCGACGGCTTTGCCGGTGAACAGCCCGCCGACCCTTCCATATCACGACAGGCCCATGATGCGCGATGCCGTCTGGTGTGGCGATAAGGCCGGACAGCCGATCTTGCACATAGTCGCGCAGAGTGAGATTGAGCGTGAGCTTGCTGGCTTTTGGCCGCTTAGCCGCACGGTCAGCATGCCATTGTGCGTTGATCGCACGGTAGTCGAAGTCTCCGCCATGCGTTGCCGAGTTGCGCCTGATCTCTCGGGAGATCGTGCTGGGCGATCTCCTAAGCTTCCGGGCGATGGCAAGGACACTTGTACCCCTCGCGCACTCCAAAGCTATTTCCTCACGTTCTGCGAAGGAAAGGCCACGGTTCTTAAGTAAAGGCGCTCCTCTCATGCATTGCAACTGCAATGCACTGCCGGGCAGCGGATGGCGCAAGATGTGTGGGAGGTATTCCGCCAGAACTCCGAAACCAACGCGTTCCAACGGGCGCAGAAACACCTGCTTCGACGGCGGCATCCTCACTGGATAGCCCCTCTGCAACCGCCCGCCAGAACCGGCATAGATTCTCACGTTGCCAGACTGGCGGCCTTTCTGGTGAGTTTAATTTGTCCCGGGTCGAACGTTCGCATTTTCGTCTGCCTGTTCTTGTCATCTACACCTCCATCAACGGGGTGTTGCGACGACCGGTTGAATCCGCCCAATATTGTTCGCACGACTACCAGAAGATCCTGCGCCAGCACGGGTTCAAGGTGTCGATGTCTGGCAAGGGAAATTGCTATGATTGTGAGTATGGTATTGCGGCTTGATGGCCTGACCCATGTTACG
>Ga0208814_1000670_pt1 | contig 19040 bp, 7 predicted proteins | sample MalvirAntarct_55_FD_184253 | JGI IMG/M metagenome (GOLD analysis project Ga0208814, IMG submission 184253) | Marine viral communities from the Global Malaspina Expedition - Malaspina viral metaG Antarct_55 (SPAdes) (version 2) | ecosystem: Environmental > Aquatic > Marine > Oceanic | place: South...
ATTTAGATACTCAAGGAGCAATTGAAGAGAACATGTTATTCTTACAAAGACAAACGTCTTTAGATTTTGATGATATGCTAGCTTCTATTTCTGGTGGATTCGCTGGAGGTACTGCTTTTGGTTTATTTGAAAACTCTGAAGAAATGGCTTTAAATTTAGGTTTCTCTGGATTCAGAAGAGGTTCTTATGACTTCTACAAAACTGACTGGAAATACTTAAACGATGCTTCTACTCGTGGTGGAATTGTTGGAGTTAATTCTATTGAAGGTGTATTAGTACCTGCTGGAACTTCTACAGTTTATGATCAAGTTTTAGGAACTAACATCAGAAGACCTTTCTTACATGTAAGATATAGAGCTTCTCAATCAGATGATAGAAGAATGAAATCTTGGTTAACTGGTTCTGCTGGTGGAGCTCAAACTTCAACTTTAGATGCTATGGAAGTAAACTTCTTGTCAGAGAGATGTTTAGTTACTCAAGCTGCTAACAACTTTGTATTATTCAAAGGAATCTAAGGATTCAAAATTAATGTAATTCTTACCCTCGTTATAACTACGGGGGTAATTATTACTTTTATAAAACTATTTAATTATATTATATTATGGCTATTAAGAAAACGCCAGCAAAGAAAGTTGAGGTTGCGCCTCAAGTACAAGTAGCGCCAATAAAAGCTGCGATACCAACTAAACCAAGTTGGGAAATTAAAGATAGAATTTATTATTTAACAGGGAATAAATCCCCTTTAACTCTAACAATACCTAGTAGGCACACTAGAAAACACGCTTTATTGTGGTTTGATGAACTTACTGGTAAACAAAGAGAAATAAGATACGCTACTAATCAAGATTCTCCATTAGTAGACGAACAAAAAGGAGAATGTACTATGGGTCACATTCAATTTAAAGATGGTGATTTAAGAGTGCCAAAACAAATGCAAAATCTACAAAAACTTCTTTCATTATATCATCCATTGAGGGATAAAATGTACACTGAATATAGTGCAGTATTAGAAGCTGAAGACGAATTAGATACGTTAGATCTTCAAATAGACGCTTTAAACTATGCAAGAGACATGGAAGTAGATCAAGCAGAGGCTATAATGAGAGTTGAAATAGGTTCAGCAGTTAGTTTAATGAGTTCTAAAGAACTTAGAAGAGATTTGCTACTGTTTGCTAAGAACAATCCTATTCTATTCATAGAACTAGCTAATGACAATAATGTACAACTTAGAAACGTAGCTATTAGAGCCGCTGAAGCTAGCATAATTATGTTATCTCAAGATCAAAGAACATTTACCTGGGGATCAAACGGAAGAAAACTAATGACAGTTCCTTTTGATGAAAATCCTTACTCTGCAATGGCTGCTTATTTTAAGACCGATGAGGGCGTAGAAGTATTCAGATCTATAGAGAAAAATTTGAATTAACATGTAATACTAATATCAGGCTCGTTCACTCGGGCCTGTATATTATAATAAAAAAAAATAAATGGCTATAAACGTAAACACAGTATATCAGACTGTTTTGTTATTATTAAACAAAGAGCAGAGAGGATATATGACACCTCAAGAGTTCAACAGCGTTGCCACTCAAGTGCAATTAGAGATCTTTGAAAAGTATTTTGAAGACTTAAACCAAATGCTTAGAGTGCCTCAGGTTGATGTTGACTACGCGGATAGAATAGCTAGCATAGACGAGAAAATCGCTGTGTTTAAAACATTTGGCGCACCTGTATATAATAACACGGCTACGCCTACAACACCTTACTTCACACTACCGACAGTGGATGGATACGGTCAAACAGTTACCTTCTACAAATTAGGTGACATAGCGTATACGCCAGCAGCTGGACTTCCTGTAGAACTACAAAGACTTCAAAGAAATACATTTTATAATATAGAAAAGTCTAATCTTACTAGATCATCCTTGTCATTTCCAACATATCTTTATGAAAACAATAAATTATTTGTAAACCCAAAAACTATAGTTAATAGCTTAGAGATTAATTATCTTAGAAAACCTAAAGATATTATATGGGGTTTCAATGTTGGATCATTAAATCAATATATATACAATTCAGTTCAATTTAATGACACTATTGGAGCGTCTTATGAGCCTACTGGTTCTCAACAATTTGAATTAATGGAATCAGAACAAACTACTGTTATTTTAAAAATATTAATATACGCTGGTTTAATAATAAAAGATCCTACAGTTATACAAGTAGCTGCTGGACAAGTTCAAAAACAAGAAATAAATAAAAAAAGCTAATAAATGGGACTTATAACAGAAACTAATGAACAATATTATGCTGGAGCTCAAAAATTTCTATCAATAGCGGCGGCAACGCAAAGTTTTACTACTACTTTTGACACTGAATTAGTGTTTGGTAGCTTTAATCCACTTGAAATAAATTACGCTTTAAATAATTTTAAACTATACACAGCCGCTCCTGGCGTTTTAACATATACAGAGCTAATTACAACCTACACCGTGGTTGGTAACACTGTATCTATTCCTAACTTAGCAGCTAATACTAGTGTTGTAGTTCAATTAAAATCTTCAAATGGAGGTAATTATGGCCTTAGAGATGCTTTTGGTAGCGCTGTTGAAGAAAACTATGATGACTACTCATATATAAAGCTAAATGAAGTTATAAATAACTTTATGGTTGCTTATATTGGCGCTGGAAAACTTATACCTAGCGCTAAAAGAACTGATATAATATTTTTTGCTAAAAGAGCTATGCAAGAATTTAGTTATGATACTTTAAAAAGTATTAAATCTCAAGAACTAAATATATCGCCTAGTCTTAGCATTATAATACCTCAAGATTATGTTAATTATACTAATATATCTTTTATAGATGCCAGCGGTGTAAAAAGACCTATATATCCAGCAAACAATTTAACAGTAAATCCTTACGAAAATCCTATACAAGACAATAGAGGAGTACCTACTCAAGATAATTTTGGTGAAAACTTAGAAGGCACATCGTTAACTGAAGCTAGATGGGCTGCAGCAGATGATAACCTGCTTAATGGTGAGGCAAATAATCTACGTCAAATAGATATGGCTTACGATGGTTATGATTTTAACATAGGTTTTGGCCAAGGTCAATTATATGGTTTAGATCCTCAATACTCTCAAACAAACGGCTGGTTTACAATAAATCACAGAGAGGGTAAAATGTCTTTTTCAAGCAATCTAGCTAACGCTCTTGTTGTTTTAGAGTATGTTTCTGATGGTTTAGCATATGACTTGGAAACTAAAGTTCCTAAAATGGCAGAAGAAGCTATGTACGCTTATATTAATCATGCTATTATGGCTACAAGGGCTAATCAACCTGAGTATGTTATAAATAGACTAAGCAGAGAGAAAACTGCTAAACTTAGAAATGCAAAAATAAGATTATCTAACATAAAGCTTAACGAAATTGTTCAAGTAATGAGAGGTAAGTCTAAATGGATAAAATCATAAAATATGGCAGAGGCTAAAAATACTTTTATAAAATCCAAGATGAACAAAGACTTGGACGCGCGCTTACTACCTAGTGGTGAATATAGAAACGCTGTCAATGTTCAAGTTAGTAGATCTGACGGAGAAGGGGTTGGTTCTTTAGAAAACGTATTAGGTAATAATTTAATCCAAGACTTTGAACCTACGGTAAGTGATTTGTCAACTATAGGTTATTTTGTTGATGAAGCAAATAACCAGATATATGTTTTTTTAACAAATAATGGAGTATCCTACTATAAGTCAAATACTGAACATTTTATATACAGATATAATCCAGAGACGTTAATATCAGAAAAACTTGTTGAAGGGGCGTTTTTAAATTTTTCTAAATTAAATCCTATATATGGCGTTAATTTATTAGAAGATTTATTGTTTTGGACAGATAATAGAAATCAACCTAGAAAAATAAACGTAGACAGAGCTAAGTCAGGTCTTTACTATACTAAAGAAGAAAATATATCTGTAGCTAAGTACAATCCATATGAGACTATAGAATTATTTAAAGAAAGCGTATTAGCTGCTGGGCAACACGAAAGCACTATGAAAGACGTTACTACTAGGTTTTTACCTAATGGTGGTAGCGCTGTTATAAAAACAGCTTCAGGAACTCCTACTAACACTTTTGTTATGAGTGACCTTAACGTGCCTTTGTACCCTGAAATACCTACAGTTGGCGATGAAGTTAAATATGTGAATCCTACTACGAAGCAACTTATTTCATTTGTTCCTGTTAGAAAAGTAGCTATAGGAACAACTGATGTTAGTTTGGTATTAGATGGCCCAGCTTTCGTTATACCTGCGTTAACAACATTAGTTTTTAATGCTAATCCTTACTTTGACGGCTCTTACAATGGTGATCCAAATTTTTTAGAAGATAAATTTGCTAGATTTAGCTATAGATTTAAGTTTGATGATAATGAGTATTCTATAATGGCTCCTTTCACTCAAATATGTTTTATACCACAACAAGACGGTTATTTTATAAATAATACATTAACAGAAGGTGACGAGCAGCAAGCATATAGCTCTACTATTGTTGATTTTATGGAAAATAAAGTAGATAAAATTACTTTAAGAATACCTTTACCTTTTAATTCTAGAACATTATTAGATAATTTGCATATTGAAGAAATAGATATATTATATAAAGAATCAAACTCGCTAGTAGTCAATGTTATAGAAACTATAACTCAGTCTGATCTTTTAAGTGTAAATTCTAGTGTTTACGAATATGACTATCAATCTAAAAAACCTTATAAAACCTTGCCACCTAGTGAAATAACTAGAGTATATGATAAGGTTCCAGTAAAAGCTCTTTCACAAGAAATAATTAGTAATAGAATAGTATATGGTAATTTTCAAGATAAAACTACCCCGCCTGACTTTATTAATTATAATGTAAATACAAGCCCTAAATCTCCTTTTGATTTAAACAAAGGAGTTGGAACAGTAACTAGTCAACCTTCGTCTACTACAATAGCTTTAACAACTACATCGGCTAGTACTATAGAAATTGGTAGTATTGTTTCTGGAACTGGTATAACTACTGGTACTTTAGTCACAGCTAAAACAAACTCGCCAACAACGCCTATAATAACTATAAGTCTTACAGCTACTGTATCAGCGGGAGCTGTACTTAGTTTTAGTAAATTAGGTAAAGATGTTGATTCTACAAGTATAATTGAATATCCTAATAGTAGTTTAAAAACAAATAGAAACTATCAAGTAGGGTTTGTGCTTGCTGATATATTTGGCAGACAGTCAACTGTAATACTATCAAGTAACAAAGATTCTGTAGCGGTTGGAGAAGACACGTTTACAGGATCTACTCTTTATTCTAGTTACTCTACAGATGATCCAGTTAGTTGGCCAGGTGATTCGATAAAAGTTTTAGTAAATGATCCTATAACTTTAAACGCTTACAATGGCGATATAACTAGCAATGATTATAATCCGTTAGGATGGTATTCTTATAAAGTTGTTGTAAAGCAAACAGAACAAGAATATTATAACGTATATACAGCTGGAGCTATGAAAGGTTTACCTTTTAATAATTCAACTGGTTTTAAGATACCTATAAAAGAAAAAAATAAATCATTTGTTACATTAATAAATGACAATATAAATAAAATATCAAGAGATTTATCTGAAGTTGGACCTCAAGATAAAACGTTTAGAAGTTCTGTTATATTATATGGGAGAGTAGAAAATATAGACAACGCTTTACCTAATCAAGGTAACAAGCAATATAATCCTGGCACTAATTTTTTCACAACATCTTCTGTTGAAGATTTATATGATTTATTTGATGTAACAGGTTTTAAAGCTAATGGCACGATTACTATACCTATAACAGATCCTGATAATGCTTATTTTGGTTTCTATAAATCAGACTCAAATCCTTTCATTGCTGAAATAATTACTTCTCAATCGGGTTCAGGTCAGTTTGGTATTACAAATCAAACAACAGAATCTTTATCAATAAATACACTAACTAGCGCAGTAGTAGATAATGTTGACATGTTTGTAGGCGCTCCTATTAACGCGGGCGGTGTTATATATGTAGGAGCTGTAGTTAGTTGGCCGCAAATGCCTACTTTTTTAAATGATATTATTGTTGAAGAAGTAGAACCTGCATCTGCTGGAAGCAGTGGTTTTAAAGTAAGGGTTAATAGAAAGATTAGTATTCAAAATAATCCAAATATAACATTTACTAAAACAGTTTATGATACTATTGAAACATTAGCTATATTTGAAACAAAACCTATAGAATCAAGATTAGATATATTCTGGGAAACATCTTCAGCTGGACTTATAAGCAATTTAAACACATTGATATTAAACGAAACAAATGCAGGTGCTGTTTTTAATCAATTCAATGTTACTGGCTTTTTTGAAAGCGCAGCTTTAAATAGCAATGTGGTAACTGGAAATTTCTTTTTACAAAATAGTTTTGGAGTTTCTATAACTACAGGCGTAACTTCTTTCACTCTAACCTCTGTTACATTAGGTGGTCAACCTGTTGATAATTATTTTGAATTAATAGGTGATGCTGCTAATGGTTTTAATATAAAGATTTTACAACCTTTCTTAGATAATGTATATTTTGGTAGCTTAGAGCAAGCTGGCGCCGCTTTTGAGTTTCAATTTGAATCTGTTATAAATGGCGTTAACACCGCTTATACTCAAACGGTTTCTTTATTAAACAAACCTCCAATAACAGTTCCAGCAGGTAATGCAATTGGCAACCCAATAGTTATTTATAGCAACACACAAACTAATATCTTGTTTACAGCGAATGCTACTAATGGCGCTAATGTAAATAACCTAGGTAAAGCAAAAGAAATAAATTGGCAATTAAACGCTAATTCAATTATACAAGGCACTGTACCAATTATTGATTACGAGAACCTAACAACTACAGGCGCTTATTTTTCAACTAATGTTTCATTAAACCCACCTTCACCAGCTAATCCCGTGGAGTCTGTGTGTGTAATTAAAAATCCTCAATCAGGAGGTGGCCTTAGCGGTGGCGGTAGCTCTTCTATACCAGGAGATATTTATAACATTAAACTAACAGCTATTGATGCTGGTCAGGAAATTGAAGAATTATTTTATCAGTTAAGACTAGGTGTAATTCTTAGTAGTTTAAAGCAAATTGAAATAACGACTAATGATAATAGAATATTAATATATACCGTTCTTGAAATAGTTGGTATACCATCTCCAAATACTACCTGGAACGGTTTCTATATATACGCTGGTCGATTAATAGATTTATTTAATACTACTCCACCGGCTGGAGTTAATGAAACAGTTAATATAGACAGAACAAATGCCAATGCTTGTTCTTTGGCTTTTCCCCTCTGGTCTTACGGCGTGGATGAACCTGGCGCTTTTAATCAATACAAATCGTGTCAAGGCTTTACGTCTTCAAACAATAATGGAACAACAAACTGGCCTTTAGGTAATAATCTAAATACACCTTTTTTTACGGTGGTTTAATAATAGTAATTAAGCATAAAAATAAGTGATAATCATATGGGAGCAGTAATAGAAGTAAAATATTTTAATTCTTTTATACTTAAAAAGACCTCTAAAGTTGTAGCAGGTACATCAAATATAATTTCTATATGGAATGGATCTTTTGGTATACCGCAAGTATTAGGAGGATACCCTAGAATAAGTACACCTGCTGCTATTATTAACAACTGGGCTATAGAAGAAGCTAGAATACGAGGAGGTTTTAATAACCTTAGTGTTGATTTTGGCGTTAAAGCTTTCTTAGTAGAAGATGAGCCCGATGCAAGTATTAGAGGTAATTCTTTAATATATTCAGGTATATATAATTCAAGAACAGGTATAAATGATACCAACGTGTTTTCAGTAGGTGATAGCATAACAAAATCAGCTGATCCAGCTGATGGATCTATACAAAAGCTTTATGCAGAGGACACTAATTTAATAATATTTCAAGAAGCAAAAGTATCTAGAGCTTTAATAGACAAAGACGCTATATACACAGCTGAAGGAGAAAGTTCTATAACAAACGTTAATACAACGATAGGTACTATACAACCTTTTGGAGGTAATTTTGGTATCAGTAGAGACCCAGGTAGTTTTGCTACTTATGGTTATAGAAAATACTTTACTGACAAAGATAGAAATGCAGTTTTAAGACTATCAAAAGACGGTTTAACAGAAATATCTAATTATGGTATGTATGATTTCTTTAGAGATCAATTCTCTTCTATAGATTCTGGATCATTACAAGGAGAATTACAAGGCGCTTGGGATGTATATAATAAACAATATGTATTAACTGCTAGAACAAATTTTCAAGCAGCAACACAAAGCTTTAAGACGTTAGCATATGATGAAACTGTTAGAGGTTGGACTAGTTTGTTTTCATACAACCCAAGTCAAGCTTTTAGTTTGCGAAATAATTATTATAGTTTAAATGAAAGCGGATTATGGATACATTATTCAAACGCTTCTCCAAGAGGTAGTTTTTATGGAGTAACATCTCCGGCTACTGTTACATTTGTATTTAACTCGCAACCAACTATGTCAAAAGTTTTTCAAACTGTAAACTACGAAGGTAGTAATGGCTGGCAAGTAAATAGCTTTAGCTCAGACGAGACAGGCGCAGATACAATTAGTTTAACAGATCAAAGCTTTGCTACGACTTCAGATGTAACAAATACGGTTCCTAGTTATTTAGGTGGGGAATATGTATTAACAGAAGCCACAGGTATTTCAGCATTAGCATCAACAAGTACTACAACTACATTGGCCTCTGCTAAAGGCGTTATATCTATAGGAGCTTTAGTCTATGGTACTGGTGTTGCATTTAATACAACAGTAGTATCTTATAACCAAGCGACAGGTGCTTTAGTTGTAAGTTTAAACTTAAACATAGCTGTAAATGCTGCACTAAGTTTTGTGGCTACAACTTCTAGAAATAATTATGTAGCAGTGTTTGGCAGTAGTCAACCTCCTTTTAATAGACAAAGATCTGGTTTTGATAGAAAAGAAAACAAATATTATGCAAATTTAGTAAATGATAGCTCAGCCGCTCAAGGCGAAGTAATATGGGGTAGTAGTATTAGTGGTATTAAAGGTTATTTTGCTACAGTTATAATGTCTACAGATTCTGTAACAGATGTTGGCGGATCTAAAAACTTGTTCTCAGTTGCATCTAATTTTACTAAATCATCTTAAAATATAAAAATAATTATGAATTATAAAAACACAAGCATATGCCATTAATAACCGGTGCACTTATATCAGGAGGAGTATCTTTTGTTAGTGGAATATTTGGAGCTGCCTCAGCTAAAAGACGGGCAAATGAAGCTAAAGATAGAGCTGATGCTGCGCAATTAAGTTTAAACGATTTGATTAATGGTAGGCAAGATGTTATAAATCCTTACGATGAAATGACAGATTTATCTGGTATGTTGTCAAACCCTATGGCTAAGTTAGCAGTAGCTACTCAAGCAGCTGAGATGCAGGTAGAGCAAGCGGATATATCATTAGCTAACACACTTGATACTATAAGAGCTACAGGAGCGGGAGCAGGTGGAGCAACTGCTTTAGCTCAAGCGGCTTTAAAATCTAAAAAAGGAGTATCAGCTAGCATAGAGGCTCAGGAAGCTCAAAATGAAAAACTTAAAGCTCAAGGAGAAGCAAACCTGCAGAGACAGCAAATGGCTGAAAAACAAAGACTACAGCAAGCTAATGCAGCTGGTAGACAATTTGAATTCTCAGCTCAAGAAAATAGAGACACTGCTCAAATGGATAGATTATCTGCTCAGATATCTGGCGCGCAACAACAAGAAGCTCAGGCTAACGCAAATGCTTCTAATGCCATAACAGGCATGGTTGGTAGCTTGGCATCTATAGGTGGAAGTTACATGAATGCTTCGGCTGGTGTAACTGCTTCTCAAAACGCAATGGAAGAAGCTAGTTGGAATGCTATGAATACCGCAATGAACTCAGATAGAAGATTAAAAAAAGATATAAATAAAACAGGTGTATCAAAAAAAGGTTTAAATATATATTCTTTTAAATATATAAACGAAAGCAGATATGGGCAAGGTGTTTTCCAAGGTGTTATGTCTGATGAGATACCTAAAGAAGCTGTTATAAAAGATGAAGATGGATATGACAAGGTAGATTATTCTAAATTAGATGTTGAATTTAAAAAAATAAGCAATGAGTTATAGAAATCCAAAGACAGCTAACACTGGTAGTCAAGTCGCACAAGGTTTTCAAAACATGCAAAATCAAATAGCTGGTGCTTACGGAAAAGTTGCTCAAGGTGAGGCGGATATAGCTAAATCAGAAGCTGATGCCTATATAGCCAAAATGAAAGAAAATGAAAAAAGAAACATTGAGCTATATAATAAAAGCGAAGAAGCGCAAGATAAGGCGGCTATAAGTTTCAATAATGGTGGAAATAATACTACCTCTATAGACACTAGCGACTTTGGTAATCAATTAGATTTATTAGATGGATTAGTAAGAAAAACTGGTAAAACACCTCAAGATAGAATAATGATGGCAAGCATAAATGCGGGCGGTGAAACATCTAGAGCTTTTGTAGTAGAAATAGAAGCTAAAAAACAAGCATACTTAGACATGAAAAAGAATACACTGGGAGGTGTAGACGGTATGAGCAGGTACGCTGATCCAGCTATGATAAAATGGAATGATATATTATTTCGTGTGCCTGGAGCCGAAGGTAGCTCTAAATTTAAATATTCTAATAATAAAAATGGCGAACTTGAAGTAGATTTAGAAATATACAATAAAAAAGGTGACTTAATAAAAACTATAAATAATAAATCTGAATATGGCTTTCCTTCTCCTCAAAAAGTTCCAAATTTAACAGAAAATGGAACAACGGTTGCCACTACTACTTTAAAAACATTACAATTAGGAGATATAAATAGTGGTATATATGACAACGGTGAATCGGAAACAAGTACACTAGGAGATGGCACAAAGGTTTACACTTCGTATCCAAATAAAGAAAAAATATTAGAAGCTTTATATAAACAATCTCAAGCTACTATAACTAATTTACCAGGAGGAGCTGGTGCAACTATTGCTTGGTGGAATAATGCAGGTGAAGCAGTAAATGGCGGTAATTTACTTAAGCAAAGAAGCGGTTGGAAAATGGACATGACCACTCAAGACGGGGAAGTTGGTTTTAAAACCGAGTCAGAGGTTAAAGAAATGCTAGGTAAAGCTTATGCTAAACAAGTATACGAAGAAAATAAAGCTTCATTTAATAAAGGAATACAAACTACCAAAAGACCAGTTAATACCACTCCCGGTTTTGATCCTAACAATGTGCCTAGTAAATTTATAGAATCTATCAAAAACAACATGGTAAGTTCTATTAACACGGCGTTTGGCTTTGATGATGGTACGTTTGAGAATGGTATAGTTACAACTACCAGGGAAAGAGAAGATCCAGATTCAACAAGCGAAGACCCTTTACCGAATATAACTGAAAAAATAACATTTGATTTAACAAACGATGGTAAAGCTTTAGACTTTTTTACTCGTTTAGCTATTGACGATGGATTATTTCCAGCTGCAGGTGTTACAAAAACTGAAAAAGCACGTAATGAATATCAAAGATTTAAAGTATTAGTTAGAAAATTTGCTAAAGACCAAAGAGAATTAAAAAAGAAATCTAAAGGCGCACCAGTAACTTCTTTACCGACTCCATCTAATAGACCTACTCAGGAGTTTGGCGCTCCTGGTATTTATGACTAATGTTAAAGGGTAATCTTAATACAAAATAAAATAAATGAAAGAATTATACGATAAACTTTTTGCTAACGGAGAATACACTAAATCTTTTGAAGAATTCAAAAAAAAATTTAGTAATCCTGAAAATTCTCAAAAATTATTTGATGGATTAAGTGAGGCTGGTACTTATACTAAAAGTATTGATGAATTCAATTCTCAATTTGGATTTGGAGCAAAGACAAAAGACTCTGTAGCTGTGGATCAAGCTGTGGAGTCAGAAAAAGTTACGGGATCCAATTTGGTAGATGGTTCTTCGGAGCCATTAGTAGTATCTAAGTTTGATACTATATTTCCTACTACACCTAAGTCAGAGAAAATAAATACTCAAGGCGTAGAGGATTATGTAAATAATCAATTACTTGAAGAAAAAGAAGACAAAGAAGCTATCGAACAAGGAAATAAGATATATGATTCAGAGATAAAATCAGTTCCTAGAAGTGATTATGATACTATAGATTATGATAATCCAGAAGCAGTATCAAAATTTAGAAAATCAAGTCAAGATAAATTCATAGCAAATAACAGTACTATACAAGACAAAATAATATCTCCTATTCAAGAAGCATTTAAGCCAATGCTGAAAGAGTATGCTTTAAAAGCTAAAGAAAAATATAAATTAAATAACCCAGCCACAGCAACAGAGGAAAATATAAAGCTTTATGAAAAAGATATAAAAAATTTTTATGAATCATATGTTAATACAAAAATAGGTAATGATCCTCGTTTTAGATCTTTGCTAGGTAATTTTAATAAAACTATTGATGAAAGACTTGGAGCTAATCTAAAGCGCTTTGGTAGAGGCAAGGACAGTCCTAATCTACTGAAAGTTCAAGACTTTCTTGACGAGAATACTAGTCCATATAGCGGTTTAAGCTTGATGGCTAATTTTTTTGCAAAAGGATATACTGCTACTAGAAATATTTTTAACGAAATAAGCAAAGGATCTAATTATAAAGTACTAGCTGAGCAGACTAAAGTAATAGAAGCTGCTACACGTACTCAAAAACAATCTGAAAGAGAAGGTTGGGGTGATGAGCAAAAAGGATATTGGAGTATGGATTCTCAGGGAGCTGGTGCGTATGGACCTAAGTTTAGTCCAGCTGGTCAATATAGAGGATCTAAAGAGGTTGAAGGAACTTATGGAGAGTTTAAAAAAGCTTTAAATTCTTTTGTAGCAAAGAACGATGTTGATATTACAAAAAGATTAGTAACATTGCAAAACGAAGCAGCGGCTTTAAGTAATTATGATAATGACTCTTTTGACAAGTTTATAGCAGGTGATGACATGCTGCAAAATGCTGTAATGCTTGGTGGTGAGCAATTACCTCAAATGGGTTTAGCTTTGCTAACATTTGGAGCTTCTAGTGCTATGCAAATAGGTAGTGCTATATATGTTTCAGGTATAGAGAATGAAGTTAAAAAAAGATATCCAATTGAAGAGATTGAAGCTTACAATAGAGCTAATAATATTCAAGAAGGAACTATACCTATTTATTACTTAAAAAAAGTAATGGATGATGATAAGTTCATGAATAACATAGAGGCGAAAGCAGTTGGTGGTGGGTTTGTTGCTGGTCAATTAGAAAAGTTTGGTGCTGGTAAGGCTTTATCAGCGTTTACTATTAAAAGTTCTAAATCCATACTTAGAGGTGGTATGAAAAATTTCTTAAAATCTGGTGTAAATGGTATAGTAAATAATCAACGAAACGGTGCTTATGAATCTATAACAGAGGTTTTACAAGAGATTATACAAACAGGTATGTCTGGTGGTGAATTTGACGGAATGCAAATGGCAGAAGCTGGTGGTACTGCATACATTACAACAACTTTATTTGGAGTAGGAGGCGCGATAAAGAATCAAACAGTATTAGAAGCTAAAACCGCTGCTAGAATTATAGCGGGTAAATTAAATCCTAATAGCTCTGAAGCTGTTTTCAATGCTAAGCTTAGTGAAATAGATGACTTAATAGAAGAATCATCTGATGATAAAGTAAGAAAAGATTTAACCGAAAAAAGGAATGATCTAATTGAAATTAGAAATGCAAATATTACTTTACCTAAAAACTATACCTATGATGAGAGACAAGACGCTCTTGATACAATTTTAGAAAGAGATAAAATAAAAAGAAGTATAAAAGGAAAAGAGCCAAATTTAGTTGAAGATGAAGTTCAAGCAATAAAAGACTTAGACGAAAAACTTAAACAAATAGGTAAAACGAATGCTGCTAATAGGTTAATCGCTAATTTAGCAAACACAAAAAAAGGTGCTAAGAATGTTGCAGATCAACTTGGAATAGAAATTTTTAATTTTAGTGACAAGAAATCTGAAGACGGTTCACCTGAAATGTCTGCACGTGAGCAGATAGAAGCTAAAAAGAAAGAATTTTTAAAAGAAGGTTATGTTGAAGGAGCTTTAACTGCTTATGGTGAATCTGTTATTAATGAAGAAACTGGTGAAAATATTGTTTTAATAAACGATACTAAAGCGGCTGAAGATAATATATATACAACAGAACAGCATGAAGTATTACATCCGTTCTTAAAACAAACATTCACTAATAATCCAGATGCTTCATTTGCTTTTGGTACTGCTTTATTAACTGAGCTAGCTAATGGTAAAAACGTAAATATTGTAGATGCAGAAGTTCAACAAAAAGTTATTGCTTACTTAGAAAGTGGAATATCAGCTACTACTACTATGGAAGAAGTTATGAATTTCACTAGTGAAGCTTTATCAAATAAATCTATTATTATAAACGAGACAGCTAGCTCAAAAATTGCTGATATTTTTAGAAGACTTATGAGTAAAGCTGGTTTAAACATACGATTTAAAAAAGGATCTGATGTATTAAACATGGTTAGAGACTATAATAAAACTATTGAAAGTGGAGGTAAGCTTTCTGCAGGTCAATTAAAAATAGCTAAAAAAGGAGCTAAAGGTTCATTAACGAAGAAAGGTAGAGAAACGCTTACTAATTTTGATTCTGGGTTTGTTGATCCAAAAACAGAAAAAGATCTAATAAAAGAAGGCATTGACAAAGCTGTTGCTAATGAGCAAGGAGCAAAAGAAGATTCTAAAAAATCTCTTATAATTAATCCTAAAGCTAAGGAGTATATAGATTTAGTTAAAGAAGGCATACTAACAAATGAATCTTTAGCTGATATAGTTAATTCTAGATCATCGAAAGAAGCTGATAAATTTGCTGCTATTGAGGCTATTGTAGAAGGAAATTGGCCAGTTATAAGTAAGGCTATTAAATTTAATCCTACTGGTAAAATACCAATGAGTTCTATAAAAGAAGCTGTTAAGGAGCAATTTCAAGGTATATTTCCTGGTAGAAATAAGTCTTTATTAGATACTTATTCTTCTGAGAAATCTAAAGTTAATACATTTATTGGGGCTTTAATAGGTAAAAGACAAGCTGAAATATTAGAAAGAGCTAAACAAATAGGAGAAAATAAGTTTGAAGGTGAAAGTCTTGATTCTGAACAAGCTAAACAGGTTGCTATAGAAGAAACTTCAACAGAATCTTCAACGCCAGATGTTGAACCTACTATAGATCCATTTAAAATAACACCTGCTATAAATGAGAAGCAATTTGTAGAAGCTGTAGCTAAAAATATAAAAGATAAAAACATTACAGATACCAAAGATTTATCTTATAGAAAAATAGCAGCAATAACTCCTTATAAAATCGTAGCAGATGTTTTTGGTATACCTGAATCTAGAATTAGTAATTCTAAAGATAATCTTAGAAAAGGAGATAATATAACTAAAATACAAATGTGGATAAATAATAATCCCGTTGTTCTTAAGAATTTATTACCATTAGGTAATGTAGAAATACAAAAAGTAAAAGCTGTGGGCAATAAAAAACCTACTACTATTGGAGGCGAAGGCAATAAACTTCCAGGTAAGCTAATAGATGCTTTTTATAACAAAAAATTAAATAGCAAAGGTAAGCATGAAAAGAAAAAAAATGCATTACAATATACAATAAAACCAAATATATCAGTTGCCGACTTCAAATTAGCTTTTGGTATTGATAAAGATGGCAACGTTAAAGATCCTAGATCAGGCGAGGCTCAAGCAATAAAAGGTTTATTAGAAGTTTATTCAAGAAATCTAACAAACAGAGCTGCCAGAGTGATAGAGGATGTTAAAGTTGATGAAGGTAAACAAACAGAATCTGAAGGAGCTATTAGAAAAGCTGAAATAGCTAAGGGTAAACCTAAGTTAATGTATAGTTTAGATATTTCAAAAAAACTAATGGACGAAATAAAAGAACTTAGTGTTTTAAGATCTATAACTAAAGTGGCATTAGAACTTGGACATCCTTATAACAGTCCTAAAGAGTCAAATAGAATAAAACTTCAAATTGAAGTTGAAAACGCTATAAAAGAGTTTAAATTAGATTCAAATGCTTTTTTAGCAATGTCACCCGCTTCAGGTGGATCCGTTAATATAAGAAGATCTGACGGCAACGTATATTATAAATTAACTGATGGTGAATATATAAAAGGTACACCTGTTTTAGATAAAGTAACAGGTATTCAAAGAGAGAATATAGCAGGTAAAAAAATGTTTAGACAACCAGAAGCTCCAAAAGGAACTAGTTTAGTTGCTCCAACAGGTAGGCTTTATTATGGTACTACTGATCCTGCTTATAAAAGAGCTTTAAAAGCTGCTAGAGAAAACGATAATAAGAATACATTACCTAGAGCTGTTAAACTTAATATGCCCACTGGTGAGCAAGCTATAGATAAAAAATGGATTGAAGATAGAAAAGCTAAGTCAGATAATAACATGAACGTGCTTGATAGCGTTGTATCACAACTGGCAAACGCTGTGAATCCAGAGAAAAACAATGATCCAAAAATGTCTATGGACGTAGCTGTGCTTATAATAGCTCAAGGATATCAAGCTACTAGTGGTTTAATAAAGATAGCCGCTCCTTTCAGATATGTTTCTACAGACTTTGAATACGGTACAGGTAAAAACTCTAAATTGAGTTCTAATACTAAGCCGTATAGAGAGGAGCACAATCCTCCCGCGTCTGTAGTTGGTGCAACTATACTAGCCGCTATTAAAGGAAATGAAACTAAACCAGTTATGTTAGCCTTAAGAGAAAACTATTATCAAACTCAGTTATCTAAAAAAGATGACAGTAAGTTAGATATGGCTAAACTTGATTCTACCTTACCTGAAGGATTTACTATATTTGATAATCCAATAATAAGACTTGCTAAAGCAGGTATAGATTTAAACAGTATAATTGATCCTATTACAGGCAAAACATTAGCAGAAATAAATGGTGTTGGAATTGATGAAAAAACATATAAATCTTTAAATGCAACTGGTAAAGTAATAATATCTGATTATCAAAATGAAGTCTTAGAAAAATCTATAGAAGATGATAATTATAATCCTACTAAAGATATAAAAAAGTTTTTATTATTAGTTCCATCAAAATCCAAAGCTAGTGTATCAAATAATGATAACATGCCTAGTATTATAAAATATTCTTTACCTATAAATATACAAACTGGTATAGATGCTTTAGCTAAAGCTGATAAAGCTCTAGATATTGCAAGAGCATTAGACGTTCCTACTAAAAAAATAAGAGTATTTGATTTTGATGATACACTTGCTAGAACAAAAAGTAATGTATTATATACAATGCCTAATGGAGATCAAGGAGCTATTGATGCGGCTACATTCGCAAGAGATGCCGCTTCTATGGAAGCTGAAGGCGCTGTATTTGATTTTTCAGAATTTAGCAAAGTAATGAATGGTAAAAAAGGACCTTTATTTGAGGTTGCTAAGATTATTGCTGATAAACGTGGTACAGACGATGTATTTGTGTTAACAGCTAGACCAGCTAATGCTGCTGGACCTATTAAAGAGTTTTTAAGTTCTATAGGACTAAATATACCATTAAAAAATATAACTGGTTTAGGAGATGGAGATCCTCAAGCTAAAGCTGGATGGATTGTTGGTAAAGCAGCTGAAGGTTATAATGATTTTTATTTTGCTGACGATGCAACTGGTAATGTTGAAGCAGTTAAAAAAGCTTTATCAGTTTTAGACGTAAAATCAAAAGTTCAAAGAGCTATAATAAAAAACAGTTTAGTATTAGATAAAGAATTTAATGATATAATTCAAAATTCAACAGGTATAGCGTCTGAGAAGAACTATGCTAAAGTTAAAGCTCGTTTAGTAGGTAAAGATAAAGGTAGATTAGATTTTTTCATTCCACCATCTGCTGAAGATTTTGTAGGTTTATTATATAAAACTCTTGGTAAAGGTAAAGTTGGAGATTCTCAAATGAAATGGTATAAAGATAATCTTTTAAATCCATATGCTAGAGCCATAGAAAGTATAACTAGAGATAGAAACACTCTTGGTAACAATTTTATAGCTCTTAAAAAAGAATTAAACGTTGTGCCAAAAAATTTAAAAAAGAAATTTCCTGGTAGTGAATTTACTAAAGAGCAAGGCATTAGAGTGTATATATGGAATCAAATAGGTGAAGATATACCTGGTTTGTCTAAAGCTGATTTAAAAGAGTTAATTGATATAGTTGAAAATGATCCTGAGTTAAAATTATTTGCTCAAGAAGTAATAAAGTTAAATAAAGGAACTGGCTATGCTACTCCTAAAGACACTTGGATCACAGGTACTATAACAACTGATTTATTAGAAACTTTAAATACTACTAAACGTAGACAATATTTAGAGCAATGGCAACAAAATGTTGATGTTATATTTTCTGAAAAGAACTTAAATAAAATGGAAGCAGCTTACGGTAGACCGTATAGAGATGCTATGGAAAATATACTAGCCAGAATGAAAACTGGAACAAACAGAACGTTTGGAGGAGACACTTTAACTGGAAGATTTACTGATTGGTTAAATGGTTCTACCGCGGCTATAATGTTTTTTAACAGTAAGTCGGCTATACTACAAACTATATCTTCAGCAAATTTTATAAATTTTGGTGATAATAATATATTAGCCGCTGGTAAAGCTTTTGCTAATCAACCTCAGTACTGGAAAGATTTTTCAGAATTATTTAATTCAGAATTTTTAATTGATAGACGTGATGGTTTAAAAATAAATATAAATGAAGCGGATATCGCTGACGTTGCTAAAGAAAGTGGCGCAAGAGGAGTAATAAATAAATTACTTAA
>Ga0208814_1000671_pt1 | contig 19037 bp, 28 predicted proteins | sample MalvirAntarct_55_FD_184253 | JGI IMG/M metagenome (GOLD analysis project Ga0208814, IMG submission 184253) | Marine viral communities from the Global Malaspina Expedition - Malaspina viral metaG Antarct_55 (SPAdes) (version 2) | ecosystem: Environmental > Aquatic > Marine > Oceanic | place...
AATAGATTAAATAGTGGGCTATCACGGTTGCCCATCAATCAACAAAACGATACACTAACTCAAGTGTTTCAATCAGGCTTTAGACCAAGGAGATAACATGGCAGGAATACCAGATATGCTAACAGATATAAGAACCACAGGACAAGGCGTCCCTATGGGTGGGCAACCTCCGATGGGTATGGGCGGACAGCCTCCAATGGGTAGACCTCAGCCTCCAATGGGTAGACCTCCAATGGGACAACCTCCAATGGGCGGCGGTATAGCTTCAATGAGGGGAGCTCCAATGGGGGGCGGACAACCTCCAATAGGATCACCACCAGGAATAGGTGGACAACCTCCAATGGGTGGAGAAGAACCTCCAAGGGAAGAAGCCATGACCGTTGAAAAAGATGCAGCAATGTTAGTCGAAGCAACCGTAGGTAGAACACAAGGAGATATTGGTGCAGCAGTTGCTATTTTAGATACAGCTAAAGCTATGTTAATGTCAGCGGGTAATGGTGGTGGCGGTGACGATCCAATGATGATGAACATGGGCGGACCTATGTATAAAAACATGGGTGGACCAATGTACGCTAATATGGGTGGTGATTTAAATCCAGGATTACAAGCATTACAGAAAACAAACCCTGAAGTCGTTGATCAAATAATGAACAGAAACATGGGTGGACCTATGTACGCTAATATGGGTAGACCTCTGTATGCTCAAGAAGGTGAAGCATTAAATGATACTGAAACAATGAAACAAATGATTATGGATAGTATTAGAAATAACCCTGTACTAAATAGCGAAGGTGTTAATTCTATTAGCTCTATGGGATATAACCCACGTACTGCAATTTCTCAATTAAGTAATGATGTTTTAGGTAGAGATGTTTCTAATAGAGATAAGGATTCTCAAGAAGCTGCAAATGCTGCTATTGCGTATCAAATGTCTTTACGTTAATCGATCCAGTCTTTCCACTTCTCATCGCCTAGTACTTCTTGTGCTAGGTCGAGTTTATTTCTAAGTGCTTTTACAATCTTTTCGTCTACGGTTCCTTTAGAAACTAAATCAATATAAGTTACTTTATTTACTTGTCCTATACGGTGAGCCCTATCTTCAGACTGTAACCGTTTTTCTAAATCGTAATTGTTTGAATAATAGACCACGGTACTTGCTTCTGTTAAAGTAATACCGTACCCCCCTGTTTGAACGTTACTAATTAAATAAGTAAGCGGTGAATCAGGATCCTGGAATTCTTTAATAATAGATTGACGTTCGTCATCAGGCGTTGCTCCGTAGTAGGTTGCTACTGCTTGTGGTCCAACTGTTTCTTGTAACGTTTTTAAGATACGTTTAATATCGTATTGGTAATTAGCCCAGATAATAACTTTGCCTTGGGCTTCTGCTAAAACATCTAACAGCTCATCTAAACGATTGTTTTTAATTTCAACTTCTTCCCCTTGATCGTGTTTAACGAAGCCGCAGACGACTTGGTGTAGCCTAAGAATCTGAGTTAATACCGAAGTAACACTTACTAATTCACTAGACTCTAGTTGAGCGATAGCGTAATCTTTTAATTGTTTGTATATTTTCTTTTGTTCAGGCGTGAGTTCTACTTCCCTGCGTTGATAGACCTTGTCAGGTAAATCTAAGCATTCTTTCTTTAGCACCCTATAAGAGAACTCCTTTACATTGTCGGTTAGTTCTTCTATGTTTTGATAACCCACCACCTGTCTAAAGGTTCGTTGCCCCATACTTCTGTTAATTACTTTTGCGTATCTGTTTTGAAATGAGTAGTACGATGAGTAACCCAGTAGTTGTGTAGATAAGAAAGCACTCTGACTGTAAAGGTCTAACGGTGATTGGGTAACAGGAAACCCTGTGAGGATTCTACGGTATTTACTGTTGATTGCTAGTTTTAATAAATTCTTAGTTCTTTGAGCTTTAGGGTTTTTAATAGTGGTTGATTCATCGACCGCGATCAGTGTGTTGTGAGCTAAGATAAACTTCTCTACAAAAGCTACGCCTTTTTTAGTACTGAAAGCTTCTACATTAATTATCAATATTTTAAGTTCAGGACTTACTTCAAAAAGTTTCATTAACTCTCTCTTTTGAAGTTTAGTAGGTGCGGGATTCCATACGCCTACGTGTCGTTCTACGTGGTCAGGCATATGAGCAGGTATTTCTTTACCAGACCAATTCCTATAAACACCTTTAGGAGCTATAATAACTGCTCCATTAATACCACCCTTGTCATAAAGGATAGCTATGTTATCTATAAGAACTTTAGACTTGCCTGTCCCCATTTCCATAAAATAAGCGTATTCTTTCTTATTCCAGGATCTTTTTAATGCCTCAAGCTGATGCTCATAAGGCTCTGTTTTAAACTTATATTTCATATTACTTTCTAATTTCTAGTTCCCATTATATATTACAATTTAATTATAAAAAACACCAAAGTATTTACTTTTCTCATGCCCTCTAATAGAATCAGGTGTTTCTAATAGAATTAATAGTACAATCTAATAGACTGGAACACTCTTAAACATTGTGTTTGTTTAAAAATCTATTAGATTATTACCGATATTAGTAGTTTTCGTAAAGTTTTTCCGATAAACTTTTTAATTCTTAAAAACACTATATAACTAATAGCTTTACTTTGTCGTTATTGGTAGATATTATTTAAGTTCTAGAAATAAGAAAGGAGAAAAAAGTGACAGTTTATGTCGTACAGGAAGTTCCAGGAAGAAATATTGCCTCAGCTAGAAGCTATGGTGATTTTGAAGTTTTGTTACCTTCTAATACACAAATAATGTTAAGTGCTGCCCCCTCTGTTCGTAGGATGAAAAAGATTCTACAGGACTTTAAAGAAGGGGATTACTTACTATTAATAGGCGATCCCGCCGCCATTGGAGTAGCGTGTTCTATCGCTGCATTTTATAATCGAGGTAGATATAGTATATTAAAGTGGGATCGACAGGAAGGTTTATACTACCCTGTTGATATCGATCTACACCAGAAAGGAGAAATAGATGAATAAACCAACCTTTGAGGACTTAATTGGTACAGAAAACGTTCAGGAATGGACGAACGATGTAACCGATGGAGAACTCTCTATAGTTTCTGGATTGGCTAAGAAACAACTTCAACTTGCTGCAGACGTAGCAAACTTAGAAGTTGATTTAAAAGCTAAGAAAGAAGAACTTCGTTTAACTTCGGAGCAAGAGTTACCTGATGCGATGCAATCGGCAGGACTTACTCAAATAACACTTAACACTGGAGAAAGAATCTCTATTGGTGAGTTTTATAACGCTCATATATCGAAGGCAAACCAAGAAAAGGCTTATCAATGGCTGATAGAAAACGGTCACGAAGGACTAATTAAGAACGAAGTTCTTTTAAAGTTCGGTCGTGAGGAAAGCATAGTAGTTGAAGAAACAGTTTCAGCTCTGCAATCTAGAGGACTATCACCTGAAGTACGTCAAAGTGTTCACCCCAGTACATTAAAAGCTTTTGTAAAAGAGCAATTTACTTCGGGTAACGATATACCAACCGAACCATTTAGTATCTATATCGGTACTAAAGCAACCATTAAAAAGGATTAATAATATGGCAGATAAAAATGAAATAGCTGAAAACAACAACACCGCTATCAGCACCTTCGACGATACTTTATTGTCAGGCGGTACAGGACTAGAAGAAACTACTACAGAGGATTTTGCGATTCCCTTTATTAGAGTTCTACAACCGATGTCACCTCAGCTACAAAAGCAAAACGGTAGTTTTGTTCAAGGAGCTAGTGCAGGTGATTTATTTAATACCGTTACTGGTGAAGCCCACGATGGAGAAAAAGGCATTCTTATAGTCCCATGTGCTTATAATAAAAAGTACATCGAATGGGTTCCTAGAGAAAAAGGTGGTGGACTTGTAAATGCAGGTCATGATATATCTATCTTATCTAGTTGTACTAAAGATCCAGAGTCAAGAAGAACTTATACTTCTGGCGGCAATGAGATCGTAGAGACTGCACAGTTCTTTGTGTTAGTAGTAGACGGAGAAACGCCACAACAGGCTGTTATAACGTTTACATCTACTCAATTAGGTGTGTCTAGAAAATGGCTAACCATGTTAAGAATGGCTAGAGTACAAAACAGCAAAGGAGATTCTGTAGAAGCTCCAATGTTTGCTTATACTTATAGATTAACTACAACTACTCAGTCTAATGACAAAGGTAGCTGGAACGGTTATTCTGTTAACCAAGAAAATCCAACAGAACTTTCAACCGCTATGATGGCTAAAGACTTTATGTCTGCTGCTAGATCGGGCGATGTAAAAGTTAAAGAGGAACACCAACGTGACGATGCAGTAAGTAAAGATACTTCATTTGACGACGCAATTTAAGAGAGGTAGTTTCTATGTCGTTAGCAGAGAAATTTGCTACACGCTATGCTGGATTGCGGAAGGCTTACGGTACGTTTACCGCAAGTGATGAAACACGAGAAGATGGCAAGGCAAATGGTAAAAACATTACCATATCAAAGGAGTTGTCTGATAAAGACATTCTGAAGTTATGGGATGACCATTTGTCAGGTCGCCAAAGCGTAGGGATTGTAGCGATTGATGAAAATAATAGCTGTGTGTGGGGTGCGATTGATGTTGATGAGTATCAACTCGATCTAAAAGACCTTGCTAAAAAACTAGCTAAACAAAACTTACCTTTAGTTCTTTGCCGTAGTAAAAGCGGAGGAGCACACATCTATATCTTTATAGAAGAGCCTGTTTCCGCTTCGGTCTTACAAAGAAAACTTAGACAACTAGCCGCATCCATTGGTTACGGTCAGGCTGAGATTTTCCCTAAACAAACTAAATTGTTATTAGAACGCGGAGATAGAGGTAGCACTTTAAATATGCCTTATTTTGGTGGAGAGAACTCTACACGATATGCTTATGGTAAAGAGGGAGAAGCATTAAGTCCAGAAGAATTTTTAAACTATGCAAAAGAAATAACTTTAACAGCTAAAGAATTAGAAAAACTAGAAGCCAGTCCTATTAATGAATCAATAGAGTGGTTAGACCAAGCACCTCCGTGTATACAACATCTAGTTGTACAGGGGTTTCCCGAAGGTACACGAAACTCAGGCTTGTTTAATATTGGTGTCTTCCTTAGAAAGAAATTCTCAGACGATTGGGAGAAAAGACTAGAAGAAGTAAATATGCAGTATATGCAACCTCCACTAGGTGCACAAGAAGTTTTAACTATTGGTAAACAAGTACAAAGAAAAGATTATTTCTATAAGTGTAACGATCAACCTATCGCTAGTCATTGTAACAGTCCTTTATGTAGAACACGTAAGTTTGGGATTGGAGCTAATGGTGGTACGCCTTTATTTAGTAACTTAACTAAACAAGACAGTGAACCACCTATTTGGTTCTTAGATGTTGAAGGCGGTCGATTAGAATTAGAGACCGATGACTTGTTAAATCAAAACAGGTTTCAAAGAAAGTGCATGGATGCTTTAAATAAGATACCTCAGAAGGTTAAGGAAAACGTCTGGAGACAGATTATCCAACAGCTCTTAGATGTGTTAACTGTGGTCGAAGTTCCGAAAGAAAGTTCTACAGAAGGGCATTTCTTAGAATTATTAGAAAATTTCTGTACAGAAAGACCTGCGAGAGAACGCGATGAACTTTTGTTACATAAACCTTGGACAGATATGGGTAGAACCTATTTTAGGTTAGGTGACTTGATGGAATACCTACATAGACATAACTTTAAAGAGTATCAAAGAAATAACTTAACCTCTAAACTAAAACAATTACACGGAGAACCTTTTTTCTTTAACATAAAAGGAAGGGGAGTTAACGTTTGGTTTGTAGAAGAGTTCCAAGTCCAGGATGAGCCACATGACTTACCAGACTTTAACGATAATTTATTATGATTAAACATATTAAACATATATTTTCAGAGTTTGAACACGGCATAGACAAATGGGATGATCCTCGTGAACGTATGTTTCAAGGGGCTATGGTCAAAGGTAGACCTACTCGTGGGTTTGGTGATTCTAGTTTCGATTACGCAGGTAAATTATATAAACCTGAACCGTGGACTAACCAGATAGAACTTATTAAAACTGCCGCAGAACAAATAGCATCTAAGGAATTTAAACGAGACATTAAGTTTACTTTTTGTTTGTGTGGTTATTATTCAGATCAAGGAGAAGGTATACCGCATCACTCTGATACAGTCCCTACATTAGATGATGTAGTGTTTTCTATTAGTTTTGGTGCACCTAGAGTGTTTGAATGGACAACATATCCATCTCACATAAAACACGATACAAATACAAGTGATACTGATTTACATATTTCTCCAAGAAGTAATCCACCTATGGGAACAAGTTGGTATTTGTTAGAACACGGCGATGCGATTATGTTTAACGGTATTAGCCAAATGAATTCTACTCACGCGATTCCTGAGCTATTAGGTGCGGGTGAAAGAATCAATTTAACGTTTAGGAGTGGGTTATGAATTGTTGGCACTGTAAAACTCCCTTAATATGGGGCGGTGATCATGATATGGAAGACGATGATGAATACGACATAGTAACTAATCTAAGTTGTCCAGGATGTAATTCTCATATCGATGTATATCACAGCTTTGAAAAATTAAAAGATGACCTTACCTAGTCATACGCAAGTAATCCTCGGACCTCCAGGAACAGGAAAAACAAGCACCTTGCTTGGTTTGATCGAAGACGAACTAGAAAGCGGTACTGAACCAGAGAACATCGGCTTCTTCACGTTTACTAAAAAAGCAGTTAACGAAGGCAAAGAAAGAGCAATGAACCGTTTCAAGGTATCTAATAAACAACTGCCTTTTTTCCGTACTCTACATTCATTAGCTTTTAGACAACTAGGACTTACTAGGGAAAGCGTAGTAAGTAATTCAGACATTATGGATCTTAATGAAAAGTTAAATTTAAAACTAACAGGCAGGACAACGTCTGATGACGGACATTTATTCGGTATGACGCACGATGACCGTTTAGCCTTTATAGAAAACCTAGCTAGGATGCGAGACGTACCACTAAAAGAACAATGGCACGAGGTAGACGATGCTGTCGGTTGGTTTGAATTAGAGCGGTTTGCTAGAGGATTAAAGTTGTTTAAAGAAGATCGTTTGTTAGTTGACTACACCGATATGCTACAAAACTTCTTAACCGATGGCGATGTTCCAGAGTTAGACGTTATGTTCGTAGATGAAGCACAGGACTTATCTCCTTTGCAGTGGGCGGTGGTTCGTAAACTAGCAGAAAAAGCTAAAAAGATATATGTAGCAGGTGACGATGATCAAGCTATTTATCGTTGGGCGGGAGCAGATGTTGATTATTTAATCAAGAACTCAGCTAACGCTATGATATTAAAACAATCGTATCGAGTACCATCTTCGGTACACAAAATAGCTAGTCAGTGTATAGGTCAAGTCGGTTCCAGGATCTACAAAGAATGGAAGCCTAGAAAAGAAGAAGGAGTGGTTCGTTGGGAACCCAGTATTGAATTAATAAACATGGATGAAGGTGAGTGGCTTATTTTAGCTAGAACTAATTATTTGTTAGAGGATATAGACGAGCACTGTAGAAACGAAGGGTGGTTTTTCGAAGTAAAAGGAAGACCAAGTATTTCTGAAGCTAAGGTGAGAGCTGTGGTGTTTTGGGAACGGTTGTTAAAAGGTGAAGTAGTTTCGTTAGGTGAGTGTGCAAATATGCTTAAATACATAAAAATCAATACACCTAAAAAATTAGATTTGTTAGATAGTAACCTGACTTTTCAATACGAGGATTTAAAAAGTCATTTCCCAGACTTACCTGAAGGTCGTTGGTACGATGTTTTTAATCTATTGAGTCCTAAAGAAATCAGTTACATAAGAGCCATGCTTCGTAGAGGAGAAAAGATAACTAAACAACCTCGTATACGTTTATCAACGATTCATGCGGCTAAAGGAGGAGAATCTAACAACGTTGTCTTGTTAACCGATATAACTACGAGAGTCTACAAAAACTATCAACAAAACCCTGATGAAGAAAATAGAGTCTTTTATGTAGGGATAACTAGAACAAAACAAAACTTGTATTTAATAGAGCCTAAAACAACACGCTGCTATCAACTATGAAAGTACTTTACTTTGCATATAAAAGTAAAGTATAAAGGTACTTATATTTATGTTTAAAGAAAGGAGAAAATTATGAACATATTCTATTTTAACGAAGACCCTGTGATTGCGGCTAAGTCGCAACCAGATAAAATGCTAGTAAAAATGCCATTAGAAACAGCACAGATGCTCTGCACCGCCCACCGTCTTTTAGACGGAGACGAGTATGCAGATAGTGTGGGTTTATATAAGAAGGCTTATATGAATCACCCTTGTACCATCTGGGCTAGAGAATGCAGTGGTAACTATTACTGGCTTTATAAACATTTCATAGCGTTAGGTAATGAATACACTTACCGTTATAAAAGAAATCATGCAAGTGTTGAGAAACTTTCGGAGCCTCTTTATGTAATGCCTAAAAACATTACTAGAAGTTTAATGACCGATATTGCTCAATGTATGCCTGATGAATATAAGAATGAGGATCCAACTCTCGCTTATCGTGCTTATTGTATTAACGAAAAGCATTACGCTAAGTGGGAAAAGGGTAGAAGTAAACCAAGTTGGTGGAGGTAATAAAATGTCATCAATAAGAAAAAAATTAACCGTTAACGAAAACGATAGTAAAAACACTAGAATGGATCTAGCTTCGGCAGGAGTTCTAGGCAACTGGAGACCTGATGAGTTAGCTCATATGAGCAGGTTCGATAAGATTTCTTCTATGTGTATAGCTGAAGCTAAACGATTGGGTAGACCACTCGATACTTTTGAAGTTGGTTGTGGTGAGTGTTGGTCATTAAGAAATTTGTACAAAGCTTATGTTGTCAAGAAAACAGATATTATCCAATCTTATTATGGGTACGATATTGATCCTGCTTGTGAGTTAGAAAACCCTTATTGGTCTAACGCAGGTGGAGAGTTGTCTGACTCTACGTGGTTTAAGAACTTTAACGGTGAAATACGTATACAAGACTTAACCGTTGATCCAGTTTTCAAATTAGAGGATGAAAGTATCGATTTCTTCTGGACTACTGAAGTTATTGAACACATGGGGAGAGAGTTTATCCCCGCATGGCTAGACGACGCGGCTAGAGTTATACGACCTAATGGATTAGCTTTTGTTTCTACACCTAACCATGATGGTTCTAACGACAAGCTACCTGAAGATCATATTTATGAGTGGGGGTTTCAAGAGCTAAAAGAAGAATTAGAAAGAAACTTTGAAATTATAGACGTTACAGGAACGTTTATACAATTACCTAATTTAAAGAAAGCTATGAAAGAAGACTCTGATATAGGTTGGACTCCAGAACAGTTTAAAAAACTACAAAATAGATACGGTAGACAGTTTTTAAGAGTTGTTGCGGCTACTTTCTATCCTGAAGTTGCTAATAATTGTTCATGGGTATTACGTAAGAAATAATGAGTCTTTTTATACCTGAAGAATTAAACCGTTACTGCTATTGGCAGAGAGAACGAGAATCAATTCGTATTAAGAAAGAATCGGGAGACGTTCCTGGTCCATGGACTGACGATAAGATTCTTCAGGATTTTAAATTCTGTCAAGTCTTCAGAGAAGACGATAGAACGACTAGGTGGTTTAAAAGCCATATTAGAGAAAACCTACGCAACGATGAAGACGTGCTTATGGCTACGATTATCTTCCGTTGGTTTAATTTAATAGAAACAGGAAGAACTTTAATAGAAAACAATTTGTTACATAAATGGGACAGGCGTAAAGCTATTACACAGATAACAAAACAACCTAAGTGGATCACGGGTGCGTACATTATTAAAACACCTAACGGTATGGATAAAGTAACAGGGGTGTCTGAGTGTGTTTCACATATTTGGAAAGCTAGAGAATCTATCTTATCCAGACTTCATGAACTTTTAGCTAAGGGTGAGTCTTCTTTAGAAGCAACGTGGTTGATTCTTAGAGATTATCCATACATGGGTCCATTTATGGCTTACGAAGTTGTTACTGATTTGAGACACACCTATTTATTAGAAAACGCTAAAGATATTATGACGTGGGCTAATGCAGGTCCAGGAGCCATGAGAGGACTTAATCGTCTTACAGGCAGACCTTTAGACTACAGCCGTAAAAGTCATCCGTGGTGTGAAGAAATGCAAGAACTATATAAAGAAGCAGTAGTTAGACTGCCTTCTTGGGTAGTACAAAGAAACGATCGACCTTATGAAATGAGGGAGATAGAAGGAGGGCTTTGTGAATTCGATAAATATTCTCGGATTTATAAAGGTGAAGGTAGAACACGGTCTATATATAGACCAAACGATCTTCCTATAGTGGAAGATTTAATTGAAGGAGAAAGTAAGTATGGGACAAATGAGCGATAGAGTAATAGATCTTTTACAAGATTTTGGTGATGTAGTAGATATTCATTACACACAATTTTTAGAAGTAGCATTCTTTTTAAAAGTAGCAGCAGACGAAAGGTTAGCTGTAGCATTTATAAAGAGAAAAGTACCGATGTTAACGGACGAAGAAATTCGTTTCCTTATCGGAGAAATAATAGAAGGGTATCAGAGTTCTATATGAAAGTAATTAATGCTAGAAACGTTAACGATGCTTTAGAAAAAGGTATTGATCTATTCCAGGATCCTACTGAATACGTGGTTAAGGATAGCCGCAATGGTATAGTCTGTGAGGCTCATACACCCGTGACTACGGTCTATAAAAAACCTTGGGAAAGAGTTTGTTTAATTAAAGAAAGAGACGCTAATCCATTTTTTCATTTTATAGAAGGGTTGTGGATGCTCGATGGTCGTAGCGATTTAGAGCCTTTAACTTATTTTGTTAAGTCGATGGCAGACTTTTCTGATGATGGTAAAACCCTATGGGGTGCTTACGGTTGGAGATGGAAAAGTTATTTTCATAAAGATCAATTAGCTATACTGATCGGTATGTTAAAACAAAACCCTTACGAAAGACGAGCTGTTTTACAAATGTGGGATCCGAAAGACGATTTAGCAAGAGCTTGTAATAAAAAAATAGAAAGGAAAGATGTACCTTGTAATACGAATATTTATTTCAAAATTAGAGACGGTAAATTATGTATGACTGTTTGTAATCGATCTAACGATATGCTTTGGGGTGCTTACGGTGCTAATGTAGTCCATATGTCTATGTTACAAGAATATATGGCTCATAACATTGGAGTTCCGATGGGTGATTATACTCAAATTAGCGATAGCTTTCATATCTATCAAAACGATGTTTGGGATCGAGTAAAACACATGGAGCTAGATATATACACCTACAGGGACAAAAAGAACCATTACGATTTAATCGATGGCTATGAGCCCGTTCCTTTAGTGAACGAGACAGAATCGTTTTCACGAGAGTTAAGATTCTTTTTTGATTATTTCGATTCATTTAGGTACGATTCAAAACAAATTATCAAAAGAGCAGACGATATTGAATGGAACAATAACATTTTCCCCGACGTAGCGATGCCTATGTTAAAAGCATTTTACTACCACAAAGAAAGGGATTATTTGAATTCGTATCGAGAAGTACAGAAGATTAAGTCTCTCGATTGGATGGAGGCTTGTTTCGAATGGATCCGCAAAAGGGACACAGCCTATACTTTAACCAATGCGGAAAAAGGAGAAAATAATGAGTAAATGGGAAAATATGAAAGAGGTCGCTCAAAACGATCTTGAAGCTCTTAAACGAGCAGAGACCTCGTATGGTAACTCTTGGAGACGTCGCGGAGGTGTAGGAGCCTTTATGATGTTGGCACGTAAATTCGATCGTATAGAACACCAGTCTGAAAAGCATGGTTGGGATATATTTGAGGCAGGTGAAGTCTATAAAGGCGAAGCAGGTCTACTTGATGATATTCGAGATTTACGTAGATATTTATTATTAGTTGAAGAATTTATCTTAGCTGATACGGATAAGGTCAGCGAAGATTTTGTTGAGGCTGATGATATTAATTACTCTGCCGAAGATGGCAAGGAGGATAGTTAAATGAGAAATGTAGATAGTTGGTGGAAACAGATTCTTAAATTTTTTACACCGTTACCACGGGAGAAATCTAAAGCTGCTATTCAAAAAGAAATTTATGAAAAAGCTTGGAAAGAGTCAGCGGTTGTTTTAAAGAAATATGACACTCCGAAACCTAAAAAGGATAAAAAACCTGCGGCAAAGAAAACTAAAGTCACTCGGATTAAAAAGAAAAAGTGATTTTACAAACCCCTATGTTTCCTCCCGAAAGTGATTGGTCTATACCTGACGTATTTCCTCAGTTTTCTGAGACAGAAACAATAGCTGTAGATTTAGAGACTTACGATCCACACCTTATGACTTGTGGTCCAGGATGGGCTACAGGTCGAGGGCATATCGTGGGTATCGGGATAGCGACAGACGGTTGGAAAGGTTATTTTCCAATACGTCACCAAGGGGGTGGCAACCTAGATGAAAACGTTGTATTAAGGTGGTTGAAAAACACTCTAGCTTCAGAGAAGAGAGAGGTTATTTTTCATAACGCCTTATACGACGTAGGGTGGCTTCGTAGAGAAGGTGTACACGTAGGCGGTAAGATATTAGATACGATCGTAGCGGCTCCCTTAGTAAACGAGAATAGGTATTCTTATTCTTTAGATAACTTAGGCGAGTTCTACTGTAACGAAAAGAAAGATGAATCGTTGTTACAAAACGCTGCTCTATCGTTTGGAGTAAACCCTAAATCAGAAATGTATAAACTACCCTCTAAGTTCGTTGGACCTTACGGTGAGCAAGATGCAGCACTAACTTTAAAACTATGGAAGAAGCTCAAAATTGAGATAGAAGAACAAGGCTTAGAAAAGATACTCGACATGGAGTGTCGACTTATACCTCTACTGTTAGAAATGCGTTGGAGAGGTGTACGTGTTGATGAAGAGAAAGCAGAGACAGTTAGTAAAAAACTCTCTCTACAAGAACAAAAGATACAAGTAGAAATTAAACGTAAATACGGTGCAGAAGTTAATCTATGGGCTAACGCTTCATTAGAAGGAGTCTTCGAAAAGAATAAGATATGGTTTCCTCGAACAGCTAAAGGAATGGCTAGTTTCCAAAGGGACTGGTTAGAAGGACACGAACATGAATTACCTCAGCTAATTGTTAAAGCACGAAAGCTTAATAAGGCTAGGACTACTTTTATTGATAAGATGATTAAAGACCATTCTTTTAATGGTCGTATACACGCTGAAGCCCATGCTATGCGTAACGATCGTGGAGGAACGGTTAGCGGTCGATTTAGTTACAGCAATCCTAATCTACAACAAGTTCCTGCTAGAGATCCAGAGATTGGTAGTTTAATACGATCTTTGTTTATACCAGAAGAGGGTTGTCAGTGGGGGGTGTTTGATTACTCACAGCAAGAACCTAGACTTACCGTTCATTACGCTGATCGGATGAACCTAACAGGAGCTAAAGACGCTGTTGCTTTATACACAAACGACAACGCAGACTTTCATCAGATAGTAGCAGATATGGCTAACATACCTCGTAAACAAGCTAAGACGATTAACTTAGGACTCAGCTACGGTATGGGAAAAGAAAAACTTATTAAAGAGCTCGGAATAGATGATGCAGAAGCTGAAGGACTTTTCCAACAGTACCATGCTAAAGTTCCTTTTATACGAGCATTACAAGATCAATGTGCGAGGGTAGCCATGGACCGTGGCTACATTAGAACATTTGCAGGTAGGCGTTGTCGTTTTAATCTATGGGAAGATAGATATGAACGCACTCTACCTTTGCCTTACGACGAGGCAGTAGAAAAATACGGTGATAATTTAAAAAGATCATATACATACAAAGCTCTTAACCGTTTAATTCAAGGATCAGCTGCTGACATGACAAAGTTAGCAATGCTTGGTCTATGGGAGGAAGGAATAGTTCCTCACCTACAAGTCCACGATGAGGTTGACATCTCAATAGAAAGTACAGAACAAGCAAACACAGTTGCAAGAATAATGGAAAACTGTGTAAAACTTTCAGTACCTCTATTGGTGGATAAAGAACTTGGACGTTCATGGGGCGAAACAAAGGAAATAAAATGAAAGGTATCTCACAAGAAAAAGCTAAAGAAAATTCCATTAAGTACAGAGAGATGTACGATAAATGGTCTACTCATCCAACTACCTTAGAAAGAATGGGTAAAGAACACAACTTAACGAAACAACGTATGTGGCAGATTATCACGCGTTGTAAATTAGGGGAGGGCGATTACTATTACGGCACTCAACTTGCTCGAAGCAAATGGTCAGAATTTAAAACACTCTACGACGACACAGACCAAACTAAAAGAGCATTTAATGATTGGTTAAAAGAAAAAGATATAAAACTCTCTAGTAACAATCAAAAAGAAGCTCCACACACTGGGTGGGATTGGTCAGGTTGATGTAGTGCTTTACTTTGTAAACTTTCGTATATACTATTTAAGGTATGTTTTTACATAGTAACACACAGATTATATTTCCAAGCAACGGAGAGTGCAAAGAATGTGCTGCACCGTTGTACGGGATGAAAAGAAAATATTGTAGTACTAAATGTACCGATAAATACCGTAATCAATTAAAACCTAAATATCAGAAACTTCCAAACGTAGACGGTCCTCGAGCTTGTGTTTTTTGTTCCGTTGAGTTTTATAAAAAAGACTCAGGTTTATTAAATTACTGTTCTGATAAATGTCAAAAATTACAACAATATGAAGGTAATAAAGACCCCATGTCAACGTATGGCTCGGGTAAACGAAAACAAGTTTTAGACGGTAACTATCAAAGCTGGTGTCAATGTGCTTACAGTGAAGTTGTTATTGATAACGATGTATTAGCACAAATAGAATACTTATGTACCGATGAACCTTTTATTGAAGAAGATATGGAGTATATAGAACGGGTGATGAAGGAGGAATTTATTCCTCCTGTTTATTCAAACGGAACACCTTACAGACGTGATGCTATTTCACTGGAAATGCGTAAGAAAAATCTATACTGGTGTAAAGATCCAATGAGAACTAGATTTAGATTTAAATCAGCTAACTCGTGGAAACGTAAAACATACAAAGTATTAAATGAACGATTAGTTAAACAGAAATATGGCGAAAGAAAAAAATTTATGGCTTCTATTAAGGGCAAATCTAGCAGGAATACATTTACAAAGAGTTGAAACAGGAATGACAGGAGCAGGAGTTCCTGACGTTAATGGTTGTGCTAAAGGTAAAGAGTTCTGGATAGAGTTAAAAGAAATACATTCGGGCAATGCTCTTACTCTACGACCTATGCAAATATCGTGGTTAGCTAAACGTGCATCGTTTGGCGGTCAAGTCTTTGTAATGGCTCGTAAAAACGATGAGATCAAACTCTACCATATCGACAGCCTGACAGGAATTCAAGAACTGGTTAAGACGGGGTATAAATCAAATTCTCTAGTGACTCTCACGATTCCTTACGATTGGGAGGCTCTTACTAGTGCTTTACTTTCCTAGTGTTGTTATATACTATTTAAAAGGTAGCTAAACGGCTACGTGATTAACCAGTGCAGCCATGCACATTAGAAAGGAGAAAATTATGGCACATGGAATAGAAAGTATGGCGTGGACAGGGCAAGTCCCTTGGCACGGCTTAGGAACCGAAGTAGACTCTAACCTTACTCCGTTAGAGATGCAAAAAGCAGCTAAGTTAGACTGGACAGTTAGCAAACGTCCCAGTTATACTATAGACGCCCCAGAATGGAGCGATGATGTAGGTCTTATCCAAGCGGAAAATACCTTCCAAATCGTTCGAGACAGCGATAATCGAATACTATCGCATTGCGGTCGGGATTACCTCCCTATCCAAAATGAAGACGTATTCAAATTCTTTAAACGCTTTACGGATGCTGGTCACATGACCATGGAGACGGCGGGTAGTTTAAAGGACGGTGGAGAAATTTGGGGTTTAGCTAAAATCTCGGAAGACTTCGAACTTGCTGGTGATGACCTTGTAAAAGGTTATTTGCTTATTAACCAACCTCACATAGTTGGTCGAGCAATGACTATCAAGTTGACACCGATTAGGGTTGTTTGCAACAACACTTTAACGATGGCGTTACAACACGGCGGGACAGCGTCTTTCCGTATGCCACACGTTAAAGCATTCGATGACGATGTTATACAGATCGCAGAAGAAGCTCTAGGGCTATCTGCAGAGCGTATGGCAGAGTTTAGAAAAGCTGCAACGCTCTTGTCTAAAAAGAAAGCTAAACATTCTCAGTTCCTTGAGTTTGTGGGAGATATTTATCAACCCGATATGATTGCTGCGTATAGGCATGACCAACAGCTTAGAGCTGAAGGTAAGCTGATCGGTATGCAAGAACCTCTTGTTGATCAATTTAATAAGTTCCCGCTTCTTGCGATAGACGCTCTTGATAAGTCTCCAGGTGCAAACCTGAAGTCTGCCAGAGGTACGTGGTGGGGAGCATTAAATGCTGTCACCTACGTTGAAGACCATTTACGTGAGTCTGTTACCGAAGGCAACGCTTTACATAGTTCATGGTTCGGAGCAGCGGCTAATCGTAAAGCCAAAGCCCTAGACTTAGCTGTGAAGTATGCGGAGGCTGTGTAATGCCACAAGATCCTAAATCATATTTAGTTGACGGTGAAGTACTAGGCATGGTCTGGGCGGCACTCTATGACGGAGCCAACGATGAGTTGGCTTCCGTTATACGTGACACCATGATCGCCCAAGGCTGTCAAGAACTACATGGGATCACAGATCCTGGATTAATTTTAATGTTCTGGAAAAACTACCTAGAAGAAAAAGGTCTGGTTGAGTTTTCAGAACCCAATAAGGAGGTGCACTAATGGAAAATCCTATTATAGAAAAAGGTATTCCACTACCAGAAGATCAACGATCTATGACGGCTTATCCGTTTGCTCAGATGGAGGAAGGAGATTCGATTTTCTTTGCTCTTAGTCCAAGCGATAATGCTCAGCGTATGAAAAATCGTCTGGCTCAGGCTAGTCGAGGGTTTGGTAAAAAACAAATCCCCGAATGGCATTTTATAATTCGTTATCGTCTTGAAGATGAGATTTCAGGCGTACGAGTTTGGAGAAAGGATTAACTAGTTCCCGCTTATCGGCTACTCGAAGTACTGCTTTACTTCGGGTAGTTCTTAGGCATACTAGTTTTAATGTTCTAACGCAAGTTAGATTTTTGTTAACCAAAGAAAGGAGAAAGATATGCAAATAGCAACATCGACCCCAACCTCTGCAAAGAGGACACCTGCGAAAGCAGTGAGTAAACCTTTGAGCAAGGCTAAAGTGACAGCTGTCCCTAAGCCGAGTTCAACTGGTAAAGGAGCTTCAAGAACTTTATACAAGTTCATTGGCGAAGTTCCTGAAGCCAAAGGTTTTACTCCACAGATGAGAGCCTTGATCTTAACTGTTAGTGAAGCTAAAAAAGATGAACTTAATTCATCTGGTTTTACAGCACAAGATTTAGTATCTCAAGCTGTGAAGCAAGGCAACCTTACTACGGGTCAAGACCCGCTTAGAATCTTTAGATTTTATGCGAAAAGACTTGTAGTAGAAGGTTACTTCGCTAAGGTATAATCGAATAAGTGCGCAACGGTGATCGTTGTGCACTTTTTTTACAGGGGAAACTATTATGGAAATAACCATTATTAAAAAAGACGGATTGCCGCACAAAACCAATGTGTCTGCACTAGGACGACACGTTATAGAACAATTAATTAAAGAACCGTTCATCAATATTGACGCTAAGGATAAAGATATGTTTAATACCATTATTCACAACGTTGTATACGATGCAGTTCAAAAACTTATAGGAGAAAAAGATGGGACAAGTTAAATACGCAACGGTTGAGATATTAGAGGGGTTGGTAGAAAAAGCAGAAGTTTCTGAAAAGAATCAATACCCTGATCTAGCGACCGTTAATAGAGCTTTAATGGATCTTGGGTTAGACCTAGAAACAGTTAAACTTCCAATTACTTTTACAATGGATCACAACGACGTAGAAGTAAGAGCAATGTTTGTGATTCCTGGACCCGATCCAAAAAATAACGAACGTTTTCTAATTGATATGGAATACGAAGATTACAACAAGCTACCTTTTGTAGATTTACCAGACAATATTATGGCAGGTGATCTATGAATTTAAAGAAAGCTAAGTTGTTACGAAAAGTATTGGCAAAAAGCGACGTTGATTATAAAGACGCTAAACACGTACAAACTAACGACAGGTACGGCAATCTATCGCCTACAGTCTTTTTAGATCCTCAGTGTGGTCGTGCTATTTACCAACGTTCAAAAGGATTAGGGCGATTCAAAGGTCTCTAGTAGTGCTTTACTTTGCTAATTTTGGTAACGTATAATATACGTATGTTAATTAGAACAAGTTTGATAAGTCCAGAGGTTTACGAGCAGGATTTTATAGTTAGACTGCTTACGACCACTGGCACAAAAATAAGGTGTCCTAATACAAGGATGGGACTTAAAGGAGCAATCCTAATACAACGCCTTAAAGTCAGCCATCGGGTGCGAGAAGGTTATCCCGAGAAGTGACTCAAAACTACTAGACCTTCAACGTGGTGATGTTCCGCGGAGCATCATCACACTTTTTACAGTTTATTAATAAGAAAGGAGAAATGTATGGATAAAGGAATGATGGATATAGTCGACACGTTAACTAATAGTTTAAGTCTATTAGTCGATACTCAACGTAAAACTCAGGAGTTTATGACTACTCAGTTAGACGTTAATAAAATGCTTATTGATCGTATTACACGATTAGAAGCTAAAACCAATGTGATAAAAACCGAAGAACCTTCAGGCGTGAATGATATATTTGATAATATGATTAATCGTTTAAGAAGAGAGGGAGAC
>Ga0208814_1000673_pt1 | contig 19016 bp, 29 predicted proteins | sample MalvirAntarct_55_FD_184253 | JGI IMG/M metagenome (GOLD analysis project Ga0208814, IMG submission 184253) | Marine viral communities from the Global Malaspina Expedition - Malaspina viral metaG Antarct_55 (SPAdes) (version 2) | ecosystem: Environmental > Aquatic > Marine > Oceanic | place...
ATATCCATGATATTATTAGTGAAGAATATTTTGAAAATAGTGCACACAGGTGGGCTATAAAAGAAATATTAAATTATTATGATAAATATCATCATACCCCTACATTAGAAGTATTAAAAGTTGAATTACAAAAAGTAGACAACGAAGTATTACAAATTGCGATTAAAGAATCATTAAAAACCGCATATGTTAGTTCTGACGAAGATTTAAAGTATATTCAAGAAGAATTTACTAATTTTTGCAGAAACCAACAATTGAAGAAGGCCTTAATGTCCTCAGTTGATATGTTAAAAGCTGGGGACTTTGAAGGTATTAGGTATTTAGTTGAAGGGGCATTAAAAGCAGGACAAGATAAAAACGTAGGACATGAATATATTAAAGACATTGAAGAAAGATATAGAGAGGATTCAAGAACAACTATTGAAACACCTTGGCCCAAAATCAATGATATTCTACAAGGCGGACTGGGAAACGGAGATTTTGGTCTTATATTTGGTAGTCCAGGAGGTGGTAAGTCGTGGTCATTAGTTGCTTTAGGTGGTTATGCTGTAAGAGCTGGATATAATGTACTTCATTATACTTTAGAATTAGGAGAAGCTTATGTTGGAAAAAGATATGATGCTTTCTTTACTAAAACTCCAGTTAATGAAACTATAAAATTAAGAGCTAAAGCAGAAGAAGTAATACCTCAACTACCAGGTCAGTTAATAATTAAAGAATATCCCACAGGACGTGCGACAATGTCAACAATTGAATCACATATTAAAAAAGTAGAGGGTATGGGAATTAAAGCAGATTTGGTAATTATTGATTATGTTGATCTACTTTCATCAAGACGTAAAAGTAGGGAGCGTAAGGACGAAATTGATGATATTTATACAAGTACGAAGGGGTTAGCACGAGAATTAGACATACCTATTTGGTCTGTTTCTCAAGTAAATAGGGCTGGTGCTAACGACGATATTATAGAAGGAGATAAAGCAGCTGGTTCTTATGACAAGTTAATGATATCTGATTTCGCAATGTCCTTATCGAGGAAAAAAGAAGACAAAGTTAAAAACACTGGTAGATTTCACATTATGAAAAATAGGTATGGTATTGATGGTCTTACATTTGCGGTTAAAGCAGATACTGCAACAGGCCATTTTGAAGTACATAATTATAATGCTGATGTGGAAGATGAACAAAACTTTACACCTGCAGTTCAAACTAACAAATTTGATACAGATGTAGACAAATATGATAAAGCCGCATTAAAAAAGGCTTACGACCCTAATTTTTTCACAATTTCAAAATAAATAATTTAATATGGCAAAAACATCATTATTGCAGGAAAGAGTGGTTTATAAACCGTTTGAGTACCCAGAGGCATATGATTTCTGGTTAAAACAACAACAAGCACATTGGTTACATACAGAAATACCAATGATGAGTGATGTTAATGACTGGAAACAGAATCTTTCTGTGACTGAAAAAAACATCATTGGTTCTATATTAAAAGGTTTTGCACAAACCGAAACTGTAGTAAATGATTATTGGTCAACTTTAGTTACTAAATGGTTTAGAAAACCAGAAGTAATTATGATGGCTGTTACATTTGCATCATTTGAAACTATTCACGCAGAGGCCTATTCTTTGTTAAATGAAGAATTAGGTTTAGATGATTTTAGTGAATTTTTAGAAGATGAAGCTACAATGGCTAAAATTGATGCTTTAACTACTGTAAGAGATTCTCATAATGGAGAACCTAATTGGCATGAAAGAGCTAAATCTTTAGCTATATTTTCTGCTTTTACCGAAGGAGTTAATTTATTTTCATCTTTTGCTGTTTTATTATCATTTAAACTAGATAATAAACTTAAAGGTGTTGGTCAAATTGTAGAGTGGAGTATTAGAGATGAATCACTACATTCAAATGCTGGGTGTTGGTTATTTAGAACTTTACTACAAGAACATCCTGAATTTGACACACCAGAATTACAAGCAGATATAGAAGAAGCAGCAAAATTGTCATTAAAACTAGAATTAGATTTTATTGATAAAGTATATGAAATGGGAGACTTACCAGGTTGTCCTAAATATGATTTAATATCTTTTATTAAACATAGAGTAAACACTAAAATGGGTGATTTAGGATATAAAGCAATAGTAAATGGAATAGATAAAGAAGCAGTACAAAGAATGAGTTGGTTTGATAATCTATCAGGTGGAAAACAACATACAGATTTCTTTGCAAACAGAGTAACTAACTATAGTAAAGGTGTTCAAAATTGGGACGCAGGATCATTATTTTAAAATATGGAAAACAACGCACTACAAGTAGATTATAGTCAATGGGAAGCTGGAAAACAATACCCAGAATGGATGGATGAAATATCTTTAGCAACAATTTCTAAAGGTTATTTATTACCTGGTGAAACTGTAAGAACCGCTTATAAAAGAGTAGCAAATGCATCAGCAAGTAGACTTAAAAAACCCGAATTAGCTAACAAATTTTTCAAATATATTTGGAATGGTTGGATTGGGTTAGCATCTCCTGTTATATCAAATATGGGTACTGATAGAGGATTACCAATTTCATGTTTTGGTATAGATACACCCGATTCAATACGTGGAATCGGTTTAACTAACGCGGAACTAATGAAGCTCACAGCGTCTGGTGGTGGTGTAGGTATTTCGTTATCTCGCATTAGAGAACGTGGGGAAGGAATTACAGGAAATGGTAAAAGTGAAGGTGTAGTGCCATGGGCTAAAATATTTGATTCATCAATTATCGCAACTAACCAAGGAAATGTAAGAAGGGGTGCAGCATCTGTTAATTTAGATATTGAACATGGAGATATTGAGGAATTTTTACAAATTCGTAGACCGAAGGGTGATCCAAATAGACAATGTTTAAATTTACATCAATGTGTTGTTGTAGGTGATTCATTTATGAGAAAACTAGAAGCTAGAGACTCAGAATCAATGAATAAATGGGCTACAGTTTTAAAATCAAGAATGGAAACTGGTGAACCTTACATAATGTACAAGGATAATGTTAATAAGAATAATCCTATTGCGTATAGAATGAATAATTTAGATGTTACTATGACTAATATTTGTTCTGAAATTACATTATTTACTGATGAAGAACATTCATTTATATGTTGTTTATCATCTCTTAACCTAGCTAAATGGGAAGAATACAAAGACACAGATTGTATACAAACTGCAGTTTGGTTTTTAGACGGAGTAATGCAAGAATTTATAGATAAATCAAATGGCAAAGAAAGTTTAAAAAGAACTCATAAACATGCATCTAAAGGTAGAGCATTAGGTTTAGGTGTAATGGGATGGCATACTTTCTTACAACAGAAAAACTTACCATTTAATTCAGTAGCATCTACAGTACATACTAGAAACATATTTAATAGAATTAGAAGCGAATCAGAATCTGCATCTATGAATTTAGCAGCTGAATATGGAGAACCATTATGGTGTAGAGGAACTGGTATGAGAAATACACATTTATTAGCAGTTGCACCAACAGTATCAAATTCTGTTATTTGTGGCGGAATTAGTGCGGGAATTGAACCTTTACCTGCAAATGTTTATACATTTAATGGAGCTAAAGGTACTTTTATTAGAAAAAACAAAGTATTAGAAGCACTACTTGAATCTAAGGGCGAAAATAAAAATAAATGGTGGGATCAGATGCTACAAGAAGGTGGATCTGTATTAAACTTACCGGATAATGTGCTATCTACGGAAGAAAAAGATGTTTTCTTAACATTTTCTGAAACTAATCAATTAGAATTAGTTAAACAAGCGGCAGAACGTCAAAAATATATAGATCAAACACAATCTCTTAATCTTTCTTTTGATCCTAATGATTCCCCAAAATGGATTAATCAAGTTCATATGGAGGCATGGAAACTGGGCGTTAAAACGCTATACTATTTAAGAACCGATTCAGTAATTAAAGGTGATTTAGGAAGTCGTATGGCAGATTGTCTTTCTTGTGATGGGTAGTATACTTTAGAATTTTTCCTCATATTTATATCGGAACATAAATAGATAATAATATGAGGATATTAGTACTAATCGTTGCATTACTAATTTCATCCCCAATACTTTCCCAAGACGAAGAAAAAACTAGTTTCTTTAAAGGGATTTACACTGATTTTTTAAAGTACGGAACAGTATATGGAGCGGGTGATATGTCGAACTCAATTGAGGCGGCAGAAAGATCATATTTCGTAAGAACTAGTGAAAATGGTAGTCTATATGACATACCAGAAGTAGTTGACAATACACCAGTTTATCCCTTCGATTATAGAATTGGATTTGGTATTAGAAAACTAGCAAGATTTAGCTACGAAAGAAAACCAAAAAACTTTTATGATGGGACAGAAAATCAACTAGCGTTTTCTGCTCCAACATCAGCATTTAAAGGTTTAGAATATCAAATACATTTTGAAAATGAAAGATGGAGAGGTGAAAAGTTTGAGAATCACAATCTATTTGTAAAGCATACAGGTAAATACCACATTGCAAAAATTCAAAGTAGAGAAGTAGATAAGATAGGCTTAGAATACTTTTCAGCTGAAGTAAGAGGTAGATTACCAATTGGTGAAAAATTCTCAATATCAGCAGGTGTTATAGCACGTGGGCATGAAAGAGCATATGGATACAATCCAGTTGAAATATGGTTAAATGAAACCGTAGATTACACAAATCCTGAAAATGGTGAAGTATTTGAATACCCAGCTAATGTTTGGTATACTTTAGGTTTCCTATATGGTTATACAGATCATTATACAACTTCTACAGATGTTGCTACAGGAGTAGAAACACAAGATTGGATTTGGAAAGATGCTGATGGAAATATCGCAGCTTATTCTGATATTGATTTTAGAGAAAATGTATTTACTGATTTAATGAACAGATACAATGGAGAACAATGGGAATTGTTAGACCCTTGGGTTGAAATAGCACCTATAGTTGGTTTTGATTATTACCATTATCAAAATAAATTTTGGTTACATGCATACGCAAATTACATTCTTCCCTTTCACAAATATGTAGCTGGAGATGAAGAATTTTCATATCTAAATAGAAACAATTGGGGTAAAGGAGGATTAATGGCAAATGCAGAACTAGAACAATGGAATGATTATTCCTATGGAGTTAATTTTGGTTGGAAAGTAGGAAAACACCTAGGAGTATTTGTAGAAGGAGAATATTCTAAAATGTGGGACAGTGAATTATTTCAATCCACAGTAGGTATTAATTATACATTTAAATAAAATTTATGGCACGTAAGATAGGTGAAGAAACAAAACTTGGTATAGACGTCGATGGAGATGGCAAACCAGATTTTTCATTAGACTTTAAAACAATTGGAATGTTTGGAGTGGGTATGGCTACGGTAATTGGAATGTGGTTTACACTACAAGCTGACATAGCAAGAGCTATGGAATTACCTCTACCACCAATAGAAAGAATAGAGTACGATTTAAAGGATGAACTTATCCGACAAACCATTATGGACACTCAAGAAGACGTTGAAGATATTCTAGCAAAATTAGAAAAACTAGATGAACGCCTTTACGATATACAGAAAAATAGATAAATGAGAAATCTAATAATATTACTACTGTCAATCCCCCAATTTATTATATCTCAAAGTACAGTACCAGAAGAATATTGGATTGATGATAGTAATTTTGAAGACACAATCCAACCTAAAGGTGGGTTTGATGATGACAATGCAGATATTATTGTAATAGAATTTTGGGCAGAATTTAATAAGGCAAATGCCTTTCCAGACTGGCAAAAATTAATAGATTTAGAAGGAGTAAAATATTATCGTATAGATATTGCAAAAGCTCCATTAATGAAAAAAGAACTTAGAATAAGAATGGCCCCAACTTTATTAGTGTATACACAAGGAGATGCCTATATAAAATTTAAAGCCAAAGCAGGATTAGATCTTTTATGTCCTGTAGATTATCCCAAAATGTTAAGAGCTATAGAAGTAGTTAAAAGGGAAGCTCAGTTTTAATAATATTTAAAAACTAAACAGATGGCATTTAAAAATTTGTTCAATGACGACAATAATATTAATGAAAAAAGCGTAGTAGGATTTATGTCCTTCCTCGTAATGGTCATATTTGCAGTAGTAGATATTGTTACTGGAATATATGGAAAAGAACTTCAAATACAAGATTACATTTACAATTCCTTTGTAATCATAACCCTCGGTTCATTCGGAATCGCTGAGGTTGGCAAAATTTTCGGTAAAAAAAATACCGGGGAGTAAATAGTTGCTAGTTATCGTATTGTTTAACTTAAAACCCAATTTAATGGAAATTCTAAACAAAGTCGGCTCTTGGGCTGACAAACTGACTCACATAGGTGTGTCTTTAATCGCTTTTGGAGTAGTAATGGAAGTACTATTCAAAGGAGCAGGAATCCCTTTTTGGCCTGAAATATCCGTGGTAGGTAATATCATGGGAATTTTAGGATCACTTAACGCAGAAGGACTACTAGGTTTAGTAGGAGCTTTTGTTTTGTATAACATAGTTAAAAAATAGGGGGGTGTTCAATATTTATTCCCGTATCGAAAGATACGGGGATTTATAACTAACTATGAAAAAATTAATATTAAAAATAGAAAAATGGGTATCAGATGTATTTTACGATATGTATCCCAATTTAACAAAACACATGAAAAAATGAAACTAGAAGTAATTAGGTTTAGTTCACAAAAGGACTCCACTAATGGAGCACTATTTGATGTAACAGCAGAAAGAAAATTTCTAGCATATACATTAGAAGATGAATACCGAAAAGATAAAATAAAATCAGAGACAAGAATCCCTGAAGGTACTTATAACGTTAAATTAAGAAAAGTAGGTGGTTTTCATGCTAAATATGCAGCCAAATATGGTTCTATGCATAAAGGTATGCTCCATGTACAAGATGTACCAGGATTTGAGTATATTTTAATTCATACTGGTAATACAGATGAACATACTGCAGGTTGTTTGTTAGTAGGTGATACACAAACACAGAATATAACAAAATCTAAAGACGGTTTTATAGGAGCATCAGTAGATGCTTATAGAAGAATATATCCTCCAATAGCAGAAGCACTTGAGCGTGGAGACGAGGTAGAAATTTCGTATATTGACTACGATTCGGTATAAAAACTAAAAATATGTTATTAAAAATAAAAAAAGGATTATTTCCCTTCTTAATAGCCCTCTCAGCTTTGTCTGTTTCGGCATCAGCAGCATTTTATTCTGTTAGTGGTTTAAGTAAGTTATTTGCGGGGGCATCACTTGAAGTTATTATAATGGCGGGTTCATTAGAATTTGCTAAATTAGTTACAGCTTCATTATTATATCAATACTGGGATACAATTAACAAAACCCTAAGAACTTATTTATCTATATCAACTGTAGTATTAGTATTAATAACTAGTATGGGTATTTATGGATTTTTAAGTGCTGCATATCAAGAGACATATTCTAAATTGTCTATGGTTGAAAATCAGAAAGAGTTTATAAATAAAAAAATTAATTTTTATCAAAATGATGTAACAAGATATGATACAGAAATTGACAGAATATCTAGTAACATTAGTACTTTATCTAATGCAAAAGTTTCAAACATCCAAGTACGAGACACCTCGGTATCTACAGGCTTTCGATCAACAATCTCTACTACAGAGCTTAGAATGGCCCAAAAGCGTATTGAAGTTGAAGAAGAAAATCGTAAATTGGTACAATCTAAAAGGATTGTAGCATCAGATAGCTTACAAAAATTTCAACTACAAGTGCTGAAGTTAGATAACAGCAACGAGGTCGCTGGAGAATTAGGACCACTGCAGTATCTATCGGGTTTGACCGGTTATCCTATGGATCAAATTATAAATTGGTTGTTACTTATTATAATATTTGTATTTGATCCTTTAGCTATATCTTTAGTTGTAGCTGCTAACTTTGCCTTTGATAGGGCCTACCCAAAAATAAAATATAGAGATAACTTGTATGGAGAAAAAGTTAAAGAAAAAGAAAAAGGTCCTACTACTACTGTAGAAATAGATAAAGAATTTGATTTTCCAATTACTGATTATACTTGCTTTCCCGATGATTATGATGAAGATAGAATGAATATAATAGGACAAAATGGAAATGAGGGAACACATTATGAATCAGCAGAATCAAAATTAAAATTACTAGAAGAAGAACTTGATAGTTTACCTAAAACAAAATTAGGAGTTTATGTTGGGCAGGAAAGTAGAAGAACTAATCTTTTAGATAAAATTAAAAGAATTAAAAATAATAAAAAATAGTTATGTCAAGACAAAGTTTAATAATATTAGATGATTTTTATTCAGATCCAGATTTCGTTAGGCAAGAAGCCTTAAATATGGAATGGTATGATAAAAAAGGTAATCATCCTGGAAAAAGAACAGAATCAGTTAAAGACCCATCAGTTCTAGCAGCATTTGAAAATGCTTTAAATCAAAAAATAGACCATGAGGCTTACAATGATCCTACTACTCCTAATGGTTGTTTTAATTTATGCACTGCCTTAGATAAATGCTGGGTACATTCAGATAATTACACAACATATGCATGTGTAATATATTTAACACCAGATGCTCCAATAGAAACCGGTACTGGAATTTATAGACATAAAGAAACAGGATTAATCAAACCACCACTACTTAAAGATGGCACTCTTAATAAGGAATTACATGAGACTATAGCATCAGATGGTCAAGATTTTACTCGTTGGGAACAAATAGATTATATAGCAAACGTATACAATAGAGCTGTAATTTATTATGGAGATTATTATCATGCTGCAGTACAATACTTTGGTTTTGGTCCTGAATATTGTAGACTACACCAAACATTTTTCTTCAACACCCAATAAGATACCCCGCAAATAGTTTGGCTACCTGAATAAGGGTTCGTATATTTACGGTATAATAATAAAAATAAAGGTTATGATCAAAGAATTTTACGATTTAGTCAAGGAAAATCCAATAGGAGCATTAGCTAACTTTATAACAACTTTAACCATATTTGGTTTTGGTTATGTTATGATTGTTCTAGCAGCAATACTAGAAGGAAATGTTTAATATACCTCATAAAAAATCTACCATTGAAAGACGCCTAAAAAACTATCAACCATTAAACTATAATAGATTTATGTGGTGGCGTTGGTACGAAGCAAAAAATAAACCATTACCTTATAAGTCTAGCTTTAGAGATAAAATATTTAATGGTGATTTTGATGGATCTTGTTTTGGGTGGCAAGCGTATTTATGTGAATATATGTTAAATGAATTAGAAGTAGAGTGTGACTATGATATAGCAAAATTTAACGAAAAAGGAGCAATGCTCAAAGCTCGTCGTAAAAGATTGTGGGAAGATTATGAAAAAGATGAAATATCTAGATTAGAATCATTATATGCTCATTTTGTTAAACATTTTGACATTACAAAAGAACAAACTGTAGAAGAATGTTTAAAATGCAGTGGAGAACTGATAGATCTTTATTATATTATCGAAGATAAATACAGTAAACAAATTAAAGTCTCTCGTAGAGGACGACCAAAAAAATATGCCTAAAATATCACACGAAGTACCAAGATGTCTTTTATCAGCATCCTCTGAGTTCAATGATTATGATTATTGTTTACCTCATTTATTAGATATAGATGAAGAATATAAACAATATTTTATAGATGCTAGAGATAAAGGTAGATATGTTATTATGGATAATTCGCTTCACGAATTAGGAAAAGCATATAATAGTGAAAGATTACTACATTGGATTACAGAATTAGAACCAGATGAATTTATAGTACCAGATGTTTGGATGAGTTGTGGTAGTACAGCAGCCCAAGCTAAATACTGGAGACAATTTAAATACCCTAAAAAAACTAAAATTACTGCTGTAATTCAAGGGGAAAATAAAAATCAAGCATATTTATGTGCTAATCTACTAGTGGGATTAGGTTATGAAAAATTATGTGTATCTTATGGTGCTACTTGGTATAATGATTTTTTCCCACATACTAATACTGATATGGGGAAGGCATTAGGTAGAGTACGGTTTGTACAGGGATTATTAAACTTAAGTGAATTAAAAGATACTAAATTTCATTTACTAGGTTGTTCGATACCCCAAGAATTTGGTTGGTATGATAATGACCCTAGAATAGAATCAATTGATACTTCAAACCCAGTAATGGCGGCATTAGAAGGAATTTGGTATAAGGATAATGGTTTAAATAATAAACCAAAAGCAAACATGAATGATTTTTATAAAATTGATTATGAAAAAGTTGATTACTTGAATGTTGTTCATAATACAAATAAATTTAGAGAAATTAATAATTATAAACCAATAGACATTTACAAGCGTTAGCCTATACGCAAAATACCTGGCAAAAATTAATAAAATAAATTATGGCAAAATTATCTATGGCAAAAAAACATTGTGTAGTTTCATTAAGTGGAGGAATGGATTCTTCAACACTATTACTAAGGGCATTAACTGAGTATGATACAGTAACAGGTATTTCTTTTGATTACGGTCAAAAACATCGAGTAGAATTAGAAAGAGCTCAACAGTTAGTAGATTACCTAGCAGATAAAGGACATAAAGTTAATTATCGACAAATCAAATTAGATGGGTTAGCTGATTTATTAGATTCTGCATTAGTTGATGGTGGAGATGATGTACCAGAAGGACATTATGAAAACGATAACATGAAAGAAACTGTTGTGCCTAACAGAAATAAAATATTTGCTTCTATTACTCAAGCAGTAGCATTATCAATAGCAAATAGAACAGAAGAAAATTGTGATATTGCTTTAGGAATACATGCTGGAGATCATGCTGTTTATCCTGATTGTAGACAAGAATTTAGAGATGCAGATGATAAAGCCTTTAGAGAAGGTAATTGGGAGCATGAAAGAGTGGGTTATTTTACTCCATATTTATTAACAGACAAATTAGGTATATTAAAAGATGGACTTACATTATGTGAAAGATTATTTATTGGATTCGATGAAGTTTATTCTAGAACTAACACTTCTTATAAACCTTTTCCTAGTGGGAATAGTGATTATAAATCTGCTTCGTCTGTTGAACGAATTGAAGCATTTATTACTTTGGGTAGGAAAGATCCCGTTCAATATGAAGACGAAAGTGGACCAGTGGATTATGAAGTAGCTAGATCTCATGTTGAGGGTGTATTAACAGATCACGTAGCAATTAAATCTTTAGACTAATATTATGAAAAAACTAATTATATTATTAACTTTATTGTTAACATTTAATTCTTATTCTCAAACAAAAAGAATTGGAAACCCAGGAGGGGATGATATTTATGGTACTTGGCAGAGTTATGATGGAAATCAAATTTTGCAGATGAAATACCTAGATGGTAAAGCCCCTAATGAATTTGTTAGATATGATGGATTAGGGAATTATGTTAGTGGTAATTTCTATTTAGAGGAAAAATACATCTATGTTCAGAAAATTGATGAAAAATATAGATTACTATTTTACCTTAAGGGGTTACAATTAATTGTAAGTAAACCTGATAGTGAAGGAGGACCAGGAAAAGCTTGGATATTTACTAAAGTAAGCAATTACGTTAGTTTTTAACAATTAAATGTCCTGTGGTGTAATTGGTAACACGTCTGCTTTTGGTGCAGAAGAGTCTAGGTTCGAGACCTAGCGGGACAACTAAATATTTATACATGAAAAAACAACAATTACCAGATGCTAAAAAACATCAACAAATTAGTTTCGTTAAATCAGCAATCCGCCTATTAGGTTATGGAGCCTTATGGTTTAGCTTGGATATCGCAGTTATTTTACTTATATTGAGCGAAGTAGTAGGTATAGGAGAAGAATTAGTATAACAATTAAAAATTAAATATGAATAAAATTTATTATTTTTCAGCAAATTGGTGTGGACCATGTAAAATGTTAGGACCCATAATGGAAAAAAGTGGTCTTCCATACCAAAAAATTAATGTTGACACTGATCAGGAACTATCAACAAAATATGGTATTAGAAATGTTCCTACCTTAGTTAAAGTAGATAGTAGTGGAAATGAACTTAGTAGAATAACAGGTGCTCTTCCATTGGAACAAATTAAATCATGGTATAATGGGTAAACATCAATCAAGTAAAATTTTTGACGGTTTTAGTACAGTGTTTCGTCAATGGAAAGCAGAAGATACACATTGTAAATTTATACATGGTTATGGAATTTCTTTTAAAGTGTATTTTGAGGGGGAATTAGATCATAGAAATTGGGTTTGGGATTTTGGAGGAATGAAAAGGGCTAAAACTAAAATAGATGATATGTCTCCAAAAGCATGGATGGATTATATGTTTGATCATACTATAATAGTAGCAGAAGATGATCCCTTTTTAGCGGCATTTAAACAAATGGGAGATGCAAATGTAGCTCAAGTAAGAATACTACCCGCAACTGGCGCTGAAAAATTTGCTGAATATATTTATAATAAGTTGAATGAATTTGTTACAACTGAAACTGAAGGCAGAGTTAAAGTTACAAAAGTTAAATTCATGGAACATGGTAAAAACGCAGCATATTACTGCGAGTAGTTATATAATAGTGAATGAAAAACCACTCAAAAAAATTAACAATATGCACAAACAATTAAAAAGGGTTACAGACTACGAAAAGAATCTTCCAATCGTAGAAATCTACACAGCAGTACAATCAGAAGGATCAAGAGCAGGTTACCCTACAGTAGTTATTAGAACTACAGGGTGTACTCATAGATGTTTCTTTGGAGAAGGAGGCTGGTGTGATAGTTGGTATACAAGTATCCATCCAGAAAAAGGACATTTTAATTTTAAAGACATTATTAAAGCGTATGAAGATAACCCTCATATAAAAGAGATGATGCTTACAGGTGGTTCACCTACTATGCATCCTGCTTTAGTAAATGAATTAACACATTTTGCTCATGAAAAAGATATTTTTATTACTATCGAAACTGAAGGAAGCCATTTTCTACCAACTGATTATCCTATTAATTTGCTTTCTATTAGTCCTAAGTTCTCCAATAGTGTACCTGTGCTTGGGGTATCTACTCCTCAAGGAGCAATTACAGACCAAAGAATGATTGATAGACATAATAAGCTTAGGCTTAATTATGAAGCAATAAAACAATCTATTGAATACCATTCAGATTATCATATTAAACCAGTATGGGATGGTAAAGATGAAGGAGCGTTAGCTGAAATTATGGAATGTATTTCTATATTAGAGGTTAAACCTGAAAAAGTATGGTTTATGCCCGCAGGTGATTCAAGAGAATCATTATTTAAATCATACCCAGTAGTATTCGATTGGGTAAGAGATAATGGGTATAGAATGACATGGAGACCTCATATCATTGCATTTGAAGATCAGAGAGAAGTTTAATGAGAGAAAAAGGAAAAAAATTAACAGATACAGCTTGGACTTGCTCATGTGGGTCTTTAAACGCAGGGTATAGAAAAACTTGTGGAAGTTGTAAAAAAACAAAACATGGAATTTAAAGATACAATAGGAATTTTCCCAAACGCATTTACAGAAAGTGAGTGCAACTCCCTAATTAGTAAGTTTGATTATGAAAATGATCTAAATAATACTATAATAGGAACAAGTGGGGCAGGTATAGACACCAAGATTAAAAAAACTAAAGATTACGAAATCTTACACAGCCCAGGTACAGGCAATGCTAGTTTATCTAGTATGGTAATGAATGGTTTTAATAAAACTTTATCTGATGGTTACTTAGAAAAATACCCCCATCGTGATATATTTGACCATCATTTTTTAGTAAATGGTAAATGTTCCTATCCTCTTTTACAAATTCAAAAGTACGACAAAAATGAAGGACATTATAATGCTTGGCACGTAGAAAAAGAAGATGTAAATACTTCAAGAAGATTATTTGTTTTTATCCTTTATTTAAATACTGTTAAAAAAGGTGGTGAAACTGGGTTTTTATTTAAAGAAAAGGGAGCAGACGATTTTTTTAAAGTTAAACCTGAAATTGGTAAGTTAATTATTCATCCTGCTAGTTGGCCTTATATACATAAAGGATATATGCCTGAATCTAGTGATAAATATATTTTAACTACTTGGTTAGAATTTACAAGCTAACATTTGGAAAAGCCAGAAGCCCTTCGTATATTGGACGATATAGAGGAAAATGTAAACACATGCTGTGCTATTACAATGGACCCAGATGATGTGTTATTATTAATAGATAAATTAAAAAGTTATATAAATGAACAAACGTAGAAAAATTCACGAGGAATTAGAAGTAGTACAAGAAGGTTTTGCAAATGGTGTCGCCAAAGGTTTTCCATTATCCGATCAAGATAAACAATACATGATAGAAGATGCAACTGAAGCTTTTGGTAAGTTTTTAGATGCATTAAAATGTGATTGGAAAAATGATCCAAATTCAAACGAAACACCAAGACGTGTAGCTAAAGCTTATGTGAACGATTTATGGGCTGGTAGATACACAGCAATGTCTCCAATTACATCATTTCCATCAGATGGTTATGATGGCATTGTTATAGAACGTAATATACCGTTAAATTCAATGTGTTCTCATCATCATCAAACAATTGGGGGAGTTGTTCATATAGGATATATAGCAGGAGCAGATGGTCAAGTTATTGGTTTATCTAAACTAAATAGAATAGTAGAATTATTTGGTAGAAGAGGAGCAATACAAGAACAGTTAACATCAGCAATACATAATGCTGTAAATAAAATTACAGATGGTAATTTAGGTGTTATTATTACTATAGTAGGAACACACAATTGTGTTTCTTGTAGAGGAGTAAAACATAAAGGAGCTGCAATGGTTACAACTAAAGCAAATGGTGTATTTAAACAAAACGATAATTTAGCTCGTAAAGAGTTTTTTGATTCATTAAAAATAAACAATGGGGGACACAACATCTAAAATATATTTAAGTTGGAATGATATTAATAGTCTAGTTGATATCGTAGCTGAAAGAATAATTAGTGATTATCCTAATATAGATTCTGTACATGGGATAGCTAGAGGTGGATTAATACCCGCCGTATTAATATCTCATAAATTAGATTTACCTTATGTACAAGCAATAGGTAGAAATACATTAGTAGTAGATGATATTTGCGACTCAGGAAAAACATTATCTGAGGCACCTGGAGTTTATCATGCTGTTTTACATCATAAAATATTAGCTTGTTATAGACCTCATATATTTGCTACTACGGTATTAGAAAACGATTGGATAGTTTATCCATGGGAAAGAGAAGATAGTGAAACAATACAAGATTACTTAAAATAAAAGTTATGCAATATAAATTATTTGAAGAAGAAGAATTACCTACATGGGTTAATGGAGTACCATTTGTAGATGAAGTAGAGACTTTTAACGCCACATTTGGCAAACCTAATAATTATGATCCAACAATCCCAGAAAAAAAAGAATGGCAGTTTGTTTACGATTTCATACTCGAAGAACTTGAAGAATATAGAGAAGCTTGCGAACGAGGCGACATTGTGGAAGTTCTGGATGCTTTGTGCGACATTACTTATGTTTCCCTTGGGAACGGTACTATGTTACATGGCCTTAAGGATAAGATATGGCCAGCCTATCAAGAAGTACAAGGATCTAATATGTCTAAAGCTTGCAAGACTGAAGAAGAAGCCATACTCACCGTCAGCCAAAGAAGTAAGGAGCAAGGTGAGGAGTGTCATTTTGAGAAACTTGAGGAAGGACGGTTTATTGTCTATAGAACAAGAGACAAAAAAGTAATGAAAAACATTAATTACTACAGACCGGATTTACATCAGTTCTTTAGTGATGAGGAATTACAAAGGTTTTATGAGGTTGAAACAATAATATAATGGAAATATTTATAGGTATTGCAATGGGTATGGCTTTAATGTATGCTATAATGGATTTATTCCATGACATATTTAAACGTGAAAAAGATATTTAATGTATAAAAAATGTTACGCAACTAAAATAAAGGAAAATAAATACAAAATCCATTTGTGGGATGAAGGAGGATATGATGAAATTGAATGGTGGAATACTGCATATAAAGAAGACCCTAATGGTAAATTAGTTGGTTTAAAGGGTGAAACACTAACCAAAACAAACCAATGGTACAGAAGTGATCCAGATTTACATTTTCATGATATAAAACCACACCAAAAATTTCTAATAGAAAAATATGGGGTAAATGATGAGCCTTCTACTGGACATAAAGAATTATTTTTTGATATTGAGTGTGAAATAGGAGGTGCATTAACAAAAGAATATATCGAAAGTGCACCAATGCCTATTACTTCTATAGCTTGGTGGGATAAAACCGAAGACCATTGGGCGATATTAGTTTTAGATAAAAAAAATGTATTATCTCACACTAAAACAGGTGAAAATAAAAACAAAGAAATCATACCTGTAAAAACCGAAAAAGAATTACTAGGTAAGTTTATAGAATGTTTTAGAGATATTAATCCTGATATTTTAATAGGTTATAATAGTGATTATTTTGATATTCCTTATTTATATTATAGAATTTGTAATGTATTAGGGGAAGAATTTGCTAGTTATTTATCTCCTATAGGTAAGGTTAAAACCGAGAAAAAATCCTGGTTTAAAACAAAAGAAGGTAAATGGATATCAGCTTGGGCTAAAAGAGACCAATTTGTAGACATTGTTGGGGTTGAATCTTTAGATTATATTCGTTTACATAAAAAGTATAGTTGGAAAGATGAACCTAGTTATAAATTAGATGCTATTGGAGAAAAATATGCGGGTGTAAATAAAATTGAATATGAAGGTAATTTAGATAGATTATTTGAAACTGATATTCATAAGTTTATTGAATATAACTTTATGGATGTTAAGATATTAAAGTTATTAGATGAAAAACTCCAATATATTGCTTTAACTAAAAACATTTCACATAAAGGTAAACATAATTACAGCGAAGTATATTCTAATAGTGTTACTCAAGATGGAGCAATATCTGCTTATTTGTTATCTCAAAACATAATTCCACCTTATAGACCATCTGGTAAAAAAGATCTAGATTCAACTTATGCTGGGGGTTATTTATTTTGTCCTAAAGCGGGATTATACAAGTATATGTTTGATGAGGATTTAACATCGCTGTATCCATGTATAATTATGTCTATTAACATAGGCCGAGAAACTTTGGTGGGACATATCGTAACATCAGATGACCGTAATAATCGCTTGGGCCTTAACGACTTAAAAGAACGCGATCCTGAGGAAGAATTATTAGTTGAAAATTCAAAAGGTAGACAAACATATGTTAGTACTGAAAAATTAATATCAATGATTGAACAGGACAACTTAGCTGTATCAGCTAATGGGTGTTTCTTTACTCAAGACAAAGAATCGGTATTAGCAACAGTTTTAAATATTTGGTTTGATGAAAGGGTTATATATAAAAATAAAATGAAGAAAGCATTTAAAGAAGGTAACAAAACAGAAGGGGAACATTACCATCTAATGCAATATACAATGAAGATTTTACTTAACTCCTTATATGGAGCTACTGCTTTGCCTACCTTTAGGTATGGTTTACCTAAATACATGATTAGTAGAGCTATTACATTATCAGGGCATAGAATTATTCAAGAAAGTGCATTATGTGCTAACAGGCATATGAATAAAGTATTACGTAACGAGATTAAACTAGAAATATGACATTAAAAAAACAATCTATTAGAAGCAACCAGACAGTTACAGAGGTTATTGGTAATGAAGAAAAACCCCTTACTAAAGAAGAACTGATAACTAGAAGTGAAGAATGGAATGACGTTCAAACCAACTTCTTTAAAAAAATGCTTAAACAAGGAGGTAACTTTAAAGTTGCTGGGGTTAAGTATAAAGTAGAAGTAAAAGAAAGAAACGATGTTAATTCTAAAGGAGAAAAACCAGTAAAAGTTCCACCATTACCAGGAGAAAGAACATTTTAATATGAATATACTAGAAACACTTTTAATACTACTCTGTTTACCTTTGTCATTTCTATTTCATTTAATAGTTTATGAAAATCACTGGGAACAGAAACCTTTAACTAGAATCTTATTAGGTCTAACTGTATTAGCTGTACCATTTTTAATAATTATAGCATGAAAATAGAAATTTCACACGGAGAATTATTAGATAGAGTATCAATTTTAGAAATAAAAAAACTAAATATGGTAAATCCCGATAATCTAGCTAATGTTGAAGTTGAATTTTTAAAATTAAATCAGGGTGTTATAGATTTATTTACAAAAAATGGTAAAGAAATTAAAGTATTATATTTGGAGTTGGCTAAAGTAAATCGTATATTATGGGATCTCGAAAATAAAGTTAGAGATAAAAGCATAAGTGATAAAGAATTTAGAAAATCATCAAGAATGATATTTACATATAATGAAGTTAGAAGTCAATTAAAGAATGACATTAACATTATATCGGGATCAAATTTTAAAGACGTAAAAGAATATAGATGAAGCACTTACAAGATACTCCATGGTGGATTTGCGATGAGAAAGATACAAATCTTTGTGCCTATGTAGACACAGATTCGAATTATTTTAATGCCGAACCTCTGTTAATGCATCTATATCCTAATTTTGAAGAATTTACAGATAAGGAAAAGGATAATATTCTAGAAAAGGTAGCATTAAAGTACCAAGATGTTATTAATGAAGATTATAATAGACTAGCACGTGAAGCATTTAATGTTAAAACACATAGATTAGAAATGAAAACTGAATGTGTTATACGTTCAGCTTATTTTAGAGCAACTAGACGTTATGCTCAATGGATTACAAAACAAGAAGGAGTTGATAAAGAAACACTAGACATTAAAGGTTTAGAGTTTATGAAAGCTAATTTCCCTCCTATTTTAGGG
>Ga0208814_1000675_pt1 | contig 18980 bp, 26 predicted proteins | sample MalvirAntarct_55_FD_184253 | JGI IMG/M metagenome (GOLD analysis project Ga0208814, IMG submission 184253) | Marine viral communities from the Global Malaspina Expedition - Malaspina viral metaG Antarct_55 (SPAdes) (version 2) | ecosystem: Environmental > Aquatic > Marine > Oceanic | place...
CCATCATAACCATCACTTGGAAATGAAGTAATAGGTGACATTGCAGTATATCTACCTGCCCATAAATCATTTACGTATGCTTTAGCTACACGTTTTGGGGTTTCCATTGAATTAGGATCATTTCTCCAATCGCACCTTAATGCATCTAAAAAATCACCAAATGCTATAGTAGCATCTTCAATCATATCTGATTTTTCTTGGTTTGATAGTGGGAAGCCTTGAGCTACACCATTTGCGAAACCTTCTTGTACCACTTCTAACTCTTCGTGGATTTTTCTTCTTTTATTTTCCATTTATAACTTTTTGTTTGATTTAATATACGAATAGAATTGGGAATATCCAAATTAAAATGCTATAACCCGTATCTTGATTTTGTTGATTCATAGACTTGGTTTATTTCTGCATTTGATAACATTGTATTATATGTTAATACAGCTCCAATTCCATTTGATCCTTCTACAGGGCCAGCATAACCATACCCAACTCTAATTTGTCGACCTCTGTTTAATGCTGTATTACTCCTTGAATTATAATTTGCAACCCAAGTAGCTCCATTTTTAGAATAAAATCCGGTTCTTGCTGCTGAAGTTAAACCTGTACTCATTTTAATAGCCATCATAGTCCAAGCTCCATTACCCCCATTAGTATCACAAGCTGGGGTACTTGCATGATCATAAGCAGGGGTTTTTCTTGAATAATAAGAAAATCCTTGATTTGTTTCCCAAGTAATAGCTACTGAGCATTGATATGAAGATCCTCCATTTCCTGCTTTTTCAAAAATAGTATCTCTATCTGCTATATTAGTACACCAAACCCACATAACTATAGTACAATCTCCTCCTATATTAACGGCATCATATAAATCATTACATTGAAAGTAACCGGAGTTATTAAATTGAAAGCCTTGATAACCTCCTAATAAAGTTAAAGATAATTGAGTACCATATGTATAAAAACATAACCCGTTTCCACTTAGATCTTTCCATTCACCTGATACTCCCACACTAGCATCAACTTGTGAATCTAAATAAGATGATAGTCCTTCCATAGGAAGATTAGAGGGAAAATTATCTATTTTGTCATTACCGTGAAGTACCATATAATCTGAATTAGATAAAAACTCTAAGGCTTCATCTATAGTAGTAATAAGTGAAGAGGGTGATGGGGAAGCAGTTGTGTTACAAAATTTTATTAATTCTGCATTATTAGAAGGTTGATATTGTAAAGGTGAAGAACCATTTTGTGCTTTAATAATAGTATAACCATTTTGTCTTAAACCATTAAACCAACCAGTTGAAGTTGTAGGACCATGGTTTCCACCTATTACAGATAAAGATGTAGTTGATTTTCTTATTGCACCACTTGGGGTAGAATTTGAATATTTTATAGGATCTTGCATTATTCCGGTGTATTGTTGATTATAGAATAATAGTAAACATAAGCTTCTTCTTTAGTATTATACCAAGTTCTAGTAGTATTAAAAGAAGGCCAACTATCAAATGCATCTATCCACCATTGATTTAAATCTAGATCAAAATCCATGTTACAAAAATAATTCATAATTTTATTATAAATATTATAGAGAATAAATAGATGGTAGGTTTCTATTATAACCTTTTTCACCATCCATTCCCATACCTACAACCCACTCATTATCAATTGTAAAAGCATGATATGATGGTAATTTTGATTTAGGACTTGTTTTTCTTTTAATTAAAGAGACAATTGAAATTGTTGCTGGGTGTTTTACTTCTAAATATTCAATTACTGCTGCCATTGTATTTCCAGTATCATAGATATCATCTACAATATAAACATGTTTACCTTTAATAGGTGTTTCAAGGTCTTTAGTGATTTGTATATCGCCTTGTTTGCGCTTTGTATACGATTTAACGCGCATAAAATCACACTCCACATCAATCGGCATAGCTCGTACTAAATCGCTGTAAAACGCAAAACAACCATTAAGTAACCCAACCATAATAACTGGGGTTTTATCACCACTATGTTCAGCTGCAATTTGTTTTGCTACAATTCTAGTTTGAACATCTATCTCATGTTCAGCTATTAATTCTATCATTTAAATATTCTTTTAACTTATCAATTAATACTAATACTTCATCTGGCTCCATAGTTATGGCGCAGCATGTATTTACATTTTCTTCTATTTCTTCTAATATTAAAAGAGCTTCCTCACTAGACACATCTCTCAGTATTAAATGCCATAATATGAGAACGACCTGTAAATTTATATCCTTTATCTCTACACATATTCATTACTACAGAATATGACTCCATCAATGATTTTCTATCATCACCCGCGGGCATGCACCATGTTTTTAACTTAAGATATTCTAGTATTTCTTTTTTATCTAATACACCAGAATCAAATGGATCAGATCCAAATTTTCTTTCAACTAAAGCATCTGCAAGTTCATCAATAAATTCTTCTACTTCGGGTAATATAGATAAATCCTTATCAATTACAGGTTTAAGGTGAAAATCATGATGGTAATGAATTGAATCAGCAATAGCTGATGTGTTTTTCCTAAGTCTGTTATGAGTTTTAATCATCTTTTCATCTGTAACTTTTCCATTAGGTGTTAAAGCCCCGACAACAGGAATGCTGTTAGAAAACTTAGGGCTAATAGATAATAAATGTATTGGATAATCTGTGGTAAGGAAGTGTGAACCTTCTGTTTCAATCGTGATAAAAATGTTTTTTTCATTTGCAAAATGTGTTAGTTCATTTACTAGTGCAGGGTGCATTGTTGGAGAACCCCCAGTAAGCATCATTTCTGTGATGTGTGGGTTTGCTTCATACATATCTATAACATCTTGAAACGAGAATGTTCCTTTTTCTGGGTGAATTGAAGTATACCAAGAGTCACACCAGCCTCCTTCACCAAAATAGCAACGGTGTGTACAACCTGTAGTTCTAATTACAATAGTAGGGTAACCTTGACGGCTACCCTCACTTTGAACTGCTGTGTAAATTTCTAATACAGGTAATACCTTATTATAATCTTCTATTCTTTTTAATACTTTATTCGGCATAGTATGCTGCGTTTTTTCCATGTTCCATAAATTTAACTTTTGTTACTCTAACCCTATCTTGGGTTTCAGTTTTAACAAATTCATTTAATTTGTTGAAGATATATTCTGAGAATTTTTCTGCACCTGTTGCTTCAATTACTCGCAATTGAATAACTCCTAAATTGCTCATAGTTTCCCAACCTCCCATTCCTGGGTCATCTTCAGCTATTATAACAGTATGATCAAACATATAATCCATCCACTCTTTAGGTTGTTTACCATCAATTAAGGTTTTAGCACGCTTCATACCCCCAAAATCCCAAACCCAATTACGTTCATCTAATTCACCTTCAAAATATACTTTGAAACTAATACCATAACCATGTAGAAACCTACAATGTGTTTTTTCAGCTTTCCATTGACGAAATACAGTTGAGAATCCATCAAATACTTTACTTGATTGAAATCTACCCATTGTACCAATCTAATATTTGTTGTTCAGACATTGCCCCCGTATGTCTTTTAATTTCATTTCCACCTAAATCAGTTAATACCATAGTAGGGATACTTTTAACCTTATACTCAGCTGGTAAGCTAGCATCATAATCTATGTTAATTTTTCTAACTTTAATTTGTCCTTTTTTTCCCATTTGTTCCATAAGAGGAGACATTACTTTACAGGGACCGCACCAAGGTGCACTGAAATATAGAATTCCTTTGTTCATAATTTATTTATTTTAATTGTTTATACTAATTCTTCGATTATACCTATTATTTCACTTAATATAAGTAAAATAGTTGCGGTAACCAAACTAAAAGGGAGAAATACATAACCTAATATGCGAACTCCTGATTTTATAAAACTTATCTTTTGATGCATATCAGCATCTGGTTGTTGTTTTACAGATTTATAGTGTCTGTTTGGGTACTTAGCATTCATTATTTCTCTATCACTCATATCTAATATTCTTCCATTTCTATCTAGATCCCAATAACGTTTATTGCGGTTATCTGACATATTATTATTTTATTAATTGTTCTTTTTCGTATTCAGATAAAACTTGTTCTACATAAATTCTAGCTGTTTCATATTCTACAACTCCTGTTTCATCAGCATAAACTACAGGATCAGGTCTTCCTAATTTTATAAATGCTTCAATTCTTTCTACTGATGATGCTGATTTGTAATCTGACCATCCTTCAGGTGTTGGTTTATATGAAGTCATTGTTCTACTATAAACCTCATCAAAATCAATACCTAACTTCTCACATAATACTTCCCCATCCTGTAATATTGTAAATTTATCACCTTTAAGATAAGGTGTATAATAACCTACTCTTTCAGCATCCCAATTACCCTCTCTAAACGCTTTATCATCAGCATCTCTAAATTCTTGTCTACAGTCTGGGTAGATATTATGATCTCCACTATGTATTCCTAAAGAAATTACTGTATTTTCTCCAGTACGGTTAGCAATTGATAAAGCAACAGCTTGAGTAATTGAAGCAAATATTTTATTACGATTTGGAACTACTGTGGCTTTCATATTTTCTTCAGCATAATGCCCTTCAGGAACTTCATCTCCACCTTCAACTAAGGCTGAGTCTAATAAATCAACTAACCCATATAGTGTAATTACTTGATATTTAATTTTAGGAAATAATATTTTCATAGGGTGATTATTTAAATGATCTACTAATGCCCTTGCTCTTTTAAGTTCAACCTTATGCTTTTGACCATAATCAAAAGATAAAGCTGTTACTGTTTCAAATTTATCAAGACATTTAAGCAATAATGTACTTGAATCCATACCTCCTGATAGAGATACTACTGCGTGTTTTGGACTTTGAAAATCCGGATTGTTAAATTCTAATTGCATGTTTTTATTTTTAATATTCTCTTAATCTAAACTGTTTTTCTTCTTTAACTACTCTAAAATGGTTTCCTTGTATATTAACACTTCCACCTTGTTGTAGTATTTTTCTAAATAAGACTTCTTCTCTTTCAGTCCAACTTTCACTAAGAATAATTATTTCTTCTTTTCCAGATGGGTTTTGATCTTTATTAAGATAAATCTTTTGAGTTGATCTTATTGATTGTTTTTTTAGAGCCATTAGTTAAAAATCTTTTCAATTTCAAAATACTCATCTAAAAATTCTTTATTATATAAATGTACTTCTTTATAATTTCCAAAATCTAATTTTCTTCTTTTATAAGGTTGTTTTTTTAGCATTGCATAAGCATTTACTTTTTGTCCTCTTCCATCTTTGTCTGGTTTTCCAGTGTAGTCATAAAGTGATATCATTTTTGTTTTTTTTATTTATAAATTATTTATTGTTTTGAACATTTCTAAATTATGATCTAATATTTCAAGATCAATTTCATCAAACATCATATGAAAATGACCATTCATATTTGATTTTGGTTTTTGATATAAACCACCACTTAAATAAGGTTGGTTATCTAAGGTTGCCATTACTGGGTTTGATGTATCAATAGACTCAATACAATTAATATCCTTGTACCAACCAAATTCTTGGGGAACAGAACATCCTAATAAATGGATCCTGTCATCCTGTCTTATATCTCCCATCTTCATTAAAGCTGATATAACATATATTCTACCTAGAGCTTTTCCTAAATCTTTGTTAGGATGAGGACAAATATCATTATAGTAAGAGGCACCATAAGAAAAACAAATTTTCCCGTAATCTAAGTCCTTATATGCCTTAGTACATAAAGAAGCTTCATGGATAGATTTAGCTTGTACTACTGCAACTTTTTCTACACCTTCCGGGAGTTCAATTTGACTCCAAACTCTAGCATTTGTAATTGATCTTTCATAACATTCCCAAACATCTGGTATTATAAATTCATTTGGTTTTAATTCATTTATCCAATATCGTAAACGTTCAGAATCATAAGCTTCTCCTAATTCATGAAGTGAATTATCCATTATAATATAACGTCCATCTTTTTTAGCTTTTAGAAAATATTCTAAATAACCAGGTTCACTATCTAATAAATGTGGAAGACAATAATCATAATCATTAAAATCTCTACTATTATCTAGAAGGCATAAGGGGACTTCGTGACTTATTTTTATCATATTTTTTATTTTCATTTAATATACAAAATTTATTTGGAATAGCCAAGCTTTATTTACAAATCCCAAATACTTTTACGTTTATATTTAACCCACTTATAATTAATCCAATTTATTATTTTATTCATATTTTAAGGATTCAAATAACTCTATTGTTGTACCCTCAAACATATTGATAAAATCTTTAACTTTTTGTTTATTAAGTTTATAATATTTACTTAAATTATTAGTTAACATATCCATCCTATTATGCTCATCTTTCATTGCATCTTCAAAAAGTTTATTATAACGCTTTCTAGCTCTGGTTTCTATATCCATGTATAATCTATCTAATAATGGATCTTTTCCTTGATAGTTTTTAATAAATTCCTCTTGTTCCTCAACCATCCAATGTAATTCCCAATTAGCTTGTTCAAAAAATGGTGAATATTCAAAATCTTCATTTGCTATTTTATCAACTAAAGATGATTTATAAGGTAAACATTTATGAGTTTTAAATCTTCTATACCAGTAAAAAGGTAATGCTCGTCTTCCTGTTGGTTTTTTAGGTACTCTCATTATACTTCTCTTTTATCACCATGTACTACCTTTACAGTTGGGAATCTTAATGAAATCCCCCCTTTTTCGTTTTTAGTTTCTTCAAAATATTGAACAGTAATGGTTTTACCAACAATTGAACCATCCATATATTGTAAACGTTGTTCTTGAGTCCAACCACTACCTACTTTAACTTTATGACCTTTATGTTCAATCCATACTTGAGCTAACATATTCATTGTTACTGATTTACCATCTCTAACTACTTCATGCTCATCACAATCATAATCAACAACTACATACTCAGCATCGTGGAATGACTTAACTTTAACTAAATTTTTAGTACGCTTACCTTCATATCCAACATCTTTACGTAACATTAAACCTTCCCAATTATCTTTATTTTCAACAGTATTCCAATATTCAAAATGATCTTGATCTGTAATTAGAGTTTGCATTGTAAAACGTAAAATACTTTCATCAATAAATCTACCCCTCAACCATGATTTTAAAACAATCAATCTTGGATATAATTTTCTTTCACTTTTTTCAGCTTCAAACTCTTTTTTAGTAAGCATATCGAATATCATAAATGCTGGATTTTCAATTTGGTGATCTTTACGTCTTAGTTGTTTCATAACACCCTGAAAATCTTCATTGCCATCCCCATCAACTAAACAAATTTCACCATCAAATACACTATTAATAATGCCGGTTGCTTCAATAGCTTCTTTAACTTTATCTAATGTAGTAAATTCTTTACCCATTCTAGAATAAAGTTTACAATTACCTTCTTCATCAGTAATAGCTAAACAACGAACACCATCTAATTTTCTTGAAACCCACCAACGATCATTCCAATCACATTTACTCTTATACTCTTGAGCAAGAGCAACTTTAAATGTAGGTATAAGACCTGGGATAGCTTTATTAATAATTGAAGCTCCAACTCTAATATCTAAATCCTTATCAATAATCTTATATATTACCTGCCCAGAAACAGTAACTAATCCATTTACTTGAGCTATTGCATCATGTCCTGTGTAAACTCTATTAGTTAGATCATCAAGTAAAGTAAATACAGTTTTATGTGTGTTATATTTAAATAATCCACTATTTTTTTTACACGTTTTACTTGTAACATGGTATTGTTTGTAGGGGTTATATGTAGCTTCAAGTATCTTGTGTATAAACGCAGAACTACGCTTTATAATCTCCATTTTGTCAGTTGCACTGCTTGTAGCTCTCATTTCTGTGATAAATTCACTTAACTCATCTAATTCTTTCATAACCTTTATTTAATTAATATTGTGTCTGCACCTTATTTATACCGTGAATATACGAAAGGAACCTGGCTAAGCCAAGTTCCTTCGTGTAAGTTTTTGTTTTATTTTAATATTTAATAACTAAATCGTCATCTCCTTTATCTTTAATCTTATTTATTTCTTTCTTAATATTAATCCAACCATCAGGACCTCTTTTATTAGCTTTTGATGTATTTTTTAATTTATCTTTTAAATTTTTTAATTTACTTGAAGCATATCCAGGGGATAATTCATCTTCATCATCTTTGTTTAAATCTTCATCAGCTGATTCATAATGTTCCCCATCATTACCATTTTGACCAATAATATCCATTCTTAACTCTGATGCTTCCCAATCAAATTCATCTTCTTTAATAGGAACTATTTCCCTATAAAGGTTTTTTTTTGTTTTACCTTTTAACTGTTCAAAAGCAAAATTTGCAGCTATTACTAAAGCTATTGCTAAGGGATCAAATACAAATATAATTGTTAATAGTAGATAATTAATAATATTATCCATTGGTATATTAGTTAAACCTGATAGGTATTTTAGTGGTCCTAATTCTCCTGCTATATCATTATTTGCAGAAACCTCAACTATTTCAGTTTCATAATTAAATAATTTTTCGTTTAAATCATCTACTTTGGTATTTATGATATCCTGTCGACCAATTGCTTGATCTAGTTGTTTTTCAAGTGCCCTACGTGTTGATGATGATGTTGTTGTTACCACATTACCTAATGTGTCTGTATAGCGTATAACGTTGTTACTTAAGCCAGTTCTTAAATCAGCCACAGCGTTATTGATACTTGTCTTTTCATCGTTATATACGCCTAATTGGTATTTTACATTATCTCTTTTAGTTTCAATTAGGGTAATTTGGGCGTCAATATTTCCTGATTTTGCTGCTGTTTCTTGGTAAGCTGCACTTAAAAAACCATAAATACCCATTGAGGTAATTAATATTAAAACAAAACAAGCTACAGATAGATAATATTTTAAAAATTTAGGTAATGTTTTCCTATATTGGTATAGTAAAGATGCTATTACTAATTTTGCTATTTCTAATGAAGCCGCCATTACAATAACTGCAAATGCAGCACCAGCAAATAATTTACTTAAACCACTAACTGAGTAGTATGCAGCTGATAGGGATACTGATAGTGCTGAAAATGCTATCAATAATGGAAATAATATTTTTTCTATTTTTTTAAACATGAGTTTTTAAATTATAGTGTCGGATATGATACAATAATTATCTTAAACATCCAAGTTATTATACTTATTTTGGGGTATTTAAGTAATTATCAAGTAAAGTTCCAATTACTCCTGCTTTTTGTCTTATATATATCCAATCTTCTTTATTAAATTTATATTCTTCATTATAAGATATAGCTAAAGTACCTGTAAATTTACCATTTAAATCTTCTAAAGCAATTAGGTAAAATGATTCACTACCATGCGCTTCAGCAACACTGCGAAGACCATAACACTCACCATCAAAGGAAGGAACAGATATTTCACCTTCTCTATTCAATTCAGCTAAAGATTTAGCAAATAAAGAACATGGAATATTTTGGAAGGTGTGTTGGCTAGGTAAAGTTCCAGGGGTTGTTTTTTCGTAAAATATAGAAAACTTTTGGATTGATTTACCTGTTGGGTAAAAATGACCCCCATTATGAAATTGAGATACCCAAATTCTATCTGCTTCCATTTCAACCATCATTGATTCTAACTGGTCATCAATTATAGCATTTACATTAATTGCATCCTCTAAAGGATAAGTTTTTTCGTTAGGTCTAAATTTATTTTTAGCCCAAGCAACTGCTATAGGGCCAAAAACTGCTGTTATTAAAGCAACTATAATTGTTGTGACCACCATCATTTCTTCCATATTATACTAATCTAAGTTTTTCTATTTCTTGAACCATTTCAAAGTGTATTTTTGCAATTCTATCTCTACCATCTTCTGAAAGTAAATATTTGTGGCAATTTTCTGAGTTTGTCATAAAGAAATTTTCACTTAAGATAGCAGGCATTACTGTTTTTCTTAAAACATAAAAATCTTTCTCTTTCTTTCCCCTCATTTTTTCATCTGGGAACTCTGCAGTTGATTTATCTAGTAAAACTGATGCTATGGCATCTGATTTTGTTTCACCTTCAGATGTATAAACAGACCAACCATTTGCTGATTCATCACTAAATCCGTTAGCATGAACAGAAACATAAATACATGGTTTACCATCCTTATCTTGTTGTTTACGATAGATGTCATTAGCTTTATCAGTACGTTCTGATAATGGCATGTCTTCTTGTGTATCAACTAAATTAACACATTCAATTCCTGCATCTGTACATAATTTCATTAATCTATTAACAATGCCTCTATTGAATTCTCCTTCATATAGGATTTCTCCATCAGGCCATAAAGGTGATCTTTTACCTGCTGTTTGATATACACCATCAATTATACCACCATGACCATTATCAAATATCCATAAATAGTTAGAATTTCCCTTTGGAACTACTTTTGTGTCTATTGAAACATCAAAATCTTGATGACAATTTGGACATTTAACTAATTTCTCCATTATTTTTTTTAAATATTCTAGTAATACCATCGATGCCAAATGAGCCTAAAGTAATAAAAACAAAAGAATTAAATATTGTATCACTAATTATTAAAGATTTACCGAAAAGACCAGTTATTATATCGGCAGCTGCAAAGATTGCCATTATAGCAAAGGATGCAAATCCTACTATTGTTTTTTCGTTAAAAGTATTATCGTCTCTAAAAATGTCTTTAAATGCCATATCTTTCTTTTATTATAAATATTAAGAGGGTACACAAAAGTGCACCCTCTATTTAAAAAAACATATTGATTATTAATTATTTAATAAAACCTTTTACCCATCCTTTAATTAAATCCCAATTACGCGTAGCAAATACACCAAATGCGAATCCTGCATAAACTTTAAAACCGAATGACCATAATAGTAATCCAAGGATTAATCCTAAAATTCCTTCTATACCATTACCTACAATCCAGGACTTAATAGTATTATAGAATTTTTTCAATGAGCTCAATTTTTTAACTGTTGATTTTTTAGTCTTTTTTTTCATTTTATTTAAATTTATGATTTGCTATTATACATATACCTACCCATCACAACTTATACACTCGGCCATACGACTACCTAAATCACCTTTAATTACTGAATCTGTTCTTAAATAGTAAAATGTTTTAATTCCTAATTTCCACCCTTCTAAATGTACTTGATTAATCCATTTCGGGGAATCGCTAGGATCAAACGCTAAATTTAACGATTGAGTTTGATCAATGTATCTTTGACGGATAGCTGCTTGACGTACTAATTCTAGTTGGTTTATTTCAGGAAATGTTAAAAATAATTCTTTTTCATCTGGTGATAAAATACTATCAGGTAAACCTTGTGCTGATCCATTTTCAGATAGCATTTGATCCCACCATTTATCTTGATCTTCACCCTTAGAAATTAAAATCTTTTGTAATTCTTTATTTTTTCTAATAAAAGTACCTTTAGCACCATTAAATGTATAAATGTTAGCAGGCAAAGGTTCAATACCCGCACTAATACCACCACAAATAACTGAATTTGAAACAGTTGGAGCAACAGCTAATAAGTGAGTATTTCTCATACCTGTTCCTTTACACCATAAAGGTTCTCCATATTCTAAAGCTAAGGCCATTGATGCACTTTCAGCTTTTTGTCTAATATCTGAGAATATATTTTTAGTATGAGCTGTTGATGCTATAGAATTAAAAGGTAAACCTTTCTGTTGTAAAAATGAATGCCACCCCATTACACCTAAACCTAAAGCACGTCCTTTTCTAGCATGGGAGTGTGTTCTTTTTAAACTTTCTTTACCATTAGATTTATCAATAAATTCCTGCATTACTCCATCTAAAAACCATGTAGCTAATTCAACTGCATCTGTATCTTTCCATTCATCATACTTAGCTAAATTCATTGAAGATAAACAACATATAAATGAATGTTCCTCATCTGTAAAAAGTGTTATTTCAGAGCAAATGTTAGTCATACTTACCTCTAAATTATTTAATCTATAAGCAATTGGATTATCTTTATTAACATTATCTTTATACATAATGTAAGGTTCTCCAGTTTCCATTCTTGATTTTAAAACTGTAGCCCATCTATTCATGGATTCTGGGTCTCTAGCTTCTAATTTTCTCATAAAGGCATCACCTACAACAACACATTGGTGTAAGTTAAGACATTGTCTATTAGGATCACCTTTAGGTCTACGAATTTGTAAAAATTCATCTATATCTCCATGTTCAATATCTAAATTAACGGATGCTGCTCCCCTTCTTACATTTCCCTGATTAGTAGCTATAATTGATGAATCAAATATTTTAGCCCAAGGTACTACACCTTCACTTTTACCATTTCCTGCTATTTCTATTCCACGTGTTCTAATGCGAGATAACGAAATACCTACACCCCCACCGGATGCTGTTAACTTCATTAGTTCTGCGTTAGTTAACCCTATACCACGTATAGAATCAGGTGTATCTACACCAAAACATGAAATCGGTAATCCTCTATCAGTTCCCATATTTGAGATAACAGGAGAGGCTAAACCTAACCAACCATTCCACATTATTTTAAAGAATTTATTAGCTAATTCTGGTTTTTTTAATCTTAATGCTGATGCATTAGAAACTCTCTTATATGCTGTTCTTACGGTTTCACCTGGGAGTAAGTATCCTTTAGAAATTGTTGCTAAAGATATTTCATCCATCCATTCTGGGTATTGTTTTCCAGCCTCCCATTGACTATAATCTGCTTGTAGTGCGTTATTTTCCATTTTTTAAAATATTGAGTTAGCGTCCCAATCTTGGACTCCTTTACTATAGTTAGTAACTCGATTTGCAAAAAAGTCTGTATGTTGTTTTCCTGCTGATAAACTATCAAACCATTTCATTCTTTTAACTGCATCTTGATCTATACCATTAACAATTGCTCCATATCCTAAATCACCCATTTTGGTATTTACTCTATGTTTAATAAATGATACTAAATCATATTTTGGACATCCTTTTAAATCCCCCATTTCATATACTTTATCAATAAAATCTAATTCTAATTTTAACGATAGTAGAGCAGCTTCTTCAATATCTGCTTTTAATTCAGGTGTATTAAATTCTGGGTGTTCTTGTAATAAGGTTCTAAATAACCAACAACCAGCATCTGAATGTAGTGATTCATCTCTAATACTCCATTCTACGATTTGACCTACACCCTTAAGTTTATTATCTAATTTAAAAGATAGTAAAACTGCGAATGAGGAAAATAAATTAACCCCTTCAGTAAATGCTGAGAATATAGCTAATGATTTTGCTCTTTCATGCCAATCAGGTTCTCCATTATGGGAATCTCTAACAGTAGTTAAAGCATCTATTTTAGCCATAGTTGCTTCATCTTCTAAAAATTCACTAAAATCATCTAAACCTAATTCTTCATTTAACAAAGAATAAGCTTCAGCATGGATTGTTTCAAAGGATGCAAAGGTAACAGCCATCATAATTACTTCAGGTTTTCTAAACCATTTAGTAACTAAAGTTGACCAATAATCATTTACTACAGTTTCGGTCTGTGCAAAACCCTTTAATATGGTACCAATAATGTTTTTTTCAGTCTCAGAAAGGTTTTGCTTCCAATCATTAACATCACCCATCATTGGTACTTCTGTGTGTAGCCAATGGGCTTGTTGTTGTTTTAACCAATAATCATAAGCTTCGGGATATTCAAAGGGTTTATATACTATACGTTCTTTTAGTAATGATGTTTTTGCCATATTATTTATTTATTTAATTCGAAAAATTTATTTTTAAGTGTTTGTTTATCAAAGGTATCAAGACCTCCATTAAAATTATTATTTTGTTGAGGATTTTCATCTGGTTCATAATCATCAGCATTATAATCATGGACTTGAAAATGTCCTGTTGATGTGTCTGCTTTTACACCATATGTTAATCCATCCATACCATATCTGTTTTTCATTATATGAAACCTTCCAGTTCCATTTACTTTATCTTGTTTCTTTCTTGAAAGAGACATACAGAAATCAGTTATCATTATTTTATCATAACTTCCAGCTGCTTTATCCCCTTCAATAACATTATCTTTTGCACCTGCACGGTTTACTTGAGAAACCGACCAAATAGGTACATCTAATTCTCTAGCAAGTCCCTTAGTGCTTATATAAATATCATCAATTTCACCCTTTCGATCAGCTGTTCTTTTCTTTGTTGAAAGTAAATCTACATAATCAATAATAATTAAATCAGCTTTAGTTCCTAAATCTTCTACTTTACGAATATGAGATTCAATGGTTGAAATAGTAGCACGACCTGTTGGGAATTCTTTAATAATTAATTCTCCAGGTAACTCAGGTAAAATTTCTTCAATCTTATCCCTATTCTTTAAAACCTGATCAACTGATATTTTACTAAAAAATGCATCATACCTTCTCCCAACATACTGTTCACCTAATTCTAAAGTATAATGAACAACATTATATCCCATTCTTACAGCATATCCACCTAGAGCAACTAACGACCAAGATTTACCACCTCCTGGATTACCAAATATAAGACCAAAATCTCCATTTCCCAAACCACCCTGTAATATGTCATTAATTTGATCCCAAGGAGTTGCAATCGTAGTTCTAGCATCTTCCCTAAAACGGGATTCAATATCTTTATTATATTCATGTCCAACGTTTTTATCGTTTCCAGCTTTTAAAGCTGATTCTACTAAATATTTAATACCATCAAAATCACCAGCTTTAAGTAAATCTACACTATTAAGTAATGCCTTTTTTAATTGTTGATTTTTACAAAAGGTTGAAAATTCTTCTTGAACATATTCTAAATCTTCTTCTGATGAATTAAATGCTGCTTTTAATTGTTCTTTAACGGATAGTTTTAATACTTCATTTTCTATTTTTTGTAAGAGTACTTTTAAAACATCCATTGAGGGTGTTGTATGATACTTATCATAATAGATAAGAATTTCTTTAATAATCCACTGTTGGGCTTGATTATCAAAATATTCTTCACTTAAAATATCATGAATATTAATTAAAAACTCCTTATGAGTTAATAATGAAGATAATACTTTTATTTGAAAGTGATTACCATATTGATTTAAACTGGTTAATGTCATATAACTTTTTTATTTATAACTTTATTTTTTCAAAAACATCTTTTACCCAAAACTCTACATTTCGGATCATTCCCCCTAATTTATCTTCATTATAGAATGAGACAAATTGTTCTGGTAGGTACTCATAATCATTTGTTTCTACACATTTATTTAGGTATTTTTTATCATTATCATCTAACATTGGATTTGATAAATCCATTATTTTATAATTAGTTCTTAATTCCTCTATATGTTGAATAACACGAGCATAAATCACATGGTCTTTGAATTTTTTCTCACAAATATTATAAACATCATCTAGTGTAACCCTACCTTCAGCTAACTCCGGGAATTTTTTCATTAATCCTTTTTCTCCTAAACCCTTAACACCCTTAACTTTATCAGAATTATCTCCCAATAGTGTTTTATAGATAATTAGATTTTCAGGTGACATCTTATATTTTTCTTGTACTGTCTGTTCTGTATAATATTCCTTTTCCATTGGGCGATATACAATAACATTTTCATTTATTAGTTGTAGAAAATCCTTATCAGATGATACTATAAATATTTTGTCTTCAGGTTTTTCTGGTATTATTCCTGATAGGTAAGCTATAACATCATCGGCCTCAACTTTAGGTAAAGTAATAGTTTTAACAGGTAATGTTTTTAAATATTGAATTATTCTAACCATTTGATCTACTTTGGCATCATGCTCATCTTCCAAATCATCAAAAGCATCCCAATTAGTAATACGTTGAAGATCTCTACCTGATTTATATTCAGGTAATAAATTCTTTCGGGCATTAGCTGATCCAGGTCCATCAAATATTACATAAACATGGGTAGGATCAATTTGACGAATTAAAGCTCCTAGAGATCTAAAAAACCCACCTAAACCTCCTATATGAACACCTTCGGGGTTAACCATATTCATCATTGCAAAGTTTCTAAAAAATAGATTTAACCCATCTATCATTAGAACCCTTTTACTATCTACAGTTCCTTCCCCGTTCTCCTCGAGATTATCGAGAAGTTTTAATAATTCTTTCTGTTTCATTTGATTTTTTTTTATACCCGGAATATACGAAAGATACTCCGGGTATCAAAGTTTATTGTGGCTCGTCTGTATGAGATGTTATATCAGTATAAGCTTGATCTTCTTCAGCAATAATAAAATCACCACCACCTAGAATTTTCTTCCATGCTTCTGATTGTTCATCTTTATAGATTTTTAATGCTTTATCACTATCATTAATAAATCCATGAGGAGTTATAACTATTTTTCCTCTCGTAGTAACACCATTAATGTGATTTTTATCAATTTGAATATTTACTCTTTTAGCAAATTCAACTTGTTTACCATCTTTAATAGCTTTTATTTTAGAAGTTCCAGCTGACATAACATTACCAAAAGTAACTACAAATGTTGAGTCAAACCACATAGCGTATCCACCTTTATTCATTAATTTAGGTCGTCCCATTGGAGATTCTGCTTTCAATGTCCAAACTTTATTAATACATACAAGTGTATTAGTATATGGAGATGATTCCTTACGAGATAATGTAATACGTTGATTTACACTATTACCAAATTGAGTTGACATAGCACCGGCATTCCATTCATTATTATTCTTATTTGACTTTATAGACATTTCACATGGAACTGATCCAATTGAATCCCATAAAAATAATAAATCATAGGGTAAATTACCTTTTTTCTGCTCATCGATAAGATCAAGAATAAATCCTGAAACATCTTCAATTGAGTTAATAGTTTCTCTATCTACATAAATAAAATTACCATTATAATCTATAACTTCACCTGTATCTTCATCAATTACTTCATTAATGTTTAACCCCATCATTTGAGCATGATCCCAAGACCATTTCATTTCAGTAATAATAAATACTGGTAGAATCTTACGTTTTTGAGCTTCAACAGCTGCTTCCAATAAAGCTGTCGTTTTACCTGTATCAGAGTGACCTCTAAGTAAAACAATATGACCCATTGGAATACCCGGCACTGATGTAACTTCCTGGTAAGCAGATGAAAGAGGAATCCATTCTTGTTCTTTAAATTTTGCCTTGGAGGTTAAACCTTTTTTAGATTTAAAACCATCCAAGTTAAAATTTGCTTGTATTTCTGAGGAGACTGCCTCCGATAGTGATTTTTTCTTCTTTGCCATAAATTATTTATTAAAACGGTAAATCGTCTGATTTATTACTGTCGTTAAAAAGATCATCAAATTGTTGTGCTTTTGATTTTTTAACATTTGTTGTTGTTGTATCTAATGAATAATTAGATTTTTTAACATCACTATCAAATGAAACTGCTGGCTCCGATACAATTGCTCCTTCTGCTTCAACTCCTTCAGGAGATAAAAATTCTTGAAGTGCTGCTTTCATATCATCATAAGAAAGTGGTTTGAATACTTTCATAGGATCTGCTTGCTCTTCTAGTAAACTTTTAGCAACAACCTCATCTTCTGATAGTTGTGTTGTTTTCAATGAAGGACCTATTGATGTTTTATTGTATGGTGTTCCTGTTGATTCTGGACCTACAGTTGATAATTTAATATCTCTACCAGCTACAATATCAGTAAAATCTCCGATTTCATCATCAGCAGCCATATTTAGAAATTCTTGATAAACTTCCTTACCAAATTGCCATAGTTTAACTCCTTCACCTTCTTCACCTCTAATAACTACAGGTGCAAATATACGTGTTTTAGGGTCTAACTTTTTAGCTAATCTCCAATTTTCTCTATCATTGGTTTGACGTAATTGTTTTGCAAACTCCATAATTGGATCTTTCTCATCCCAATTTGAAGGAGAAGCCATTACTCGTTTACTACCAATTCCGTAGTAGAATTTCATTTCTGTGAATGGAAACTCTTTATTGTATTTGTTTGGGACAACTCTAATTAGTTGTTTACCGATTGATGGTTTCCAAAATAATTGTTTTTGGTTTCCACCTGAGTTGTTTGACGACTGACTTTGTAAATCATTAAGTCGTTTTTTGATTGCATTTAAATCCATATTTATAACTATTTTTAATTTTTAATAACCTGACCAATATAAGAACAATTTGTTGGGGAACCAACCTATAGTTCAATAATTCGGTGAATTTTTGTTTTTAACTGTTTTAACTCATCATGTTGAGTAAGTAGAACTGTATTTCTATAATGCTGCCAATCTATTGGAAATTTAGTATCAACAACACCCCCATTTAACTTTTTAATTAATTCATTTAAGGCATTAATTGTGTAGAGTGTGTTTGTATCTTTCTTTCTATGTACCATTATAGTATTGGCTGGAAGTCCTTCGTGATCTAAAGATGAAGCATTATTACCTTGCTCTATGTTATATGTACAAACATACTCATCGTTGCTTTTAATATGTAAAACAAAAATTTTATTGTACATAATAGCATAGCTAGATGTAATATGATCTAAAAGATCATCTAACCCTTCTAGGGTTGTAAATGTGCAAAATAATTTATTATTCAAATCCGTGATGTTTAGGTTACCTAACTCTTGAAAGTCGTCTACCGTATACATATAATTGGATTTATTTAAAATCGTATGTGTTTCCATAATTTATTTTTATTTGTAATTTATTTTTTTTAAATACTTCCAATACTTTATCAATAACGTCCCTCTCACTTTTATCTAAATCGAATAAAAAACTATCATATGTGTAAAGTATTAATTTAGTTTTCGTATCTTTCAGTAACTTCAATATTTCCCCCAATATACAAATATTATATGCGGT